>Ga0208161_1000321_pt1 | contig 27356 bp, 40 predicted proteins | sample CB_VirMetaG_3_FD_184538 | JGI IMG/M metagenome (GOLD analysis project Ga0208161, IMG submission 184538) | Freshwater to marine saline gradient viral communities from Chesapeake Bay - CB_1508_1S Viral MetaG (SPAdes) (version 4) | ecosystem: Environmental > Aquatic > Marine > Coastal | place: USA... | reverse complement strand
CTCTACTGAATTACAAGACAGACGCTATCGTATCTGGGAAAGCAAGATAGAGAATAATATCTATGTTGGAGAGGTTAAACCAGAGTATCGTGAAGAGTATGTCGAATACTTAGAGGACATCGTGTATGCTGTTGACTTTGGGGATAACCTAAATAAGGCACAAGACATCTACGATGAATGGAGATCTCAACAAGAGATAACGCAATCATACAAAACCACAGGAGCTTAGTATGAACATTGAAGAAGAAATCAAGTCATTAGTAGAAGCATTAGATGATGCTTGTGATCAAGCATTTGAAGAATGGTCTATGAATTTCACTGAGAGACAATACAACGATCTCTCTAATGCTCTTGGAGCTACCCATAGTACTGCCTGGATATTCAGCGTTATTGAGGGTGGTATTCTAAAGGAAGCACTTAAGCGTATCCAAGAAAGGAAGAAATGCTAACAATGATATTTGATATATTACGAATATCTATTCCAGTGTTAATATTCTACTTAATCTGGAGAGAATATCGTAATACTCGTGGTTAACTTTCAGATTTTACGTGGAAGTGTACTCCGTAGTGCGGTTCTTAATGTGTGTAAATATGAAGACCGCTTGTATTAACCGCTTATAAAACACCCTTATAGGGGGGAGCCTAATAACCCTTAAGAGTATCCTTAAAGGATACCCCTAGTCAACAACCAGTAAACGGAAAGGTAACGCTATGTTTACAGAAATCAAACTACCAAACAAAGAATTACTACCAAAGGCACAGAAGGCTGTTTCTAAGAACCTACTCAATAGGTTTCTTAATGAGATGCCTGAAGGTACTATTGCCTATGTCGCTGGAGGTGCGCCTAGAGATTGGCATCACGGATGGGGCTGTAGAGATCTTGATATCTTCTACAAAACCCCTGATCATGCTGATGTAGACGATATACTCTCTAAATATACTCTAATAAAAGAAAAGTACGGTAGCTATGGGTATGGCATTGATAATAGTCAAGGACTAATGTCTGTACATGAGTATGAGGTTAAGGATTATAGTCGTAGTAGATCCATGAGTCATAAGAAAGTTCAATTAATAAGAACTGCATATGATCCTTTAGAAGTAATCACTAACTTCCCGATAAGTCTATCTCGAATATGGATGGATAAAGAAGGTATCATTAAGTGTGATTTAATGTACAAGATAGGTTACAATAATAGTACCATCTACGAAATTCACGATGAGCAAGGTTGGAACTACGTCTATCTAAATAAGATTCTCGGTAGGTTCGATAAGTATGTATTCATGCCAAAATACTGGGATCGCAAGACAGAAGAAGAGAAGCTAGCCTAAGAAGTAGCCTCCGCTACGCATCTTGTGAGAGGGGTGCGTAGTAGAGGACACTTCTGTCCTAATCGAGCAATGGTGCTCACAACAGCTATGTACAAGGAGATTAATCATGGCTAATACTACTACAATTCTTCGCAATGTAACTCTTAACTACGCGAAGGTCTACCAGCCTGAAACTAACCCATTCGGTAAAGAGGTATTCGATATCCAACTCGAATTCACCAAAGATCGAATTGATGAGTTCAGTTCTTTCGGTAAAGTCAGACAACTTCCTAATGGTAACTTCGCCATTAATATTAATCGTCCAGCGGTTAATAATAAAGGTCAGAAGAATAGCATTAGAGTAGTGAACTCTGAGAAAGCCCCGATGACTGATCTTATTGGTAATGGTTCTACAGGTAATGTCATGGTCTACAGCTATGACTGGGCTGTAGCTGGTAAGAGTGGTCGTAAGACTATCCTCATTGCAGTGCAAGTAACAGACCTTATCGAGTACAATCCAGAGGCTTCTGTTGACTTTGAACTAGTAGTGTCTGAGGGCGACAACCAAGCACCTTCTCAAGACTTCTAATCCAACAGGGAGGAGGCTCTACGGAGTCTCTTCCCAACCTTAGAAAGGTACTATTATGAATATCCAATCTAAAGTAACTAATACCTATTATCACACCTTCAATCTAGAGTTACCAGGAAGACTCAATCATGTCCACTGGTTTGCTTGGGAGTGGGACTACCATATGATCACGATAGCCAATGACACAGACCCTGAGCTAGTTACATTCTGTGAGATCATGGGAGAAACGTTAGATGTTTGGGTTAACGGTGATCGTGTTCAATGTAACCTAGAAGTACATAATTACAGTGGTGCTAAGTATGTACTCATAAGAATACCTATCTATTCTCAAGAGGAAGCCATCTACGATGGACCTCAAGAGACTGAACATCATGTGGAGGTTTATAAATGATTGAGGAAATAGTAAGAGGAACTCTTCTAGAGCTACTCGAAAGAAACCTACTGGTGAGCTGGCCTAGCAACGCAGTAGTAAAATCCATAGTGAAACAACTAGAGGCAGAAGACGATGACAAAGAACCTTTATGGAAACAAGAATGGTATGACTGGTATAAGTAACATTCGTATTGTTCGTAATAAGAACGATAAGAGAAGCATTGCTGCACAAATACAAGAGCAGTGTGAGAGACTCTCTGATCACTTTGAGACCAGAGTAGTTTCTTTTGACGAAAACTACTTAATCCTAAAAGGAAAGAATAAATAATGAGAGTAGTAATAATAATAGTGAGTACCTTAATTGTGTATAGTTGGGCAGTAATAATGTATGCTTTCCTAAAACACGCCCTTATAGGGGGGTAGCTAACTACTAAAGGTATCCTTTAAGGATACAGAAAGGACGCAAAGATGAGCAAGAGAATACCATCAATGTATAGCTTCTATGAACGAGAAATAAAAGAAGCTATAACGAGCCTTAACTGGGAACGCTATGATGAACTAGTAGACGACTTACCAGTAGATATTAGGAACGCCTTAGTACGCCAAGGTGTCCTAGAAGAATCCGTTGAACAATCTAGAGAGGAGAACTAATATGCGTACAATAATGAATCAAGCTATGGTTAATACGATGAGAATGGCTTATGAAGAGATCGAAGAGAGCCTTAAAGAAGGAGGGTACTCTTACGAGACCGTTAGTGCTATCTGGTCTTACAATCCTACCCGAAAGCGAGTTAGTCTGTATGTCAAGAACCCTAGCAAGATGACTAACAGTATCATCGACTACACCCCTAATAGTCTTAACTACGATAAGCATAAGGATAGAATAATGAGGTTAGCCTCATGAAGGACTACATAAGACTGGAGGAGGCACGGGATCATATCCTCAGTGCCTTCGATCTTATCGATAACATAGAGAACACTACTCTATTTGAAGTAGAACTAGAGGGTATTCACAATAACCTCGATGTTCTAGGAGCAGTCATGACCTCTCTATGCAATGAATTAACTGAAAAGATCGGAAAGGAAGCGATTGATGCCTACCTATCAGCTATTAGTAAGTGAACAAGTTGCCTTTAAAGTAGATATAGAGGCTGAGAGTGAAGAGGAGGCTATTGATAGCTACTATGATGGTAATGGTAGTGACGAGTATGGTCATACTACTATCGAATACTATGTAGTGGAAGCAATTCCCTATAAAGGAGACTCTAATGACAATGATTAAAGAAAACATAATAGTAAGGTTCATACGGTATGTCATTGACTGGCGTAGAACAAGAGCAGTTATTCGTGAACTCAACAAGCTCACGGATAGACAGTTAAGAGATATCGGGCTAGATAGGAACGATGTTAACTGTCTTATCTACAGAACAACAGATGAGCTGCAACGAGGAAAGAAACGCTAATGATAGAAGTAACCGAATATACTGAGCATGAGGATGGGTCTGCTACTCTACAGTTTGACCTGTCTTTAAAGGCTAGAGAGCTACTATTAGTAGAAGGTCTAAGGTCTCTTATTAATAGAGCAATAGAGGAAGGAAAAGAAAATGCCTCTGAGTAGTGTTGAATTATTACATCAGAAAGTCTTACAAACTATTCTAGATGAATTACCTACTAGTCAATACGAAATGTCTGTAATAAGCTGGCTTAAACTACAACTAAACAAGTATGAAAAGAAAGGTTTAGTAAAATGAAATGGATTTTATATGTGAATACAGATAAGGGCTGGAAAGAAGAATCTAGGCATGATAATAGGCTTGATGCTGAGGATAGCCTTAATGAATGGTTAGATGAGTTTCCATATTGTAAATTTATGATGTTAACGAAAGTAGAACCGAATGAAAATGTGTAATCCTGAAAGATTATTTGTAATCGATGATACAGAGCATTGGTACTGTGATAGCTGTAATAAAAGTTGGACAGTGCAACAACAAGACCCTGACTTTAACACAACTAGAGAACAACGAGAAAGGTTAGAACTCTATGGTGAAGAATGATGTATGGACAGCAGTCAGTCCTAAACACTACAAGGAAATAGTTCCAGGTCTACAGTATATGCAGATGATGGACTATATGCTTAAAGACTTTGAAGGCAGTGAGGCACATCTTATGGGTCAAATCTATAAGTATCTCATGCGCTATGGAAAGAAAGATGCTAAGAACCAAGAGCTAGGTAAAGTCTTTTGGTACTTATGCTACTTAATGATTAACAACGGCATGGATGCCACAACCCTTAAAGAAACCCTTACAGAAATCGAGGAGATGTTTATATGATTAATGAAAAGCGTACAGTTATTATTCGTGATGCGGAGATGCATTGGGCTAAGCTAGGCAAACCTGTAGAGCCATTCGGTACACTACAGTGGGAGCTACAGATCCGCACACGCGATAAGCAAGCTGCAGAGACCTGGAAGAAAGAATACTATCTTCCTGTTAAGACTGAAGAGGACGATGAAGGCACTTACTATAAGGCTAACCTTAAGCGTAAAGCTATTAAGAAAGATGGTGAACGCAATACGCCGCCTGATGTCCTTGATGGTAACAAACAACCTATTGAGAGTGACTCAATTGGTAACGGATCGGTAGGCAATATCATGCTGTTCCAATATCCTTATGATGTTGCAGGACGGAAAGGGGTTGCTAGTATCCTCTCTAAGGTACAAGTCATTGATCTTAAACGCTATGTACCAGACTCTAGTACTGACTTTGAGATCGTGGAGAATGAAGGTAGTGAAGAAGCCATGGCAGACTTTTAATGGCAGATATTATCGACTTCAAATCAAAGCTTGAAGAAAGAAAAGTTGAAGTTGAATTAGAGGACAATGGACAGCTGCTATTAGAGGCTGCCATTGTTTCTCTCTGGTCAATGATGGAAGGAGAAGAGACAAAAGAATTATTCGATGATGAATTGTCTTATCTTCTTCTCTTTCTTCAATTCTCAAGTATATGCTTTCAATTCATGGAAGAAGAACTCATTGTAGTGGATGAAGAAGGAAGTGTATCAATTGAAACTACTATAAAGGAATTACTAGAAAATGGAATTAAAGACGTTAAGGCAGAGCTTAGAGGAGACTATAAAACAACTCACTAAGGCTATTGACTATTGGTCTGAGATGACTACTAGAGGTGTTCCAGGAGGACATCATTATATTCGCTTAGTGCGAGTAATGGAAGACTTGAAAACGTATATTATCAGTTCAGAAAGGTATGAGGATGAAAAACTACGTTTATCTAGCAGGACCGATGGAGGACTGCACGAAGGATCGGATGCTCTCTTGGAGGGAGAACGCCGAAAAGAAACTGAGTTTACTAGAAATCAATACATTAAATCCAACACGTAGGGTTTCTTTTCATGATGAACTTTATCTTGGTGAAACTCAAACACCTGTACAATCAACTTGCAGACGAATATTCAAAATGGATATGCAGGATATCGCTAATAGTACAGTGGTGTTGGCAGATGTACGGAGAAGTAGCGGTCGTGGTACTGGTACTTCTATGGAACTCATGTTTGCACACATGAAGAATAAGATTATTATTCTATGGGCAGATGAGAACGATTTAATACACCCATTCTACGAGAGTATTTATACAGAAAAATACTTTACTCTTAACGAATGTCTTGAAGCTATTACTTATTATTATTGAGGAGAATAAAATGAAAGTACGTTTTGATACATACACTAAAAGTCTTGATGAAGCAACTAAAGTATTCCATGATATTATGCGCACCAATAAATGCGATGATATTAGTTTACATTACTATGATCATAACTTTTGCTATAACTTAATGGGAAGTATTGATAGTAAAGAAGTTAACTATGTTGCTGATTTGCTTGACAACACAAACTGGAATGAAAACTCAAGCGAACTCTAGAAAGGAACTACGATGCCTTATATTAATAAAGAAGACCGTAATAACTTTATGTTTGTTGAATCTGCTATTGAAGATAACCCACCACGAACTGCAGGTGAAATGCAATACTTAATTGCAGTAATGATACACCATTATGTTAAATATAAAGGGCTTAGATATCAAACTTGTAATGATATCATGGGCGCATTAACAGGTGCTAACATGGAGTTCTACAGACGCTTTGTAGCAGAGTATGAAGATAGCAAAATAAGGGACAATGGTGATGTCTATTATCCAGTATATGAGTAAGTATATTAAGTCGATTCTTAATCCTACTAAAGGAAATACAATGGAATCAAACGAACAAAACTTCTTAGGACTTTCACCTGATATAATCCAGTGTAAGGAGTGTAAAAAGGAATATAGACAAGGCGCATTAGATTTTCTAGTCGCTAATTATATATGTCCTAAGTGTGAAAACAGAAAGGAAAACAAATGAAACTTACTTTTGATATCGAGACTGATGGTATCAATGCAACTAAGATTTGGTGCTTAGTCATTCAAGATATCGACACTAAGATCATTTATAAGTGTTCTGATTATGACGACAATTGCCTATCCTTTAATGAAGGCTTAGGTCTATTAGAACGCGCTGAGGCTCTGGTAGGTCATAACATTATTGGTTATGACTTACTAATCCTTAAACAACTAACTGGTCGTGACTTATATCATAAGAAGATGTATGATACTTGGATCATGAGCCAGACGCTTAACTATAAGCGCAATCATAAACACGGTTTGTCAGGCTGGGGTGAACATCTTGGCTTCTCTAAGTTAGAGTTTAACGACTGGGAAAACTATTCTAAAGAAATGTTGACTTACTGTGTAAGAGATGTTGAACTTAATACTAAGGTATTTGAAATATTAATGCAGGAGTTTAAGGATCAATCATCTACTAAGCCATTGATATCATTAGGTCTTCGGGCTGAGCATGATGCTGCAATCTTTGAGGCTCGTGTTAGAGATAAAGGCTGGTTGTTTGATATTGCCGCAGCCAATAAGCTGCATAAAGAAATGTCAGATGAGCTAGAAGCTATTGAATCTCGTGTACATCCTCAATTACCTGAGATGACTATCTGGATTGATAAGCAACCGAAGTATGCTAAATATACTAAAGCAGGTAGGTTTACAGCAGTAACTAAACGATTGCTAACTGAGTATCTTGATGGTGAAGAGCCTGATGAGATGGAGTGGCCCCCTGAAACACCGTTTCAAAGAAGCTATACTACGCAAGTAACATTGAGTAATATGGAAGAAGTCAAAGAATATCTCTCTAGTATAGGATGGAAGCCTGATGATTGGAACTACAAGAAAGTTGGGTATGAGTTTATTAAAACAAGTCCTAAGCTAACTACAACTAGTCTTGAGTTGCTAGGAGAGATAGGTAAAGATATTGATAGGTATTATACTACAAGATCTAGACGCTCTATTCTAGAAGGTTGGCTTAATGAAGTTAAAGACGGTAGACTACACGGTAAGATGTGGGTTATCGGTACACCAACTTTCAGGGCTAGACATGAGATCATTACTAATCTACCAAGTGTTGAAGCTGCATGGGGTAAAGAGATGCGTAGTCTATTTATCTGTGAAGAAGGATACAAAGTAGTAGGTGCTGACTCAGCTGGTAATCAGATGAGAGCTTTATGCCATTACATTGGTGATGATAACTTTACTAATGAGGTAACTAGCGGTGACATTCACTCTTATAACGCAAATATTCTGGGGAGTAGCCGAGGTGATGCTAAACGTTGGCTATATGCTTATCTGTTTGGTGGCGGCGGTAAGAAGCTGGGAAGCATACTTACTGGTAAACCAGATGCTAAAGCAGGGGACGCTTCCAAAAGAAAATATCAGTCAGCAATTCCTGGACTTGGACGAGTCAAAGCGAAGCTGGATCAGATATACAACCAAACAAGTGTTGGTTATGGTAGCGCATTTATCCCTGGGCTTGATGGTCGCAGGGTTTATGTTAGTTCTGCTCATCAGTCATTAAACTATCTATTGCAAAGTGCCGAAGCAATTACTTGTAAGGCTGCAGTAGGTTATGCTATGAATAAGATTAAAGAAGAACAATTAGATGCTTATCCTGTTATCTTCTATCACGATGAGATGGCTTGGGTTGTTAAAGAAGAACAAGCCGAACGTCTTAAAGAGATATGTATTGAAGCATTCAGGGAAGCCCCTAAGCAATTCAATGTGCAGTGTATGGATGGCGATGGTGTCATTGGTAACTGCTACGCAGACGTTCATTAGAAAGGAAACGTTATGGGTAAATTAAAGAACCACCTTATAGGACTTGAAGATGAGTTCTGGACTGAAGTAAATAATATAATCGGCTGTTGTGAAACTCTACCAGAGTTTTGCAATACAATGTGGGAGTATAGAGAGCTACTTCCTATGCATACCGATGCTCAAGTTATGGGAAACTTAGAAGTGGCATGGAATGATTATTGGCAAGAGAAAGGACACGAGTAATGATAGCAATTGTAGACGCTGATAGTTGTATCTATCAATGTGCTTGGCAACAACCAACAGTTGATGCAGCACTAGATAACTATAAGACTATATTACAAAAACATTGGGTAGATCCTATATGGAGCAGCGAACAGTTTATTTATTGTGGCGGCAAAGATAACTTCAGATATAATCTTTGTCCTCAATACAAAGCTAACCGTAAAGAACCCCCTGAAGATGCTAAATTATTTAGACCTCTTATGGAGAAAATAATTGAGAAGGGATTAGCAATACCTTCTGATGGAATGGAAGCAGATGACATGGTACGCATTAAGTCTACCGAATGTGCTTCTCTAGGTCAAGACTTTACCGTAGTACATATTGATAAAGATCTTGATTGTATTCCAGGAAAGCATTATAATCCTAGAAAAGAAACGTTTTATGAGATTGATGTTGACTCAGCAGATCTTTTCTATTGGTTACAAATGCTTAAGGGTGATCCTACAGATAATCTTCCTGGACTACCTAAGATTGGACCTAAGAAAGCAGAGAAGATGCTTGCAGGTGTTCCCATGGCAAGGCGTAAGAAAAGAGTAATTGCAGCCTATCGAGCGAAGTATGGACGCTCTAATTGGGAAGAAAAACTTTTAGAAACCGCTAACGGTATCCATATATTAAGGAGTCCTAATGACTACTTTAAGATTTAATAACCATGAGCGTTGGCATAACGTTCAGGTAGAGCGTGTCACTCAATTCGATAGTAACGATTGGTGTGGCATCATCACTAAAGAACACGGTGAAATACGTTGTAAGCGTAGAAATAAGAAACGCTTTAAGCTAAAGAAAGGATTTAAAGGTCCAATCACTGTTTTCTTTTATCAAGGTAAAACAGCAACAATAGCGGATGATCAGCGAGGTCATATCGAAGTAAAAAGCCATTGGAATATTATTAATAAGGAAGCATTTGATGAGTCCCATCATGGCTTCTTGTATATTATTACTGATAAACGTAATGGTAAACGCTATATTGGTGTCAAAACCTTACATACTAGCTGGAAAGGTTACACTAGTTCGTCTTCAGAACTTAACGAAGAAATCAATAAGGCTGGTAAAGAAAACTTTAGCTTCGATATTTTGTTTTCTTGTCCTATGAAAGGGGACTTGAGCTATATGGAAGCCTATATGATAATGATTACTCATGCATTATGCTCAGAAGAATGGTATAATAAGTGGGTACATGAAATTAGATTTAAACCCTCAATGCAGGACATGGAGAGACAAATTGAGATCGCAAAAGCGTATGCGTAATCCTTACTACAATGACATTCGTAGTCATACAATAATCCCCTCAAAAAGAAGTGAAGTTACTGAAGAGGATTGGGATGCCGACTTAATAGATATGTTTAATAATAAGACTCAGAAAGCAGAAAAACTAGATAAGTCAAACAGAGCTAGGAACCGCAGAAAGGAAGCTCGTTATGCTAAAGAAAAACGAATATACGGAGAGTAAAGAGGTAGGTAAAACAAAGTGTCCTGCTTGCCCTAGCAGTGATGGCTTTGCTATCTACGATGATGGACATGGCTACTGCTTTGTCTGTAACCATTATGAAAAAGAAATTGGAAAGGAAGAGGATATGCCTCTAGATAGTAATAATACTAGCCTTGATTTATTCATCGCTAATCTTGGTGATAGTCGTGGTTGTCAAGAACGCCGTATCACTAAAACAATTGCTGAACACTATGGTGTAAGAGTTACTTATGACAGCAATAGGAGTATTACTGCATACAATTATCCGTATTATAGAGATAATGAATTAGTTGCTTATAAAGTACGTACACTACCTAAACAATTTAAAACTGTAGGAGACTTTAAAGATGTTTGGCCTTTTGGTTATCAAAGCTTTGGAATGGGAGGCAAACGCCTTGTCATTACCGAAGGTGAATTCGATGCGATGTCCGTTGCACAAGCCTCGCTGGATCACTACAATAAAATCTATCCAGCAATTTCTATTGCGTCAGCCAGCAACCTTAAAAGTTTGTTGTATGCAAGAGAATGGATTAGATCCTTTGAAGAAGTGGTCTTGTTCTTTGATAATGATACCGCAGGAAAGAAGGCAATAAAAGAAGCAGCTAACATTATTGGTATTGATAAAGTTAAAGTAGCTTCGCTAGGCACTACGGCTAAAGATCCCTGTGAGTTATACATTGCAGCAGGTAAAGATGCTGTTATGAGAGCAATATGGGATGCACAACCGTTTAGTCCTGCTGGCATTATCGTAGGGCATGAGCCTGTGTGGGAACAATACTTATCTAGGCTATCAACTGAGTCAGTATCTTACCCTGCTTGTTTACAGGGTATCAATGATAAGACTAAAGGTATGCGCTTCGGTGAGATAACGTTGTTCACTAGTGGCACTGGTTCAGGAAAAAGTACAGTGATTAAAGAAATAGTACTTGACTTATTGGACAAAACTAGTTATAATATCGGTATGATTTCCCTTGAGGAGTCTGTTGGTGATACTGCAGAGAAGTTTATCCAGATGAAACTTAAGAAGAATCTTCAAGAACATGATGTACCTTTAGAAGAACAAGAGGCTGCAAGTCGAGAAGTCTTTGGATCAAAGCGTCTAGTATTATTAGATCATCAAGGCTCGGTAGGTGATGAGTCACTTATCGATAAGATAGAGTATATGGCTCTTATGGGTTGTAAGTATCTTATCCTTGATCATATCACTATTGCAGTATCTGAAGGTGCGGAAGGCTATACTGGTAACGAAGCCATTGATAAAGTTATGTCTGATCTACTTAAGATTACTAAGAAACATAACATTTGGCTTGGTGTTATTAGTCACCTTAGAAAAGTACAGGGTGGCGGTACTACTTTTGAACAAGGAAAGCTTCCTAGTATGGATGATATTAAAGGTTCAGGTAGTATTAAACAAATATCATTTGACATTATTGGATTTGCTAGAGATATGGCAAATGAAGATGAACAAGTTAGGAACACTATTAACTTTATTGTTCTTAAGAGTCGCTTTACTGGCAAGACAGGTCCTGCAGGTAAAGCTAAATACAATCATGAAACAACTAGACTTAGTTATTGTAATGAAAATGCTATTGACTTCGAGGTGTTATCATGAAATCTTTGTACGAAGAAAATATGGAGTTGAGAGAACTCATTAAGCATTATTTATCAAGTATTAATGTGCTTAATGATCAATTAACAGAGATGACTACAGATCGTAACAAGTATCGTAGTCAAGCTATAATGCGTCAAAACAAGATTGAGGAGTTACTCAATGGCAAAACATAATACGATTAAAGATATGCTTAAGCCCCGTAAACAAAGAACTTTTACGGGAAAGAAATATAAAACTCGTAAGAAATATCGTGGTCAAGGACGGTAATATGGCTAAAAATATAAAGCAAATTAAGTATGATACTATGTATATGGACATAGCTAAGCGCATTAGTGATATGTCTTATGATGAGGACACTAAAGTAGGAGCAGTTATTGTAAAAGATGGAAACATTATTTCGATGGGTTGGAATGGAACTCCAAGTGGTTTTCCAAATGATTGTAAAAATCCTAACACTGGGATTACTTTACCTTATGTTATTCACGCTGAAGCTAATGCTATTTGTAAACTGGCGCGTGATGGAGGCAGCGGATTGGGTGCTACCCTATACACTACGCTGTCGCCTTGTATGGAATGCACTAAGCTTATCCTGCAGTCTGGCATCAAAGAAGTTGTGGTGTATAAAGGCGAAGAGAAATACTTGGATGCATTTAAAATACTTAATGAAAAAGAGATGATACGTCAACACAAGACAGATTGAGAGGACTTATGGAAGATATTAAACAATATCTCTTAAATAAAATCCGTGGCGAAGACCTTGGGGTTAAGCCAAGACGTAACGTACAACTTATGCGTATGATTGACACTGATGGTGTCGATATGCTTGACTTCTTAATTGAAGACATAATTAACTATGCCCGAAAGTTTATACAGCGTTGCTTTAAACGCAGTAAGACTGAAGGCGAAACCCCTATAACCCAAGCTTCAATGGCAATAGGTAAATATATTGTTGAAAGCTGGGATAGCTCTAATGTTAACTTTAGAGACCATGTTAGGGTAGGGGATTTAATAATAGAAGGCTTTGTTATGTGTGGCTACTTAACTATTTCAGTAGGGCATATGAAGAGCCGTAAGCCAGTAACCATTCATGCTACCTCTAAATGGGGTGATATGGAAGCAGTTGCTGGCAAAACTATTTGTATGACTGATGAGATCATACCCCCTATTACAGGTCTTATTCAGAAGAATGATAAAAGCGTTATTAAGACTTGGGATAAATCAAAAGAAAAGAAGTTTGTTAAATATCTAAATGCACCCTTTGTAAAGGCAATAGATAAATTACAAGCTACTCGTTGGATTATTAATCCTGATATTCATTCTGCAATTCTTAACCAATTAGACTTGTTTATTAATAACGAACAATTTAACGGTGAAGATAAGAAAGAGAATGAAAAGCTTTATCAGCGGCAAGCATCTAAGAATAGAGAAATAAAAGAGGTTATGGCTATCGCAGCTAAGTGGCTGCATAAAGAGTTTAGCTTTTATCTAGACGCTGATTACAGAGGAAGGCTATACTATTCAGAACCATTCTTTAACTTCCAAGGTTCTGATATTGCTAGAGGACAATTACTCTTTGCTAAAGGTAGATTGTTTGATAGTAATGCTAACTTCTGGTTAGGGGTACACACAGCTTGCTCTTATAATCAGTCCTATAATATAGATGAAATTCCTGATTGGGTTACTACTGACTATCGTAGTGTGCTTGAACAAGAAGATCTAGATACTATATCAGTAGATAAGATGACACTAGAAGATAGAGCTATGTGGACTCAGAAAAATATTGATGAGATACTAGAGCTAGGTGAAATGAAAATACTTTCTACTGAAGCTGAAAAGCCTATTTCATTCTTAGCTTGTTGTATTGAATGGTATAAGTATTGGGAAGCGCAAGAGGCAGGAGTAGACTTTTATACTCAGCTACCTATTCCTATCGATGGAGCTAACAATGGTTGGCAACACCTAGGTGCAATGTCTAAAGATAGCAATACAGGTAGATTAGTAGGTCTTGTACCTACAGAAATTCAAAATGATTTCTATGTTCAAATAGCTAAAAGACTTACTCAACGTATGCCTGAATGGTTTGAAGAACGTCAGATGCCTATGAAACATATCCGTAAGGGTATTGCTAAACGAGGAGCTATGACACGAGCTTACAGCTGTGGACAAAAGAAAATGTCTGAGTCTATGTATAGTGATTGTTATCAGTTTGGTTATACTGATCAGTACAATATCTCTACTTGGGATTGTGATGAATTAAGCAATCAAGTTATTAGGGCTATTCAAGAAGTATGTCCTGGTCCTCTAGATACTATGCGTTATCTTCAGAGATTAGCTGATCAAGAGATAACTAACTGGAGTAATATGTATGGTACAGACAGAGGAAGAGGTATTGAATGGCTTACCCCATCAGGCTTTCCTGTTATCTATGAGTGTTATCGTACTCGCCCTGCTAAAGTAGATTGCTACGGCTTTAATACCCCTCATGGAGAGATCCGCTTTAAGCACGTTATTAGAGAGAAAACAGACATCCCTGATAGGCGTGGATTTATGTGTGGTATTAGCCCTAACTTTGTACATAGTATGGATGCCTCTCATATGGCTCTTGTAGTAGCTAACTGGGAAGGCGACTTTGGTGCTGTACATGATTCGTTTAGTACTCATGCTAGCGACATTGAAGAGCTAATGAATACAACTCGTGATAAGTTTGTAGATATCTATGATGTAGATAACTTCTATGATTCTATTGAGTTTGGAAAGTACTATCGAGGAGAAGTACCTACTATTGGTACGCTTAAAATAGAAGAAGTAAAAGACTCTAACTATTTCTTCTGTTAAAAAAACCCCACAAGGTTTCCATTAAGGATTCCCTGTGGGGTATTTTTATTTTAATAATAATTCTATTTCTTGTTTAGCTTGAGCACGTAATCTACCTGCTTTTGTTTTTGCTTTACTTTCAGAGTCACCTAATTCCATAAAACCCTTTGTATTCTTTTCATACATACGATTAAGCATGATTTCGTTAATACGAGGGGTATATGCTGCTTTAGGATCTAATCCAAAATGTTTAACAAATTCCATATCATCAATATCGATACCTTGTAACGCTAATCTATTATAATTTTTATTTGGTTTCATAATGTCCTCCTAGTTTAATTGGTACGCTATTTCTGCAAGTCTAGATTCAATACTATCATATCCAAAAACAGAGACATACAAATTAGTATTGACTTCATTACTAAGATCTTTAAATCGTTGTGAGATTAGTCTGTAGCTATTAAGAAATCTAATTATATCTTTAATTTCTCTGCCAGTAAGCATTGCTCCTTCAGGCCGCCAATTTTTTAAACGATCTCCCAATTCTTGAATTGCTTTTTTACGTTTAAGGTGTCTTATTGGACCTCTAAATTTATTAAAAATACTTCTTAATTCATCGCTAACATTATCATCTTCCTGTTGATATAATCTTTCAACAAGATTTATTAATTGATCATGTAAAGCTCTAAATTGAGGACTATCACTGCTTACTAAATATTCTTTATCCGAGTCAATTCGATTTATAAAAGAAAGAATTGTATCTTCATAAGAAGTTTTTAAAACTTCAAAAGGTTTATATCCTTTTTCAGTAGGTCCTACTAATTCTTTAAATATCCTATTGTAAGTAGAGTGATATTCTCTTACGGATCTTGCATCTGTAATTAAAGAGTCATGAATATCAACAGCAAATAATGGTGTATTTTTATTTTTATTTACAAAATTAAAAGTTTTAGCCATAACTGCAGCATCAATTGCTTGAATAAATAAAACAGGTAATTGGTTAATTGTTTCTTGTCCATACATAGACTTTTCACCTTTAACTAATTTACCAAGCTCCATATCATACACTAAAGGAATTGAAGAAGTTCTTTTAGTTCCTGAAGGTCTTGTTGCAGTGATAGGTCTTCGTTGAACTTCCTCACCTGGCAATTGAAGATTTACAAAATCACCTGTATCATATACTTCACGAGAACCAAAATAAATATACTTACCTGTAGGCGTTAAAAACCTTGGGGTTTCCCCCATTGCAGCGTACATGGCAGCAATATCTTTAAGAAATACTTGATAGTTAATATTTAAAACAGCGTGTAAAGTATTTGCTATAACTAGATTTAAATCAGCAATAGCTTTCATTGTAGAATAAGACGGTACTGATTGTTTAATCATATCAACAGTCATTCCAAACTCTTGACCAAACTTAGGGTGATTAAACATTGCCATTACTGTTTCATGTTGAAATCCAATATAAGATCCGTAAGACGTTTCCAAAAGCGGAGATCTACTTAAAGCTTTACCAAACTCTTTTGCTGATTCAGGATCATTTAAATATTTTGAAAATAAATCAATAAAAGGATCTCTTACTTCAGCTTGTCTTATCTGTCCAGAAATAGAAGGAATTAGATGTTCCATAAAATAATCGCGGATATCTCCTTCATTAATAATATTGCTTTCATCGCTATACATTAGCCCTACACGACTAATCATTTCATCAATGCCGTATAGAGTACCGTAGATAGCCATGCCACTTTGTTTACCATCGTGTTTTGCTACTGCTCTTGCCTGAAAAACATTAGGATTGTGTTGTCTTGTTTTTTCTATTGGCTTATACATTGTTTGTGATTCTTTTAAGATATCACTCTCTGCTATTTGAATAGCATCTTTATCTTGGTTATCAATAGCATCTTGAAGCATCTGTTGTAACTGTTGCATTCTCACTGATGTAATTTCACCATTTGAATCTACAGGATAGATAGGTACAAACTCTACTTGATTTCTATTTTTATCAATTGCATCTGCATAATCTGCAAAGTCAATATACGCTTGAGTTATTAATCCCCAATCATCTTTATTAGAGAATACAGCTTTTAAATTATCAGGAAGCAATTCAAAAGCTTCTCTAAAAGCATTAGGGTCTAATGTATTTGAAAGCCTTCTAATTAGTTTAGCTTCCCTTCTAACTGTTTCAAACCGACCGCCTTCTGCTTCTTTAGTAAACAAAATATCTTTTGATAATTTTAAAGTAGAATTCCAACCCATGTCTTCAGCACGCCGAGTTTTTGGATTTACTGTTTGAAAGTCTTCAGGCTTAAGTAATGCTCTTCCAATAATATATTTCCAATCCTCAATCATTCCTGTTGTTGAATTTGCATCAATGTAATTTGGTTGAGCACTAATTAATATATTACGAACTGCTTTACTATTCTGTGGATCAAATGCAGAATTTCTAAAATGAAAACGATTGTTAGCAGAAGCATAAAAACGCTTCATATAAATTGAGCGATCTTTAAACTGATCAGCAATCATTAGATTTTTTACTCTGAGTCTAGCTTGCATAGCTACAATCATATCTGCTTGTTCTCTAGCATCTGCGTCTGTTGCAACATCTGCTCTTGCGCTTGCTCGATAATAATACTTATCCCAATCAGCCTCAGAAATACCTAGAATACTAGCAGTAGGATGGGTGCTACAGAATTTAGTAGGGTGTTGATCAATAAAAGCTTTACGACTTAATATTACCCTTCTGTTTTTTATATTATATCTAATATTACTATGAATTATGTTTGATAAGTTATTTAATCCGCTATTAGCTACACGCATTGCTATACGACCCATATGATGCATAGCCTCTTTTTCTTCGTTATCAGTTTCAGAGTCTTTACTTTTAATAGACTTGTTGCCAGCAGCTCTAAAACCTCTATTACGTTCTAATCCAAACCCAACACCATTAACTAACGGTGTTAAGGAAGGTAGTATTGAGCGTTCAGGAAAAACATCATCAAGTACTTCTCTTACGTTATCGAAAAAGTTAATTCCATTTTCAGTAAACTGATAAAAAGTATTTCCATCCTCAGTAATATCAGTTATAAATCCCATTTCATTTAATACTTCGTAGGCTAACCCATCAAGTTGCGCTAATACACGAGGATCTGCTCTATCTCCTTCTCCACCAAATAAAACAGTAGCTGCACCTACTTCCCCTTGGTTCTCAAGAGCACGATTAAGAATTCCTCTTCCAAAACGATGTCTTTCAAACAAAGGATTAATTTTCGTTCCAGGATTAAGCTTAGCTAAAGGAGCATTAGTCTCTACTTCTTCAAACATTGAATCAAACGAATCATCATAGGTATAAGAGTCTTCAGGGTCTAACCCTTCTATGGCTAGCTGCGACTTTTTATTTAACTCATCTAATATATTTTCCATTAGTTGAATTGCAAATACGTTACCTAATTTAATAGTTGCTTGCCCATTAGAAATCAAGCCTGCATTTGTTAACACGTTTTGTAGACTCACTGAATCAGGATCAGTTGAATTAAAAGCAGCAGAACCTCTGTTATTAAATGCAGTTGTAAAGTTCTTTCCTGCAGTCACTAAACTATTAATAGACCCTGCAGAAGAAGTAATAGGAAAACCTACTCCTTTTATTTCATTTCGAAAAGTTTCAGGTGTGCTATATTGAAAAGGTATTTTAGCAGTAGTTTGCATTTGAGAAAGAGCTCTAGCTTCTTCAAGAAGTGTTCTTGCTTGTTTTTCAGAAGGAGAAAAAGGTCTTCCTTCCTCATCAAACATTTGAGTCCTCATAATTTCATTAACAAGAGGATTATCACTCTGTGTTTCTAATACTTTAGCACTAAGCTCTTCTTCTCTGCTTAAGTCGGCTTTTTGAGGATCTAGCATTTCACTTGCTATTGTTCTTCCTTGTGCGCTTAGCTCTGCTGTTCTAGGATCTACAGGAGTTGCTACCCCTATCTGTGTCTCTGCTAATTCAGCAGCAGGAGTCTTTAATATTCTATTCGCATCAGCTTCTGCAGCTGCAAAAGCCTCAACTGAGAGTTCTTTTTCTTGCTTTAAACGATTAATCTCATCTTGTTTTTTAGCAAGATCAGATAATGTTTGTTGTGTTTTAAATGAAGCCATTTAAACCTCCTAGTATGGAGGGAAGCTTAGGACTCCCCTCCGTAGTTAATTTTAATTTGGAAATAGTTTATCCCAAGTAACAGGTTGTCCTGTTAGATAATCCTTAGCTCCAATAGTAATTCCCCTTCTCGCGTCAGGAAAAGTTGAAAACAAAGGAACAGGTTTAAGCATTGTATTTACTCCCGAAGCAACTTCGTCTGCATCAGTTGCACTAATTACTTTTCCTGTTCCTGTAATTAGATTTGAAATATTTCTAGCAGAAGGTCCTGCCTCTCCTACTAATAGATTAAATAACCAATCATCCCTATCAGGGTATAAAGGATATAATGCGTCTACTACTCGCTCACCTTGTCCAAGTACCCCTGATGAGTATAAGGCACGCTGAACATAAGCAGCTGTTGAATTACCTTTATCATTAATGTAAGGAGATGCCCCTAATGAATCTGCTCCTTGAAGACCGAACTTAATTAGATCTTTTAAGTACTGAGATGCACCACCTAATGCAATCATTGTTACAATTAATGCAAAAGTATTATACTTAACTTGAGGCTGTCCTTTTAACAAATAACGATTCCAGAGTTTAGGCACTACAACTGCAGTAAAGGTACTGATAAACCCATTAAACTGAGTAAACAATTGATATCTTGGATCTTGAAAAAACAAAGGTCGATTAGTTGATTGCGGATCTTGAATTCTTTCAATAACAAATCGATATATTGCAGTTTCAAGTTGATCTTTAGTAAAGTCTTGTAGGTCTTTAAACTCACTAATAATATCTTGTTTTTCTTTATCAATCTCTTTTAACTTTAAAGCATCTAAAATTGCAGTTTGTTTAGGCGACAGATTTACAAAATAACCGTCTACCTCCCTATAACTATCATCCGTAATATTAAACAATTGGTTTTGAGAAAGCATATCCATATTCATTATAGCAGTAATATAGCCTTCTACATCTATTCCTAGATCAGCTAGCATTGTATACGCTTCTGCTTCAAATTGATCAAAAGAATTAAAATCAAACTCAATATTTGGATTTCCTCCTAATGCTTTTAATTTTTTGATTGGAGCACTTTGAAGGATTCTAGAACGAGAAGCTATAACATCCATTGCAGTTGCTGCAGCTGCCTTTCTTTGAAAATGAGTAATATGTTTAATACCAAATAAAGTAAAAAACTTTTCATGCAATATAATAGATGAAATGTCTCTTTCACCAGTAGCAAATCTATCTACGATAGTTGTCTTAGTTATTCCCTTACCTATTTGATTTAATATTTTAGTAGTATCACTCACATCTTGATTTAAAGAATCAGTAAATGTATTTTTAAATTCTTTAAATAAATTATTAGTAGCTGCTTTCCACTCATCATCATCCATTACTGCATAATAAACCATTGCAGTTTCAGGTATAGAAGAAATACTTGCTAATGAAAGACCAGCAAAAATAGACCATGTTACTAAGAACCTATTTAACGCTGCATATGTAGGATTTTGAATTGGATTATAGTTACCGTAGGCTGCATCAATTCCAGCCTTATAATAATAAGCCATTTGCTGAACATCTTCAAGCGTCATCTTTGAACCGCTTTCAGGACGTACTGCATTCTCTTTCATTTTAGTAAATAGATAATCTAATTTTCTTCCTGCATGACCAAAGTATTTTGTAATTGTAGCATACTTTGCTGTATCTTTTGCCATAATATTTATGTGTTCAAACATATTATCGCTAGTCCAATCAGAGTAGCCATCAACGCCGTTTAAACTTTTAAATTCATTATCAACAAAGCTAGGAATGAAAGTATAATTTCCATCTACTAATGAAAAGTTTTCAAGGAAAGTTGCTTCTCCTTTATATGCAACATTTTCTGCTAAAACTTGTGCAGCTCTCTCATCAAAGTCATTAGCAATTAACCACTTAATGAAACCAGCTTTATCTTTTCGAACTTTATTATAGTCAAACCCTCGACTTTTATACCACCAATCTCTTGACATTCTTGAAGAAAAGAATTTAGCTATTCCTGTTTCTTCAAAATATGTAGCATCTAAAGTTTCTAATATGCTTTCTGCTTGTTTCTTATAAAGTAAAAACGCAGTTCCATATGCTCTAGCTTCTTGAAGAGTATAATTTTTATTAGTCCATTCAATTTCAGCGTCAGGATTATCTCTTAACTTTTTTAAATAAATATCTAAGTCACGCATTGTATTTGATTCAATGAATGTTCTTAATCGTTTAGAGATAGCTTCAATATTTGATGCGCTTGCTTTTTTAAATCCTAATAGTTTAGCAATTTTATTTTCATCTACATATTGAGTTAACTCAGCAAACACTCCATCTTGAAATTGTCTAAAGCCTTTACCGTGATGATAAGAGCCTGTAGTATATTGACTAAACATACCTAATAAAATACGTCCATTAGGATCACTAAGTATTTTATTAATATCGCCTAATCTTTTTTCAAGTGCTTGATAGAGTTGTTTAATCCCTGTTACTGTTGAAGAAAAATAATCATATAAGTTTTTATTATTTTTAAAATAATTAGGAATTCCTTTTTTACTATCTGAATATTTTTTAGCTTCGTTTGCAAAGGTATTGCCTTCTCTTTTTGCTTTAGCTTCTTTCTTTTTAGATGGAGTTTTTTCTGCTTTCCTAGATTCTTTTATATAATCTACAACTGAATTAGCTTCGTCTTCAGTTAAACTGGCTCCTGTTTTTCTTCTTTCCAATTCAACTTTAGCTTTTTGTTGGTTTTCTTTTTGTTTATCTAATGCCTTTTTACTTTCTTCAACTTTTCTTTTAGCATTTTGTTTGCCTTCTTTTGATTCACTATCTCTTTCTACTTCTTTATTTAGTTCTAAATTCTTCTCAGCTTTCTTAACATCTCTACCTGCTGCTATTTCTTCTAGCTCTGTCTGTGATTTATCAAACAATAATGCAGCATTAATTAATTGATCTTCACTTAAATTAAGAATCATATTTGCTAATTTTTCATTAGCAAGTATAGCTTTAGCTGTTTTTTCAGAAGTTGATTTATCTTCTAGCTTTCTTTCAATCGTACTTGCATTAGGGTTATAAGTTCCCTCTCTTGTTTCTTTGTCAATGCGCTCATTAATAATCTTATGGTTTTCTTCTACGCTAGTTACCCTACCTTCTCTATCAATTGTATTCATTCGGGCTTGATTAACTTCGCTATATCTTTTCTGATCCATTTTTTGAAAACCAGTTTGATATATTTTGTTTTTACCTTGATTATAAATATTTCCAGCAGAAGATAAGCCACCTCCAAGTGTACCGCCAGCTATTCCTGCATTAATAATACGATTTAAAAGTTCTTCACCATCGTAAGCTTTAGAAGATGCGCCTACTGCTGCACCGTATTGAACTAACTCCTGTGCAACCTCAGTTCCTGATTCTCTTAACGCACCTTTTAATCCGCTAATTGCAACTTCTCTTTTACTAAAAGGCTTACCATATTTTTTTATAAAATCACTTGCACGATCTAAATTTCCATAAGCTTTAAGTAATGCTGCTTGTTCTTTTAAAGTTGCATTCATAACTTGATTACGAGCTTGTGCTAATGTTAATTCAGGAATAGGCGCACCTGAGTTAATTAGCTTTTTATTTTGAGCCATAAGCATTTTTGCAACTTCATCTACACCCTGTTTAGTGTAAAGATTAACTGTTGGAGACACTAGTCCTTTTAAACCTAAACGATCAAGAGAACCAATAGTTACTCCTGCTGCACTTGCAGTAAGGAATTGATTAAGTCCACGATCTCCTTCCATTTCATTCCAGGTTTGCCCTGCATAAACAAAAGCCATTGGTAGTGATGCAGTTGCAATACCAGCACCAGCCCCTACTATTGGATTTCCTGTAACAAAAGTAGCAGCCGCTGCAACAGGAACGGAAGCTACTAAGGCTCCGAATGTAGATACCATATAAGGGGCTGACATAGCTGCATTGTTTAATATATATTGAAATCCTGTACCAATACTATCTACTTGTTGATAATCAAGAATAATTTCTGGAGCTTTACGCATTTGTTCTCTTGCTCGAATTACTCCTGCATCCCCCATATTCTCAATCATTTCAATATCAGTGACTTCACCAATTGCATCTAAGTAACCATAAAAACCTTCTTTTACACCAAGCCAACCTTGACCCCAAGCAGTTCCTGTTTGATTCCAAAATCCTTTTGCTTTATTATCAAGAGTTCTACTATGATCTCTAAACATAACTCCTGAATGTAATGCTGGATCATAGGTAGCTTCATTTAAAGCATCAGTTTTAAAACCAATACCATATTGAAATCTTGCATCATTAACTGCTTCACCTAATGCATCAAAGCTAGTTCCTTCTAAACCTAACTCACGGCTTAGCCCAGCTTCATTTAAAGCATTAATTGCTGCTGAATCAGTATAAATATTAGGTAGCATAATGCCTGAAGCAATTGCTACTTCAGAAAGCTTTTCTCCATTTTCATTATAGCGTTCAATAATCTCTCGACCATACTCATCGTAGTTACCTGTACGCTCTTTATAAATAAAGTTACCTTCTTTAATTAACTGTTCTATAGCACGAGTCTCTTCAATTGCTCCTACTTCCGTAGGTGAAAAGTACTCGTTGCCATAGTCGTCTGTTTTTATACTTGATTCTTCTCTTGCATTGATCCCTGAGTAACGCTGACGTCTACCTAGACTGTCTACTTCAGTATCACCATCTATCAAACGAATTAATTCGTCTTTAGTTATGTCAGCCATTACTCTCTCCTATTTATATTTTTCATATAACTGAACCGCTGTGTTATTAGGGTTCCCAGGTTCTCTCTGAAATTCTCTAACAAATGCAGCAAAATCATTTATCTCGCTTTCTTTTTTAGCAACCTTAGTAAACACAGCTATATCGTTATTAAGCTTTGCTTTATTAAAAATTCTTTTAAGCGTAATAAAATATTCTTGAAATGCTTTAGTGCTAGGTAATTGTTGTTCAGCATAATTAGTGATTTTTAATATTTCTTCAGGATTTGTATTTCCAAAATCATTTATAGAAAGCCCTACTGTTTGTTTTAAAGTTTCTACTTCAAAATAAGCTCTAAAACTATTTTCTGGATCGTTGATAGCAGCTCCCCTACCATAAGCAACCTTTGCTTTACCCCACTTCTTTAAGGCTCTAGTCATGGCTGATTGTAGCTTAGATGCATTTTGTGGATCTCCTCCATACCTATTTAAAAATTCAAAATATAAGTCTGAAGCTTGTTGACCAACATATCGATCATCTAATTGAACTCTGGTTTGGTTTTTAATGCCATCATTTTCTGCATCTTCAATTGATCTAACATCTGCTGCAAATCTTTCCATTACTTTTTCTGGATCATGTAAAGAGTCTTTAGCATCTACTGCCCCTAATAAAATTGCATTTACTGGAACATCAGGTGTATTTGGATTATTATCAGTGTCTACCATAACATGAGGTACACCCTCAATATCAACTGATTGTTGCAAACCGAATCCTTTAACATACATTCGATTACCTAGTTTAGTTTCAGGAGCCTTTAATTCTAATACATCAGGATTTCTTGTTTTAAGATATTTAGTATAAGAAGCAGTAGAGTATGCATCTTTATTACTTGTTATTGACTTATAGAGTTGTTCTTCCCTTTGTACATATTGCTTAGAAGCATAATTTAATGATGAATCATGGTTATACCCTAAAGCTCTTGAGCCTGAATACAGAATTGCCATTCTTGCAATTTCTTTTCCGTCTAAAACTTCCGAAAATAAATTAGATAAAAAAGAAGTTACCTTCCCTAAAGTACTTTCGTCAGCCGCATTCTCTACATCTTTTGGATCTGTGTTATCTAATTGAGTATTTGCTTGAGTATTATTTATAATACTAGAAATAAGAGGATTAGAAAGAGGATCTATTTTTTCTTCTTCTTTAACTGGAATATTTTTATCTTTATTTCTTTCTTGCATTTCAAGAAATTCTTGAGGAGAAATTTGCCATCCTCCCATACGCCCTTGAACTGCTTCATACTCAGGGCTATTTACTACAGCTACTTCTTCAGGGCTTGGAATGCCTTCTTCTGCAAGTCTTTGTTCTTCTGATAATAAAACAAAATCAGATCTTTCAGGACTTAAGTAAGGTAATAAATTTTCTCTTTCTTCTAACACCTTTTGTTTGTGAACTTCTAATGCCTTTTTATACGCATTATAAGTATTTTCATTAATTAAATTAAATTCCTCTCGACCAGCTTCAAGATTTGCTAATCTCCTTGCTTCTAAATCTCTAAACTTTCCTTCTACACTTTGAAGATTTGCTTCTGCTATTTTAGAATTAAAATCATAGATAGGAGTCGGAGGTTCTTCTGAAATAGAAGGTACTTCTCCTGTGCTAGCTTCTGCACTACCTATTAACCAACTAAACGGATTCCAAGAGCTAGAAGCTACTTGTTGTTCTTCAGGTTGTTGAACTCCACTTAAAACTTTATTAGCATAAGCAATAGTTTCAGGAGCTAATGGTTCACCTTCTCCTGAGAGAAAAGCTGACATACGTCCTGGACCTGCATTATAAGCCTGTAATACTTGTGTAGGTGTATAGTCGGGATATTGTTCTTGAATACCTGATAAATACTGTTGAGCAAACATTCTTGACTTAACAGGGTCTAATATATCTGCTTCAGTAATTGGTTGTGTATTATATCCTGGATTAGCTGCAGTAGCAGGCATAATTTGAAAAGGACCCAACGCTCCAGCAGGAGAAACAGCATTAGGGTCGCCTCCAGACTCAACCATCATAAGACTATCAAGCACTTCTGGAGTTAACCAGGAAGGTACAGGCGATGGTACATACTTACCCATTTTAGCATAGATAGGACCTCCATCAGCCTCATAGCTAGGGATAGTTCCTCCCTGTGATTTTTGAACTTCACGACCAGCCTCATTCATAGCTTCAATCTGAGGTTCAAACATACGTACTGCTTCAGCATTAACTACATACTCTCCAGGGGTTAGCCATGCAGGAACTGTATCAGTACCTTTAGGGTCTCCAGGATGGTCATACATAGGAATATCCATCATAGAAGGAATAGTATTATCCTCAAAGAATTCTACGGAAGTTGAATTACCGTAGCGATCCTTCTGCATAAAACTTTTTATTTTCATGTTATTCTCCTATGAAGATACTTCAAATTCTTCTGTAATCTTACCACCATTTCTTTTATATTTAATCTTACGGATAGCAAGAGGACCAATTGGTGCGCCTTCCTGTGCATACACTGGACCACCTTTATTAAACAATCCAAAGGCTTTACCAGCAAGAAGCCCAAGGCCAATATAAGGAATAGCGGTTCCTAATGCTGCCATTGCCCCTGACCCTGCTGCTCCTGCAGCGGCAGTATTAGCTGCAGCTGTTCCTGCGCCCATAGTTGCGCCTGTAGTTTGTGCAGCTAAAGCATTAGACAATCCTACATCTACGCCTGATTTCATAAGAGGAGTAGCTACACTAGACATAGTAGGTGTAGCAAATAAACTTTTAGCATAAGGTATAGCTTTTTCACTTAAATACTCACCACCTTTATCTATACCATAACCAATTGCTTGATCTGCTAACATTCCTGTTGCTTTCTCAGTATAACTTTCTTCATCTTTAATTTGAGGAGAAGGTGCTGGTCTACTCATTTGTGGTAATTGATATTTATCTAATTCTGAAGCTGGAGCAAGAGGATCTTGTTTAAAAATATCCATATAACTAGCCATTATTTTCCTCCTGATTGAGTAGATTTACTTTCTTGTCCAACAGCAGGAGAACCTAAAAGACCAAAGAATCTTTGAAGACCTTGATATTCCGTGTCTCCTTCTCTTTGTGCTTGTTGCTGTTGAGCTGTGCCTACTCTTTCAATTGCAGCTGCACCCATTCCTGATTGTGCGCCAACATCAGAACCAGTATTAATAACATTTTGTGCTGAAGCAGTACGCCCTTGTCGTTGTGCTTGAAGTTCACGGCTTACTTCATTAAACATAGTATCCATAACTGACTTTTCAGTCATTGCTTGTTGACGAGCAGAACCCAATCCACCACCTATTGCAGATGCTGTTTGTGCCTGACCTCGCGCTTGGTCTCCAAGAGTCTGAAGACGATCTGACATATCATCAGCTACTATTTGATATCCTTCAGTACCAAAGATACCTTCACCACGAGAAGCTTCTCCTAGTATTCCTCTAGCCGCTTGTGATTGCCCTGCAATTCCAGGAAGCGTTTCTCTACCAAGAGCCATTTGCATTTCTTGAGCTTCTTTTTGAGCAGGAGTGAGTCCAGCTACAAAGCTAAGATTACCTGCCTGTCTTGCTTGTTCAGCATCTGCAAGCCCTCGCTCTACATAAGGTCTAAATTCTTTAGGAACACCACTTTCAGTAACTGTAGTGCTTCCTCCTCCCTTATAACAAATATGCGAGTTGAGTTTTTTATCAAGAGAAGGACAGCCTGTCTCTACTACAATTCCCATAATATCTTCAAATTCGTATTGATCGATCATTTATAACTCCTTGATTAGGACTGTATAAGGCTCTTTATAATCCT
>Ga0208161_1000320_pt1 | contig 27358 bp, 29 predicted proteins | sample CB_VirMetaG_3_FD_184538 | JGI IMG/M metagenome (GOLD analysis project Ga0208161, IMG submission 184538) | Freshwater to marine saline gradient viral communities from Chesapeake Bay - CB_1508_1S Viral MetaG (SPAdes) (version 4) | ecosystem: Environmental > Aquatic > Marine > Coastal | place: USA... | reverse complement strand
TGACGAGCAATTTCATCAATGTTGATAGCACGCTCAGTGTCTGTGTTGTAATACATGGCGAAATGAGTGTGAATTAAAAACGATTAGATGCCCTCATTAAGAGCAATGTCACTGAAGTAGTCAAGGAATGATTCTAGCATCTCCTTCTCCTCAACCTCAAACAGCAGTGACCAATCGTCACATATCGTAGCATACTTGATTGCTTTCATGATTGGCTTGAACTCATCAGGATATACATCAACCTTAACAGCAGTACTCACAGTGTCAGTCATTCGTAATCCTCCATCAAATTAATCATGTCAAAGAAGTCATCCTCTACATCAGGATCATCATCAATACGTTTGTATTCTTTGATGACCTGCTCCATGTACTCCTCTTCAGTCACTTCTTACGTACCTCATAACGAACAACAGCACTATTAGCTCGTGAATACACAGCTAGTGTAGACAGCAAACCAATGCAACCAATAACAGCAAGCAAAATGTTAGTCTCAGTCATAATCAGAACTCGTTGTTGAAAAAGTAAGTGTCACCATCAAATACAATCGTGCTGAAGTCATACCTCAACAACCCATCCCATACATGCTGCCAGTCAATAGCAAAGAACACAGGTGAATCCTCATCAATCATACCACACTCTACACAAAACTCCTCAGCAAACTCTCGCTCTGCACGATAGCTAGCCTCAGAACTAAAGGTATAGAATGCATCACTGAATTGATCCTTGTTGTCAATACCTAAATCACTTAGCTCACTCAAGAAGTCAAGTACTTGCTCAATATCAAACTTGTTAAAATGTTCGATACGATCGCACAATTCATCATATAGATCCTGATACTGCTCATTAGTGGCATCATACCACGCAGTAACAGTACTCCACGATAGATCAACAGCACCAGTCATTTCAGTAACAAACAAAGAACAAAGGTCAACAACAAATGAAATCGCTACGCCCCATTATTATGAGAGTGATTCCTAATCTAGTTTGATATAATCTATATAAGCATATGGGAATACATTGCAATAATAATCAACTAGATCGTCAGCTTCATCTTCACTACATACAGTAGTGATTGCTTCTCTATTAAGAGAATCATCTAACTTATACACAAGGTAAGACATTAAACAAACTCCATAGCAGGAAGAGTAGTAATACCTACAGCCATTTGATCAAAGGCTTGCTTATATACATTAGCAATCTCACGTACTGATTCGATATCATCAGTAGAGACTGTCATAACCTTACAATCCTCATGTACACCAAGCCATACACCATCAGCATCAACAACAGTGTAGCCATCAACAATAGTATCTACAATATGTAGAAACTTTTGCCAATCAGTATCATTAACATACCCACCACCAGGTATGTCACGACCCATGAACAGTTGATATGTAGACATAAGCATTACCTCCGTGTTGTGTTAGTAGTAACCAATGTGATCTGCAATCTCCTCAACCTCGTCTAATCCATAGACATCAAGGAACTCATACAATAGCTCAGTGTAGTTAAGCTTACTTAGGAACTCAACATAAGCATCATGATCATATTCATCCTCCTCGTGATAGTCATAGTCATATTTATCAATCAATGAACTACGCAATAGGTCCTCACTGTAAGCCATAATCAATACGCAAGCAAAAGGTTGTTGATCTCACCCTCTACACTTTCGTCATTACAAATGTAGTCGAGTACATCATCAAACTCATAGAATGGATCGCCATCACGATCACCATAGTTGTCAATCAAATAATAAAAGACATCATCATCCTCACTACACTTGGTGAGACTATAACCTGTGCAATCCATAAGAATAGAACGCACCTTGGACTCAAAAGCAGTCAGTTTCATAAGCAATCCTCCGATTGTAATAACTTAACAGTTTGCCATGATCTAATGTTTAAAGTGCATGTGGCTCTGCACAATAATAAATAATAACATGATCGTACAGTCAGGTCGGGTTGCAACCTATAACTGTTCGCGGGATCGCTCGCTCCGCTAGCTCCGTCTTGTGACGATCATATACTATTAAGTTGTCAAGGTGCGTATCGAGTAGAGAACTGATCCCCCACCGATGAACATACAATACCACCAATGCCCCGATGTGTCAAGCTCAAGAACCCAGTGGAACCGTGTAGACCACTAAGTATACCCATCAGCGTCCCTTATCAATGCTTACTCATGGCTGGTCTACTGATTGATTAAGGTGGGGCTACAGATCAATCAATAAAGAAGCCAGTCATACCAAGGGATCTCAGCGATTGTTATTCATCAGTGTGTCATGATAAATAATTAATTAGTCCTTGTTTGCACATAATTACCCCGTGCTAATAATTATTAACACTGTGCCCCACGGAATATTACCTGTTAGCCCTATTGTAATTACTTAGCACTGGGTATACCCTACCATTCTGCTTTTGGGAGGATACTATACCCCAATGGGGGGTAACTCGCGCCGCCCCCGCCGATATAAGACCTGAGAAATTTTTGTTAAAATATAAGACCCCTCTACCTGCCCCTGTAACCGGCTTGTAAGTGTAGGGACAGTACAGTACACCTAAACCAACTTACAAGCCCCTTGTAGCCCCTTACAGGTCCCTCTCTGGCCACATTGCTGCGGTTACATTAGGGAGGTATTGATAGAGGAGGTCTTGAATCTGTGCTGCGATTAGTGCGTGTTCCTTTTGAGTACCGTTAGAGGTACGAAGATCACAGTAATGCAACCAAGAGCGAATAGACCCATTCATGTACAACCTAGAGGGAGTAGATAGGGGGAGTATTTCACGAGCACATTCTTTAGCGATACCTGCTGCTACCATATCTTTATAGAGACGGTAGTTATCAGAGTAAGCTATAGCGATACGATATTCAAAGTTCTTTTTAATGGTTTCATCTAGATCATTAATAGAGTTTTGTCTATTAGTTAGATCTTGTCTACGGAGTTCTGGTAATTGAGGAGGGGTAGGTACTTCAGCGTATCGTTGACTAAACTCTTGGAAGCTAAAGCTACGGTGTCTAAGGATTTGTGCTGCTATGCTACGAGTAGTATTAATTTCTACGCACATATTAACCATTTCAAAAGGAGACCAGTGTTGATGATCGATCAGATACCTGATGAGTTTAGGTGAGGTCTCTTTATTAGTTTGATTAGCTGGGTTAGATACTCTAGCCATATAGCTAATGAGTTCTTCAGCGTTAGGTGTGATATGTACAAGTGTAGCTGTGTGTGTCATCTTATGTGGGATGGAGTGGAATAAGATTACTGGTGGTGGTATAGTCTCTACATACTCCCACGCAACTTCGTTGCTGAGGTCGAGAGGAGAAGTACTCTTAATATTATATAATATATAAGACAGTACTTACAGAATGAACTAAGAGGAAGATGTTTGTCTTTGGAACCTTCTCACTGTTCATTAATAAAGGGGAAGAGAGTCTTGTTAAAGACGAGTCTTCCCCCGTTGGGGGTAGGGTCCACCCTTCCCGTCCCCCCTAATGATCCCACCTTGGGCAAATCAATTGCAGTGCAAGGAGTTTCAAGGATTAATTTTTTACCCATGTTGGGACAGTTTTCTTACCGGCTAACTGCCTTGCTTGTTTACGTTGGTCTATACTAAAACCGAAGACCATATGACTAGCTGCAGCTTGTGGATCATCTAGCCAAGCCTCTTGTAAATCGTTCCAATCTTCTTGTCTACGTAGTTTAACGTTCTCATAAGCTGAGATTGCAAGAGCATCTGTGAAGTATTTAACACCTTGAGCTAGACTATCTAGTCTATCATCGTGTCTAATGGCACCCTTTTCACGACACATACGTGACATTTGATAGAATAGCATGTATTGTAGTCTATTCTCAGGTGCTTCTTCAGGATTTGACTTAAAATCCCACTCAATGACTGAACGATTAAGGATTAATTTATGTTGATTAAGTACTGGTTCTAGAGTATCAATGATACGGTCTTCTTTACGGACGTTAGCACGTACTTCTTCGATGTCTATTAGTTGTTTTGTCTGCTGTAAGTGTTTACGGAACAGCTCTGCGACGATACCGTCTCCAAAGTTGGTTTCAATAAGGAGTTTAGTGACGTTGTATTTCTTACAACCTCTAAGGATATCAAGCAAAGTGTTGTCGCTATAACCATCCCTATAGGCGCGTACTTCATGGACATAGATAAAACCATTACGTTGGCTAATAAAGGTAGCTGCTGTTTCATCAGTACCACGACCAGAGGGGTCAATAGAGCAGATGGTTTCAGTATATGGTAACCAATCACCTTGCATTACCATTGGTGAGTAGAAATAATCACCAGGTAGACCAACAGTAGGCAGGTCTTTAATGATATTAGATGGATCACTACACCACACTACAGAATCTGGACATTCAGTAGGGTTAACAGCTGTTACGATTAGGTCTGCCATCTTAAGTGGGAACTTTTCAGCATCACTCAAAGATGTATCCAACATGAACTGTAGCATGAAGTTACTACGACCCATAGCAGCTTCACGTTCTAACAAATCATCAGATTCAAAGCGATCAGGATCTGTTGGTGTCCAATCTTCTGCACCTTTATCAATGTCTTCAACAAGTTGAGGAGCAAGTAGCCCTTCGTAGTTAGATAGCTTACGTGGATACCGTGCTGGCCACACGAATGGGCGGTAGTTACGTTCAGCTAACTTACGGTAGATAGTAAAGGTTGTCTGAGGAGTACCTAGGTACATGATACGTGAGTCTTTCTTTGGTGTAAGAATAGATTCAGCTTCAGTACACAGCTGAAGAAGTTTTTCACGCATCATTTCAGTCATTGAGTTACCAGGGACTTCAATGTCATCAAGGATCATTAGATCAGCACGAGAACCAGTGAGCTGACCTGTAATACCTACGGATTTAACGGAGGGTGCTTGGTGAGGGGAGCAGTTAACATCAAAACTGATACGAGACCAACGTGCATCATCCGACTTCGGTCTTAGATGACTCAGCCACGGTGTCTCAATAATAAGCTTTTGTAGGAAGATAGACATGTTATCAGCACGCTCTTTAGAAGCGGAGATAATCATGATCTTCTTTTCGGGATTATTAAAGAGTGTCCACAACACAAAAGCACCAGTAATCCAAGATTTACCGACTCCTCGGAATGCTTGGATCTGTAGACGTTTAGGGCCGTGTTGTAGGTAGTCTGCAATAGCGTATTGAGCTCTAGTTGGGGAAGGAAGATCAAGCTGCTGCCACAATGCTTGTAGAAACAGCTTGAAGTCACCTTTCAACTGTGAAAGGATATCGTTCATACACCCTTCACTGGGATTGACCAACCGTATTGATTGTACATCTCTTGCATCTTTTTAAGTTCACGTTTAGAACGGTTGTTGTCCTCCATAAGGAGTTTCTTAGCGTGATTATTAAGAATTTCACGATCAGAATCGGTCAAATAACCTGCGATTTTAAGTGAGTCCTTCTTAGAAGGCGCTGTACGGGTTGATTTCATGTTAATAGATAGATTGTACCTAATGGTGAATAGAGAGGCCTTCCTGGGGCTTCTAGGGGCCTCTCATAGCGGTTTAATCAGCAAGCTTGACTCTACCTGGTACATAAACGTTATGAATACGTTCAATTTGACCAATACGAGCGTTATTTGCTCTTAGTTGAGCAGCTGGATCCTTTTTACGAATACGTAGTTCACTATCGTATGGTACACCCATCAATGCACCAATATTCAGTGCAGCATTCTTAGTAGGGAGATATCCATAACCTGTCATGGTACGACCAATAGGATTCTTACCATCCAAATACTTAATCTTTAGGTTATCAAGAAAACGTAAGAATGGATTCTTTTCCCGTTCTTTCCTTTTATCTTCAGCCATCAGTTAAATCCTAGAAATTCACTAATACCAAACTCAGGTAGTTCCATGCCACCAATTTTTAACTTACCCTTTTTAGTTGGTTGGGTTTGTGTTGGCTTAGGTTTGGCTTGTGGTTTAGTTTCAGGCATCATAAGCCCAGCAAGGTAACGTGCCCCACCACCAACTGCACTAGAGATAGCACGTTGTGGTGCGTTAACAATTGTGTCGTATTCTTTGACTGCTTTAGCAGCACGACCACCAATCTCAGCTACTGTTTCGCGTTCATCAATAAGCATACCACCAACAGCTGCAGCCATTGATGCACCTTCTGCAATAGGAGCAACAGGTGTAGGTACTGAACCGCCAATATCAGCAGCAAGAGCAAATTTAGCTAGATCAAGTTGAAATTTATTAATAGGAGACGGGTTATTTTTGTACTCCAGCTCCCTAGCACTTACTTCCTGTTGTGACAGTATTAATGAAGCAGCACCAATAGGTAAAGCTCGTGCAGCAGTACGTGCTAATTTAGAACCCTTGATAACGTCAAGGATTTCACCTGATTTAGGTGTTTTAGCTTTTGGTTTAGCAGGAGGGAATGTACCTTTTTTAATATCATCTTCAAACCCAGCACGGAACATAGACTCAACATCTGTGTTACCAGTTTCTCGGATGTTATTATAAGTTTTAAATACATCACCACCTTGCCCTTCGATCTCCTCAAATCGACGGCTTAACATTTCAGCCTGATCTAACGATACAAACCGAGATGTTTCATCTGTACCAAACAAAACAGAGACCAAGGGATGCATAGGTTTAGTTAAACCGTCAGCACGTAAGATGGTTTCGTAAATACCTTCTGTTTTATTAATAGAGACCTGATTCATCCTAAGACCTTGGATATCCGTAGTCCTAGGCGTAGCTTTAGCTCTTTGATTATCTATTGAACTTTCTGGGCCAGCAGCTGATATATCTTGAGGGGCACCAAAAGCATGGGGTAGGAAATGACCAATGTCAAGCTTCATGCCTATTTTTTTACCAATTTCCCTAAGAAGAATTTGAGTATCCTTCCAATCCTTCTTTTGCTGAGCTAAGGCTTTCTTAACAGTATCAGGTCCTGAAATATTATCAATAGCTTGTTGAAGTTTAGGTGGAAAGATATCACGCAATTTACGGTTATTGATACCTTTTTTATCAAAGATAGGAGGTAATACCCCTACCATTGCCCGTGCTTTAGCGTTAATTATAGCTGGCTTGAGTTCTTGACCAGCTTTGATTGCATCTTTTTTAGCCGCTTCAACAGCTTGTATGTAGGCTATGTTTAACTGATCAATAGTTTGCCATTTAGGATCAATTAAACCAGCTGCTTTCAGATCTGCAAAAGAATCCTCTGCTTGAATTTTAGCAAGAGGCCTAAGCACATGCCTCCTTACAGTTTGTTGAGATGTAGGCATTAATGTATGTGTTGTAAGATTAACTTTTCTCTGGTAGTAATACCAAAGGTTTCTCTCATCCAGGTTAACCAGTTTCTACTTCCTTTAGCCTGATTACATTCCCAACAGGATGGGACAAGGTTACTTGTAAGATCTTCTCCGCCCAAACAACGAGGACGAACGTGGTCAAGAGTAAGTTCATGTAATTCATAGATTTCTCCACAATAGACACATTGACAATTGAAGTGCTCTTTAATAGCTCTTCTCCAGAGCCTTTTAGCTTCGGGACTTGTCATGGTTATTAGGTTATGTAGATAGTGCTCAGGCGTAGGGAATAGTGGTGTCATCGCTTATTTGCGTCCACGATTTCTAGCACGATTTTTAGATTGATTCTCCATTACAGTAGAACCATCCTTTTTATGGGATACATCTTTGCCGTCACCGTTTCCGTATGTACCCTTTTTACGATTGATTTTATTTAGTTCAACCCGTTTTTTAATTTGAAGTTCTGACCTATTATATTTCTTTTGATAGGCATTTTTCTTCGCTTTAGCTTTCGGGTTTTGGCGATAATACTCAGCTGTACTTCTGGCCATATAACCTGGTTTGAACGAGTTCTGGGTCAACTTTAGGCATAATAGTTGCCAATTTATCTAGCGGGTTACCTTCATAAGCAACACCGGAGATATCATTTTTAACCAACCAATCACAAGCTGCTTTAAGATCAGCAGTTGTTGCTTCACCAGCCTTAATACGCTTAAGAAGTTCTTGCGTAACTAGGTTGTGGAGTTCGTTGAATTGGTCTTCTGTAGCTTTTCCTTTTCTTGCCATGGTGCTGTTAAAGAAATAGACCAACCCTCCTCACCAAAAGTACCGACTTCGGTGAAGATAGGTTGATCTACGGTTGATTGGGGAAGATTTAATTCTTCTATTGCCTGAGTAACAGCTTCCTCAGCTTTTACTTTTTTGGCTTAATAGCGTTCAATGCTTGCAATACAAGCTGGATGATGCTGTTAGACTTAAGCGGAGTCAGAGCGATGACTTCACTAGCAGCAGCAACGATGATCCAGAAGATAGCAGATTCAAGGAAGGCCATGATTAATGTGGGGTAGTGTTAGTAAGGATTGCATCAAGTTTAACTTCTATACGACTCATACGCCCTTCGAGTTTATCCATGGCGTTTTCTAAGTCGTGTTTAGAAACATAGTATTGAGCTACACGTAGTTCAACACCATCTACTCGTCGGTCAACGTCATTGATGCGTCCGCTGACTCGATTAAATAAAACAAAAGCACCCGTAATGAGTGCTAACGCTGCGGAGACACCGGCTTCTACCATTAGTCCCCCAGATCTTCGGTATATTCTCCAACTTCAATAGCTCTACACTCCCAAGTGTTAATATCACCGTGATAAATGCAGATCTTATCTTCATGGAAAAACACATCTTGATCTTTGGCACCACCAGGGAATGGAATTTCAGCCATTAGGGCACCTCAAAACGTAGACTATAACCGACAATAGCCATTACACCATTGTCAATCCTAGTAAGCTCTGTGTTAACATCAGCTGGTGTACCAGGATAATCTCTAATATCATAAAGATCTTGTCTAAATTGAATCAATGCAATAGCAGTCGGTGAACCTGGTGTTACAAAAGGTAGTTCCCAATCAATCTTTTCACGGATAGATAGGGCACGTTTTTTCAATTTAGTAGCAAGATCCGTTACAGCTTCTCCACTTGTCATACGTGGAGGAAGAAGAGTCACTGCATCTGCTTTATATGTAGAGTTAAGAGCAAATGCAGCGTCATCTTCACGATAAAAGTTACTCATTATACTTTATCTGTTGTTTGATAAGGAATAACTTGGAAGCGTACAGGATAACCTGTTACCCGTGTATTGCCCCAGTTAGCTTCAATAGTAGAAGCAATAAGGTTAAAGTTAACAGTAGCTCCTTTATCAAAAATAATCTTAAAGATCTTTGTATAAGGTAGAACGCTTTGACGTTTGTCTACTGTTTGTGCACTCCAACCACAAGTCATATTATGAGTAGGAGCGATAATCATGACAGTAGAAGTGCTATCCTCATCGTTTTGATAAGTAGCATTAGTCAGTGTCAACTCATACTCAAGATATGCTCGGAATGCATAGTTATCTTCACCAGTATAGTTACTACCTGGTTGCATCATTGAAGACGCAAACATGTAACACAGAGCTGCATCAGCTTCTGCAGGCATAGGAATACTATACACATGCGGAGCACTGTTGTTAGGATCAGATCTCAAAAGATATTGAACACCAGCAGCTGAACCTGCAGGACCATTAAGTGTAGTGGTAATATACTCACCAGAACCATCTTGCTCTCCCATACGGAAAACAACAGGTTCATACATCAAGTTATAACCATAAGACTCAATAGGTACAGTCTCAAGGTCAACATATGCAGTGTTAATATTGGCAGTACCATCATCCTCCATGGAGATACCACGTCCAATTTTAATACCACCAACCGTATCTTCAGTAGCAATTTGCAATGCTCCTGCAGGACCAACCAGGTTGTCAGTAGTAAAAGTTAGGCCATCATTACTAAGGAAAGTAATTTGATAATTACCTTCTGAACTGGTAATGCTAGTATCATACCAACCAAGACCATTAGTACCGTTAGTACCATTTGTACCATTAGTACCAGCAGGACCTTGAGGACCAGTGGGGCCTTGAATAGGACCACCAAGGTTAAACCACGAGGCTCCATCCCAGAAGAACAGAGTATTAGTATCAGTTACAATCCAGAAGGTATTCGGATCTGCATCATTCGGAAGATCTACCTCAGCAGCAACAGTACCAGCAATATTAACTCCTTCACCAGGGTCACCTTTAGGTCCCGTAGGACCAGCAGGGCCAGCAGGACCAGGAACACCTGGATATGTAGGAACTTCACCTACACTCCAGGTATTAGTAGCTGCATCGTATGTTGCAAGTAGATTATCACGAACTACAATATCACCATCTGCTGGATTGGCAGGGAATAGAAAGCTCATAATATTAGGTTAAATAAGGCCTCCAGAGAAGGCTGTATCAGGCGGAAGTTCAACTTCAATTGCATCACTCACAGGATCAGCTGGAGGGGGACTGAAGGGGTCTGCAGGCCACGGGAACATGCCGCCGAAGTCTCCGGTGATAACAGCAAAAAGCTGATCAGTTGTAGTTGTACCTTTGATCATTACCTCACGGTTATCAGAGATAATGCGGACGTTTTGGCGATAGGTAAGGACTTCCTGCGGTACTGCCTTTCCAGTTTCAGCTTGGCGCACGACGTACCAGTCGTATTGATTGAGTAGGCTGCCTGCTGTTTGCTTAGTTGTAAGGACCCACTGATCCATGAGTTGACCGTGATCCTTGGGGTTGTTTGGTCCCCAATAGAAACGCTGGTCATAAGCAACTACAGGATCAGGCTGTTCGGTGATGCCGATGGCTTCCTTTTCAGCCAGCGTCGTCAAGCGCAGCCAATTTGCGGGATAGCTAATCCCGTTGTGTGTAAATGCCCTATCAGGTGACAGGGGCTTGCCGTCAAGAATAAACATGGCTCGTTAAGTGTTGGTGTTACCTGGCACGAGCCAGGGAGAAAGGATGTTCAGCGAAGGCGATATATATGTAACTTGCAGCGGCGGTATTTGCTTCTTGGTAAGATGCTCTTAGCTTAAAACCATTAGACAAAAAGTCAGCCCACGGCGGCGATGCAACATAATCTGCATTTGTTAGATTTGGGTGCAAATGCGTATCAACTGGGTTATAGGTATTTCGCCCCGAATCAATCATTAACCAGTTTGCGGCAGCGTCAGTTCTCTTGAAAATAATAAACGCTGGTTTGAATTTAGTAAAAATGAACGGACCATCCGTGCTGCCGTTGCCGGTGTAGCTGCCGAAGGCGCTGTAGCCCTCGACTGGGGCGAAGCAGTAACTTATGAACCTATTTGTAGAAAGGTTCGTTATGTCACTGGTTCCAACACTGAAAACGCTTGACGTAGGCGCCGTGTCATTCCAGATGGTGTTAGCGGTAGTAAATGCGGCTGAGCTATTAAGTCTTAAATATCCAGTCGCAGGCGATGCCGATGCACTGGCATGATAAACAGCCCAGTTTTTTGTGAGATCTCGGTTTTTGACAATAATTAAGGCAGGCGTCACATTAAGACCGTGCCCAACAGTAGCACCTGCTGTAGAGTTCCCCGTATAGCTTACAATTGAAAATCCGGCACTAGTATTAGCCCGAACTGTACTGCTAATTGAACCTGCGGGGTTTGTGACACTGGAACTTCCTGCGTCCCATGTCCAAGCGACGTAGGTGGTGGAACTGACGTTACCACCGCCTGTATTAGTCAAAGAAAAGCCGTCTGAATTAAAGGAGCTAAGGCTGGTTGAAGTATTATCTGCGTCTGATGTGTTGCTGAATAAACGGAGACCTGGACCTCTGATGGCATCATAAAGCTCGTGCCGGTTTGTTCCGCTACGTTGTTTTAGCCAAACAAAATCAGGCGAAAAACCCAACCCTGAAATAGTCTGCGTGCTGCCATTGCCCGTATAAAGAGCAATATCCATGTACTCACTAGGCTTCGTGATGGTCGGAGTGGGCAGGTTTGCCGTATTGATGGACTTGAAGCCGCTGGGGGCGGTGTAGGCGAAGGGACGTTGGCCGAAGTTAAGGGTCGCTGTTGCTGTGTAAGCATGGACATTCGGGTAAAAATTACCGGATGCGCCGCTAAAGGAGTACGGGGTGCTGTTGACGACTACATTATTCTTGCGCCATTGAATAGTCTTTGCGTCTAAATCAATTGCGACACCAATTACGTCGCCAGTAGTCCATGAAACGCCCGTTGACTGAACAGCGGACAAATTAAGATAAATACTGCCACCTTCGTTTAAAAAGATATTTGTTGCTGTCGCGCCTCCTGGGTCTGCATAGTTGGCGACACCTGGCCCACCGATATACGGACCCGCAGTTGCGACATATTCGTAATACCATTTTCCAGAACTTGCACCAACAGTACCGTAGAAATTAGCAATGCTGCCACCAGTTTTTACTAGGTCTAAATTCCCGTTTTTTAACGATCCGCCGGATGCAAGAACCAGCGGATTCAACGTGCAATAGTTTCCACGAACTTCGCCCCCAATTCCCGTATCCGTCTCGGTGCCGTTGGTGGGTACGTCTACGAGGGAGTCTTGACCGCCGGAAGCGTTAATTAGTATGCTTCCATTGATCTTGATAGCGCCAACGTGAAATGCAACGGTGCCGCTGTCGGAATAAAACTCCAGTTTTTGTAGAGAAGTAATAGAAACACCGCCAGTCAAAGTAGGCGTAAACCACTGGAATGTTGTCGGCCCGTTGGTAACTTCTATGTTGTTGATTTTGGGTTTCACTCCAGCAACCCCCTCAGCCCAGCCTCCATAAATCTCGATGGTGCTAACGCTTATTGCTGGTGATGGCTCAAATACTGCCCACGTTCCTGCAGCGGGCGTCATGTATTTTCCTAAGTTTCCATCAAACATATAGGTAAAACTGTGGTTACCAGTAAACGGAGTGCCCGTGCAGTCTTGTGTATAGCTTCGCTCAATAGCGGTTATGTTATTAACAGTCCAATCATTCCCATTGCCACTTGTGTCCGTTCCAAGTGCAGCAACGGTGCTGTTATCGCTGAAGTCAAGGTGGAAACCGTTGGTGCCGTAGGTGCCGGTGTATTCAATCGGTTGCCAGATGCCGTTGCCGTCGAACTCACCGAAGCTGATGGGGCCTAGGGCTTGGCCGTCGATGAAGTAGATATCGGCTAGGTAGCCGGAAAGGTACTCGCCAAAGGCCCCGCCTGTGCCAATGGTGTGATTTGTGGCGGTATTGATCTGGCCGTCTGCGTTCTGGGTTGGGTAGGAAACTGTGCTAAATGTCTGCTCGACCCCATTCACGTACAACTTGATACGGTTGGCTGCAGTTGCTTGTGTCGAATCCCACCAAAAAACAATGTGATACCACGAACTTGGATCCCTGAAGACAGCGTTGGTTGAAAAGCTGCTAATGCCATTATCAAACGCAAGCTTGTTATCGGTGAAGAAATAGAACAGTGAATACGGGGTGGTAGTTGGTCTACTTGCAAAAATCTGCTGTGTTACCCCTAACGCGCTCCTTTTAACCCAACCCGCCCAGGTCCACGTCTTGCGGTTGCCAGCAGATGCGAAGGTCTTACTGAGATAGGCCGAATCTGGTGAGTTAAAACGCAGCGAACGCTCGATCTCATATCCACCAGCAGCAGCTTCATCACCAAGTAAAAGTGGTGTATCAATCACACTCATTTTACATCACCAATAAATCGAACAGCAATACGAGTAGCTGACTCACAATGATATGCCAGAAGATCTACAGCATCAGCTGTGGTTGTTAGTGTTGGTGCAACACCACCAGGGAACTTGTAGATAGTATCGTAGGAAAGTGTCTTAGAACCAGAACCGTCCTGGACGACTCGTATTACCCCACTCTGACCCGCTACAACATTAGTAGGAGCACCGAGTGTTCTTGAACCACCAAGGGTAACTTGGAAGTTATTACCAAGACTCAGATCAACAGCAATGGTAGCAGCATCAGTGAGCGTTACATATGAGCCACGCTGAGCAGCAGTGAAGGTTTGAGCAACATCAGTCTTAGCTGTATCTGCATCATAGCTCTGAATAGTGACATCAATATCAGAACTAGTAAGTGGAGCAACCCCATCACTAGCAGCAGTTAGACGACCTTGTTGATCAACAGTAATGTTGGCATAGCTATAGCTACCTGGAATTACTGTGGTGTTATTGAGATCAATGGTAATACCTTGAGTATGGGTATTAGAAGTAAGACCAGTACCACCTAAGATCTGGAAAGTGTCGGTAACAAGATCAATCGTCTTGAAGCCAACATCTGCTTGTGTTGTAAGAGTTGCAGCAAGATCAATAGTGTAGTTACCTAGCCCATCATCAGTGCTGGTAATACCAGAACCACCAATAACATCTTGTACATAACCAGGAATACCCTGCTCACCTTGAGGACCTTGAGGACCAACTTCCCCTTGGATACCTTGGATACCTTGCTCACCTTGCGGTCCCTGGAGACCTTGAGGGCCTGTAGGACCTTGAATACCCTGGATGCCTTGAGCGCCTTGTACACCACGAGGACCAGTGTTTACATAAGCAACCCAGGCATTAGCTTCAGGGTTCCAGTAACTAGACCAACACTTGTCAGTGTTTTGCCAAGACTTACCAGGCTGTTGTACAGGAGGATTAGTTGGTACAGTATCACGTACCAATACATCATGACGTGCAGCAGCAGCTCCTGTTGTAGGGAGCTTCTCTTGATCACCATCAGGCAACCAAAGGCCAGCTTCTTGTTCAGTACGTTGTAGGATATCAGTATCACGAATGTAGATATCCTCTAAGTTCTCCAGATCACAACGTGCTTCTTGAATAGCAAAGCGAAGTTGATCGAAGTTTTCATTAAGGTCTTCAGCACGAACAGAAGACCCAGGGTAAAAGATAGCATTAAGCCCATCATCTAGAAGAGTATGACGGGCAATAATAACGTTATCAAATGAGGGATCAGCAGGGGCAGGAGGAGCTGTTAGAAACGTTACCTGCGATGCTGTAGAGCCTTGAATAAACAGGTTGCTGTTAACTTCATCCCACTTACCAAGTCCGTCATTATAAAGATAACAACGGATGTCATCCCAATTCAAATATGTAAAACTAAAGGTAAAAGTAGTTGTAGTACCATTACCTTTAAATCTATTTAGAACTGCACTACATTGATCTGTAGTGTCAACAATTACGTTGCTCATTACTTATTTGTTTAATGTGTATGTGGGTGCTTAGCGGTTTGTCATATCAAGTGCACTATACCCAGGCTCTAACTCTCCACTACGAACCATAACGTCCAACTCTTGAGACTGACGTAGTTTCTGTTGGAAATCAGGATCTTTAGCTAATCGACCTTGTGTAGCAGCACGTAGTTTAGCCTGTTGATAAATGCTACGAATTTGTCCATGCATATCGTCTAACAATTGATCAGCCAGTGAGTTCTTGTTAGCACTTAACATTGGATCCATTGTACGTAGCTTTTGGAAGTCTTTCTTGAACTTATACTGATAGGTATCACGAGAGAAGAATTCAGCCAATGCATCACGTAATCCACCAACAAGATACATATCCTCACTAAGGATAGATTGTTGTTGGGGTGATAGAGTAACGCTACCAACACGACGTAGGCTAGAAACTTGGTCATGCTTATAGTTCAACCAATCAAGTTCAACACGAATTGGATCCTTAATTCCTTTAGCAGTTTTACCAGGATACAAAGCTTCCCTAAAGATAGAAGAAGTAACAGCAGCCCAATAATTATCATCAGGTCCAACAGTAGCTACCTTAGGAATTGGCTTACCAGTCAGTTCGTCGTACATAACAGGCAGACCAGCACCACCAATAGAACGCTGGGCAAGTGATCTCCAGAAGTTACCACCAGGATCGTTATCAGCAGTAGAAATAGTACGATAAGGTTGAGCCCAGTCTGCAATCATTTTAGCAACACCAGGCACTGCAGTTGATCCAATACTAGCTGCTCCACTAAAGAAGCCACCACCACTTGCTAGCATCTTAGGAGACAACATAGAACCTACTTCCATCATACCTTTCTGGAATGTCTTATCAAAGGTAGCCATACCAAGACTCATTACCATACCAGCAATGAACCTATCGTACTGACCTTGTGTAATGACATCATCCCTCAAACCATTCACCATATCAGCAGTAACTGCAAGGATAGAAGCCATTGGCTCAATCTTCTTGTAGTCGAATGCTACATAGCCTTCTGGTTTAGTAGGATCAGGAAGAATAAAAGAAGACGGAGGAAGTGATCCGCTGTTGTTACCAGTAATACCACCAAGCATAGCCATAGTAGTAGCACTAACAGCAAACAGCTTACCCATAGCAATTTGGGATTCAAGTTGGATCTGAGCTAGTTCTCCCATCTCTCCATTAAGGATAGCCTTATATCTTGGCACCATACCACGAAGAACACCAGTAGGATCATACCTACCTACTTTCTCCATTACACCATATGACACCCTAGTAAATGGTGATACATAGCGCCAGAATGCACTTTCATCTGCTGCTTCTTTTAGCTGACGGAATGCATTATCTACAAAGTTTCCATTCAGAGGAATATCAGATTGGAAGGTCATATTCTTGGCAGCTTCCAGAACCTCAAGGTCACGGATCTTACCAGTAGATACACCATCACGGAATACTTTTTGCATATGATCTTGGATCATCTTAGCAAAATATTTATCCTCACGATTGATACCCATCTGTGCAGCGTCTTGGAATGCACGACCATAAGCTACGCTAGTACCATATAGTACCTTAGTAGCTTCATCCATTGCACCAAGTGCTCTACCAGGAATAGATACAGCTGTACTAAGTCCTACTTTTTGTAGGTTGTAGTCGATAAATGCACTGAACTTTTCCATTTCAGATGCACCACGTCGAGCCATCTCTATCTGAGCACCTTTATATGTCGCTTCTAGTTGTGAACGTTGCTTAACAAGGTTTTCTACTTGATTGGTAATCTTAGAGCCACCGTTGATATAAGCACCATCAAACATGGTACGCTTAGCAGCAGTGAATGCATCGTTCATTGCTTCCATCATACCAACATATTGACCAAAACCAAAGGCTCTTTTACCACTAAGGGAAGCACCCATTGGTTCAAAGAACAGTTGAGCTACGTTAGAAGCTGCAGAAGCAACGTGAGTACCAAGCCTAGATAGCATAGCTGCGTAGAAGATATTACTAACAGCATCAGAGTTACCTTTGCGTAGGTTCTCCCGTAGTACTTTGCTAAGGTTAACAGTCTGTCCTAAGATAGCAGTAGGTTCAGAATATGCAACAGCAGTTAAATACTGCTTAAGAGTAGCACCTGCTCCTTCATCACCTTCTTTATACAGTTCCCATAGCTCACGAATAGTAGCACCAGAATCTAAATCATCAACCTTAATGGTTTCAAATTCTCTAGCAGGTGCTTCAGATGAAGTAATACCAGTCTTTTGTGCTTGAATAGCTGTTTGTACATCCGCATCTTTGACACGTTTGATCTGCTTACGCTGTTCAATCATACCTTCCACAGCCCAGATACGCTTACCCCTACGGCCAGGAATCAAGAACGGTTGAATTTGATCGTTTAAGTTAAGTAAATTCTCAACAGTTGATGTAAAATCAATAGGGTCTTCTGCATTATCAAGGTTAATGGCTTGACGGGCTAACTTTTGAATACGAACACCAAGCTCCTCACCCATCAAGGCAGAAGCAATATAACCCTCTTGTGTTACTGCAGCGTATTCTCTAAGGAATGCAACATCACTAGGAACTTCAACACGCTTAGCTTCTTTTTTACCAGGAAGCACACGTGTTAATCTAGTGAAATTATGAATCACCGCTTCCATGTCTTCATCAATAAGTTCTTTATTGAAGTTCCACCACTCTTGAGCACGTAGCATTACATTCCTAAGGTCTTCAGGGAAGTCCTTTAGCTTACGCAGTGTATCAGTAGCTTCCTTCAGAACTCTAATAGTAGACTCTTCATCAGCTAGTGGTGCCCAGTTAGTGAAGTAATCACGATCTGCAGATGTAAGACCATCCTCACCAATACCTGATTTACGCAGTGATTCACGGATCAATGCATCCTCATTGATGTACTGATTACCAGGTGACGGTTTAGCAACAGGTACAGCTGAGTTAATATCCATAACATCATGTGGTTCTGCCATCTTATCATACAATGGTAGATTCACATCATCAGCAGCTTTATTAAGTTCTTCAGGTGTTTTCTTTAGAATCTTAGCCGCTTTACCAGTTTCTGGTTTGACTACATCAATTACCTTAGGGCCAAAGTGTTTAACAAGGGCATCAACACCAAAGTTAATACCCATGTTCTGTAGTAGTCCAATAGTAGCAACCATTGCTTGTGCATGAGGTTTCTTACCTTCAATCAAGTCTCTAGTAAGCTGCGCCCCATCATAACCCTGAGCATTAGCTACTTCACCAATTTTCTCAGCGAGGAATCTACCAGCAACAAGGTCCTGTGCAGATTCCTGTGTAGCGGTTTCAATAGCAGATTCACCAACAAGTGCAACACCGCCTGTAGCAATAGCAGGAGCCCCTGCAGCAGCCGCTACACCACCTGTCAATAGGGTAGGGGTAACAATCTCTGCAATAGAGAATATAGCCTCTCCAATAGGTGATCCTTTAACAATAGCAGGTGGGTTAGACCACTTATCACTATCTTGGTTAGCAAGTCTAGCAGCAACAGTCATAGGCATTGCTAGACCAGCCTGCATACCAGAAGCCAATGCTTCCATATTAGAAGCTGTGCCAAAGGCTAGCTTATCAACAGGACTACCAGATTTCTCTACTTGTTGTTTCCTGGCTTGCTTAGCTTGTTCTAATTCTTCTGTACTTTTAAATACATCAGGAGCTACAGCATCCAGTGCGTCATTCATCCAATCACCACCGACAACATAATCGAGTGCTTCACCTACTTGTGTAAGTAGACCACGCTCTCGCCTTTGTGGTTGTGCTGTCTGGGCTTCCGATTTAGGAGTGGCCGCAGCCTTTTTCTTAACAGGCATCGATGCTTTTGCAGCAGCAGCCGCAGCTTGCTGCCGTTTATATTCATCAATCTGCCTATTAATCTCCTCCTGTGTAGGTTCAAATTCGGACATTTTGTTTGTTATTCAAATGATACATGTAGGTGATCATAATGTCCAGATGTGCGCCATAGCAGTTCCGCTACACCAAGACGTGCTTTATTCTTTTTAAAGTAGTTGTACAGCTTATCTAACTGCTTTTCGTTATTGTGACTAAGTGGGAAGTCTAACGCCTCTCCATAATGATGAGCACTGTCGTATTCACGTTGAGCTACTCGTTGTCCACCTCTCGGTGTATAACCAGTATCTACATTGAAATTACTATGTTGCCACATCTTATAGCCTTGAGACTGCAGCATCCTTCCAACTTGAACTGTACGCTCTTGTGCAGAACCTTGTACTTTAGGAGGACGGCCTCTTCCTTTAGCTTGTGCTTCAATATCTTGGGCATATCTAAAGCGTGCGCCTTCTGTACCATATACCCAGTAATTGTAAGAAGCCTGCATTAATTGGCGATCAGTAGACCTAGGATTCATAAAGGTTCGATAAGCAGACGGATACCTAGTACGCATCTCTTGCATCATGTATTCAAGTTGCTCCTTAGTACTAGCTTGCCGTACATCACCCACAGCAGCCTGTAGGTTATTCAAACGACCAGCTCTCCAACTAGCGATACCGCCAGCCCTGGCTCCTTGGTCATCCCAAGTTCTATTACCATTCCAACCAGATTCTTGTTGTATATTACCAGCCAAATAAGCTGCACCTTTTTCAGGTACCCCCATCTGCAGCAACATACGATAACCTTGTACAGCACCAGAAGGAGCATCAGCCTTACCACCAGACATTGGAGTTGCATCAAATGGATCTATATTAAGATCAGGATGAGCAGCAATTTGTTGGTTTAACAAAGCAAGTGGTGACATGCCAAGTTCTTGTGCAGCCTTGATAAGTCCCTGTTGGAAACTACCAGTCTTTTGATAATGATCTGCTAGAACAGCAACTGTGTTCGAATTAAACAACTGATCACCACGAAGTCTACGGAAACTTTGTCTTACATCTCTCGGTATAGAAGATCCAAATTTAACCTTTTGAGAGAAGTCGTTACTACGTAGAGTAGTAATACCGCGTAGTTGGGGTTTAGCTAGGGTTACAGGTGAGTTAGATAGGTTCTTTAGATAAGAACGGTTATCTTGATTCCATTCTCCCTTTTCCTTGGGGGCAACATAATACGTACCACCAGGTGTTTTAAATTCAGCCTTATACCATTCTTGCAACGCTTTGCTAATGGTAGCATTCTTAACAGCATCACTTTCTGTGCCAGATAGTTGTGACAAAGCAAGTGCAGCTACTCTACGCATTGCATTCTTAGCTGAACCTCTAAGAACCTCCGCTTCACCAGGAGTAAGAAGTGATTGCTCAGTCAGCAGCGGCTTACCATAAAGGTCAGTCTTGAGACCAGCAGCATTCATGAAGTCGGTATCAAACCTATCGACATATGAATCAAGAGTCTCTTTCAATATTTGATTACTGCTAAGTTGCTTATCAGCGCCTGCTTGACTGTTATCACCAAATGCTTTCTTTAGGGCATCGTATTGACTACGAGTAATTTGACCTAAGTCTTTAGCACGTTCAAGGTCTTCAAGCGAAGCATCACCACGATTAAGGGAATCCTCTAGTTGTTGAGCATTATATTCAGCACTACCTTCTATCTGGAGATCATCCTTCTGTGATTGCAAAGCCCTAGCTGCTTGGTAATTACCACTAGCTTCTAGTTGAGCAACAGCACTATCAACAATAGCAGCTCGATCTTCAGGTGTTTGGGCGTCTGCAAGCTGTCTATACATATCAGCTTCAATGTCCTTAGCAGCTTGTGCTTCAAGACGTGCTTGCTTATCTGTAGCACGGTCGATAGCATCATTGATGATATTACCATACTGCCTACGAAGTTCTGTACCAGCTTGACCTGGAATCTTCTGAACATCAAGCAGATTGTTTAGAGCATCAACGTTACCGGAATCTTCATACTGAGCGATAACACCTTTAACTGCTGCAGTAGTAGCTTCCCCTCTACTCATACCAGTATTATTAGTGTAATACTGATTTGATAGATCATTGATTAATGACTGCAGTGAGTCAGTATCAGACCCACCAGTTTTAGCTAAATCATAAGCGAGACCATCGATACGTTGAATCTCTGCTTCACGGTTAGCTTTAATACCTTCCCTAACAAGATTACCAGATAGACTAGCATCAGATGCAAGTATAGTCTGACCCATATACTTAACAAAGTTATCCTTTGTTGCATATTGTAGGTTATGCTCTTTAATAAAGGTAAGGCGGCCTTGACGTACTGCAGCTTCAACTAAACGAGGATCACCACTGTTGGCAGCCTCTCGTACCGACATCGACGGGTCTATAGCAAGCTTAGTATTACTATTGAGAAAGTTAGATTGCCAGCCACTATAACGTGTCTGAGCCGATTGTAGAGCAGCTTGTTCACCAGCAAATCCCCTAGCTACACCACCAAAGTCAATTTGGTAGGTATAGGCAGCAGCAATATCACCAGTGCTATCCTCAATCATCTTAGAGGTTTTAGCTACTGAATTAGCTTCAGCTTGTAGTGCTTGTTGTTCAGGCGTATCTTGTGGGGAGACACCTTCTGTTTTCATTGTATTAAGATCAGCCATGATAGCATCATAGAACTGACCTGTTTCAATATCTTTCTTTGTTTGCTCTTCAATCTCACCCAACCGTTTGGTTAGGGTCTGAGAGAACCCACTTAGTTGCTTTAGGGTTTCGCCTTGTTGAGCAGCATTCTCAACAGCAGTCTGAGCATTTTGTTTCTGCCCTTGAATGTAACGGTTCAAGGCGGCTTCCCTTTCTCTAGCTCGCTGCTGATACATGGGGATGTAACTAGTCTGCTCAATAGGATCAAACCTACCCCCCTCTGCATATGAACGGTATTGTTGTTGTTCCATCAATTACTATCCTAAGAATGGACTACTGAAAGCTGTTTGAGTATCAAAGGATACAGCACTTGGTAGAGTATACGGTGAGTTAACATTAAAGTTTGGTAGGGGACTACTACTAGGTGGGAGTAGCGGTTTACCGATCAGAGGAACTGCAGCACTACCAAGACCTGCAACAAGACCAAGAACACTAGGACCTTCTTGCATTGTAGGCTTAGGCGGAGCAATACCTGCAGTAGGAGCAATAGCAACATTACTGAATGCTCGATTCTGAGCACTCATCCAATCACGACGAATACCTTCAGTAGACAATGAGAACCTATTGCGAGCACTCTCTAGTGATTGCTGTTGAGTAGCTAGGTTACGACCACCGAATGCTTCAACCATTCGAGCACTACGCAAGGTCGATTGACCAGAAGCTGCTGTAGCATATTGTCTACCTGTTGCTTGTAACATACCAAGAACAGTTTCTTGATTCTTAAATGCAGCTTCTTTATAAACTTCATTAAGTCGTTGTTGTTCTTGAGCATACCCAGCATAGGCAGCTTCCTCAAAAGAACTAAGTGATTTTTTATACTCTAGCTGACGTTGGTTCCACTCTCCTAGAGTGTTCATCCATTGTTGTTCACGAGCAGCTAGTTGATATTCATAATCTTGAATAGCAGCATTATTTTTGGCAGCTGTGGTATTTTGCTCTGTTATAAAGCCGCCAATTGCACTAGCCGCTTGAAACCCTGCTGTTGCTAATGGAGCACACATCTTTCAAATTGAATAAAAGGTAATTGGTTGGGGCCATGCAAAACTTCACCAGTAAAAGTAAACCCTAGCTTCTTTAATAGCTTTAAATGTAACGCATTACGTTTATCAGCTACATTAAATAATCTAGGTTCCTTTCTGGATTCAATGAATTGTTTAGCCTCTTTAAAGAATAAAATAGGAAAGTCTTCAACAGCCTTGGTACATAGCATCCAGATAAGTCCATTATCATAGATACCTACCAGTCCGGCAATCCTGCCGTCTGGCACGTAGAAGGCTTCTGTGGGGCACTGTAGTATGGCTAAGGGGAGTGCTTGGGTAGGTAGTACCCCATGGCCCTCAATGCACTCCCTAGCGTCTTCTGGACGCAACTGAGAGGCCACCTCATAGGCAGCCTCCAAAGTTGCAGGGTGAATAAATTTAGACACGTTGATAGAAACGAGAACTATAATCCCCTTCCCATTCCAGTGAATATAAAGTCGCTGGTGATGGGTGAGAAGATTTAAGTGTTAATCTACAATCAGTGTTCCTAGCATATACAGGAACTGTTTGTACACGTTGTTGGTCAAAAGCTACATCATTAGCTAAGTAACCATCCATTGTCTTACATTCATACAACTGAGTATAATCCTCTCTACCTTTTCTAGTTAGTGTAGTTTCATAAACACCAACTTGTCCAAAGTTAAGTTTTACTCGATGTACAATTAAAGATGATCTAGAATCAGTTCGGTTAGTAGCTTGTGTTTCTTGTGAACGAGTAGGGTAAATAGTAGGGAATTCTACTTTCATCTCATACTCGTAACCAACCATAAGACGTGTATCAGACCAGTCACCATCTAGTACCATCCACGTACCAAGATAGTCTACTTCAAACCTAGGATATACAATCGAACCAACTAATTGATACGTAGCATAATCACCAATACGTGGTGACAAAGCATACGCTACAAGTCGTTCGTCTTCAAAGTAACCAATAGGTGTTTTAAAATATGTCTGATTAAGGTGAGTATAGTACTGCCCTTTATCAGGATAAAGTACACGATAATTATCCAGATGAACTTGGAAGGAATCTTGCTCTTTAGCTACAATAGCTGTCTCTGATTGATCCCTAAGATCATATCGCTGTAGTGAAACAATAGTAGCGTTACCAGGAGAGCTAGAGGTATTCTCTAGAACTGTGTAATAAACATCATCCATAATACAATGGAATTGAAGTTTACCAAGTAGCTCCCATTTAAACCAAGCTGATTGAAGCCGCTCTCTATCTGTCTGGAAATAACGATAACCCCATACAGTTGTCAAACCCTTAGCTGACAGCAGTACCATTGAGTTATCCTTTGATTCACCAAGTAGATTCAATTCACTTGGCATTAGATCAGATACTGGTTTACTGACTTCATTAATATCAGACTCTCTGTTCCTACTAACACTTGTCAGCTCAATTAGCCTTGAACGTAGACCTGCATTACTAACAAAAGCAATAGTAGATCCAAGAGAAATAGGCGAGATATCACCGCTATATCTGTACGTACCAATAGCACTAAACTTAGCAGTATTAGGACCAAAGACTTCTGAATCAGTAGTAAGTAGATGCTGTTGGTTAGGACCAAAACACAATAGACCTTCACTTACTTCAATAGCATCCAATAACACTGAAGGCATTGTTGATGCAGATGTAAGGTCAATAGGATCATTATCTACTTGGGCAAGAGCAGAGCCACTCCAGAAATTAAAGTAATCACCTGGACGGGATGCAATAGCATTCTCCCCACTTAGGAAGGTAAGACGATTACGGAAGAAGACAATCTTGTTGATGTAGGATTCAACAAAGGTAGGCTTAGGATTAGTTTCATCATCACCTGCTTCCCTGGGATCCCAGTCAATAGGTGTAACAACAAATGTACCATCACTTTGACGTACCATTTGGTGCGGCATACTATACCTGTTAAAGGTGACTTCAATACCTGGTTTTACTGTTTCAATCCAACTACCATGACCATCTACACCAGGAATCTGTGCTTCAAATACAGCCCAGTAGTCATCATAATCACTATCTGTATTAGCAACTTTAACAATATATCCATCCTTACATTGAGTAGGTAGTGTGGATACATTATTAGTTTCATCAGTTGTGATATTCATCAACTGAGTCTCAGGTGTAGTAATTGTAAATACCTTTGACGGGTGTGTAATATATACACCGTTACCAATGATCTCTACAGCATAACCAGTAGTCTCAGTTTCAAGTTCAGTCTTGATATCATTAAGGATGCTGGTAGCAGTAAGAGTGACACTACCGTCATTAGTAGTAACAGTAGGGAAGATGGGAATAGATGTACCGAGACCTTGTTCATAGTAGGTCTCAACCTCTTCTACAGTAATTTTGTAGGTTTGGCCTGCCATCTCACATTCTACGACATCACCAACAACCCAGTTCTCACCACCAAACTGTAAGATAGAAGTAGTTACATATTTACAAATGTAACCATTCTCTGGTTTATCTGGGTTCTTTAATTCAGGTGTACCTCTTGTCTCCAGTTGTACAACAAGGTTACCTTTATCTGCATCAACACCGCCACCACTCTTAATGATATCATCACCAGTAAAGGTGAATGATTGGATATCAGTTAAGAGGCAAGTACCATCACTATCTTCCCATGTACCTTTGTTAACACTAACTTGGGTTACTCGGGTATAGGATACTTCAGTTACAGCTGTGCTAGCTGTATCTTCCCATACCGTCATAGCGTACTGCTTATTATACGCTACTTGTGATAGCTCAATATAAGCTTCAGATGCACGTACAGTAGAGGTATCAGAAGACATAGAAGTCTTCACAGTTCTGTTGGTAAAGAATGTGTAGTCATTCAAAGTAAGGATTTGAATGTCATCATCATTACCATGAACAAGATAAGGTAAATAGTAAACAGGTTCTGCTTCTACAATCTCTGTATTGGTAGCATCAACCGGAGGATCTTCTAAAACAACAGAATCAGCTTCAAGAGCTTGCTCGTATTCATTAGTATAAAGACCACAAGCAGCTGCAGCATATTCATACTGCTCTCTGTTATAAGTCCTAGTTGCTTCTAATGTACCAAGCTCAGCTTTGATAACATCTAACTCATCATAGAGATCATCTAACCCAGTAGTATCTGCGTCCCTGTAGACTTCATATTCGTAGATGTTAGCGTCATAGTACTGCTGACCAAAATCAAAGAAGTCTGCATCTCCAATAATAGCAGTAACATTTACTTCCTTTCTCTTTCCTCTGCGTACTTTATACCCTGCAGGAGGAGTTGGTCCTATTTCAATATCATCTCCAGCACTAGATTGTCCACCTGTTCTACCAGAAATAATACCTTCATATACTCTGAAAATATCACCACCGAGATCATCTACATTGTAGTAAGTATCTACATCATTGACTTGATCTTCAAGGAGATTAATCTCATTAAGTTTAATATCATACTCTGATTCTTTAGTAAGATATTCTGTCTCAGATGTAAGGTATGCTGTTACTGCTGTGTTAAATGCATTGATATCACACAACGGGTAAGCTGGTAGGCTATCAGAATCAACCTCTGGTGTTTCTGGATAACTAGTGCTATAAGGTGTCTCACTATAAGTAACAACCCTAGGCAGACCATCTAGTGCACCATATACTTCTACCGTACCATCCCTATTTACTTTTGCAATGTATTGCTCAGTAGGATCACGATAGATGTTAAACCACTTACCATCTTGGTGTGCAGCAAGCGGTTGTACAAGACGACCACCAGGACGTTTAATAACACCTTTAGTAATATCAGGGATAATATTAACAGCATCTCTCACAGTACCTACTGGTTTTAATTCATCAGGTTGTTGAGAGATACCACCAATAAACCCAGGGATCTTTTGAGTAATACTTGTCATAGTCTATTAAGAGCCATGTAAGGTTGATATGAACGATACGCAGTTTCAGAAGGTGTACCAAAGATTGTATAATCACCTTGGTTACATTCATATTCCATACATCCTGCTCTAGAGAATGCTTCCTGCATAGCAAGCATTTGCATCAACTCTTTATTACCAACAAGTTGAGTAGCTGCTCGAACAGAAGCACGATAAGTAATATAACGTTTGAAGACTTGAGGAAGATCAGAAAACTTAAACTTCCAAACAATATCTACTTCAACAGGATTTTCAAAAATATCAGTATGATTCTGTTTATCATACAGCCTGCCATTACGCTTAACAACATCCGTATCACGATAGATCTGTCCCTCAGAGATATCCATCTGGAGAACATTATCAGGGATTTGGATATAACCATTAGAATCAGGAATCAATTCGTAGTGATTCTCTGTATTAAATACCCAGCCCTCTGTCTGTACATCAGTGTTGCATTCCTGCAGTAGTTGATATACATAGGAAACCTCAGGGTTGTCAAACTCTAACTTTGTAATAGGTGCTTGACCAATGCTCCCCAGGATTGAGTTCACTGCGGAGAGTTCGGTCTCGGTGTTAAATTGACTAGGGAGCATTTTATTAAAGAATAAAAAAAAGGGGACCCCGAAGGATCCCCAATAGAACATTAATCAGCTACGATCAATAGCAGGAGCATCACACTCAACACCCGAATATGCAAAACGCAGATTCTTGGTTTCAGAGTAGACAGTAGAT
>Ga0208161_1000319_pt1 | contig 27402 bp, 32 predicted proteins | sample CB_VirMetaG_3_FD_184538 | JGI IMG/M metagenome (GOLD analysis project Ga0208161, IMG submission 184538) | Freshwater to marine saline gradient viral communities from Chesapeake Bay - CB_1508_1S Viral MetaG (SPAdes) (version 4) | ecosystem: Environmental > Aquatic > Marine > Coastal | place: USA... | reverse complement strand
GGCTACGGCTACGGCTACGGCAACGGCTACGGCCACGGCTACGGCTTCGGCTACGGCAACGGCAACGGCAACGACAACGGCAACGGCTACGGCTGGGGTCTAGGAACCATAGAGAAAAGTTCGCCGAGTTGATTGTGAATGAGTGCGCTATGTTAGTTGGCGGTTTGAGGGGTATATATGACCACTAGTCTCGACCTATACGCCACCAGGCGTGGAGTAAAGCATCCAAGGGCAAAGCTTACCGAGGATGATGTGCACCTGATCAGGGCACTATCCAAGGAAGGTTTGTCTCAAAGGGTTATTGCTAGGAAGTTTTATGTGTCAAAAAGAGCGATAGAAGTAATTTTGAATGGTACTGGATGGAAGCATGTTTAGATACAGCACAAACTGGATGGGTCCAATAAATTCTGATTGGATTCAAAAGAATGGTAATCATTGGGCAGCAGGTCGTATAGATGTCTATGGTGGCGATGAACCATACCCGGATGAAATTGGACTTTGGACTATGCATTCAGAAGACTGGAATAGACTCAGTGAATGGCTAAATTATTTCCGCACAGAAACGCAGTGGAACTTAGATCAGATACTCACGGAATATTATAAAACCAATCCAGAAATACGATGGTTAGAGGCATGACCACAACAATAACTTGGAGGCATGTATGACCAAAAAATACGAGATTAATGCAGACGGTCGAGTCGTTGCTCGACGCAACTTTGGCTTCGTAAAGGCTGGAGATGTTGGCGGGTTCGTTGAATCAGAAACGAATCTCAGCCATGAGGGCAATTGCTGGGTCTCTGGAAATGCGGAGGTTTCTGGAGACGCGCGGGTCTCTGGAGACGCGCGGGTCTACGGAGAGGCGCAAGTCTACGAAAACGCGCGGGTCTACGGAGAGGCGCAAGTCTACGAAAACGCGCGGGTCTACGAAAACGCGCGGGTCTGCGGAAACGCGCAAGTCTACGAAAACGCGCGGGTCTACGAAAACGCGTGGGTCTGCGGAAACGCGCAGGTCTACGAAAACGCGCGGGTCTTTGGAAACGCGTGGATCTACGAAAACGCGCGGGTCTGCGGAGAGGCGCAAGTCTACGAAAACGCGCAGGTCTGCGAAAACGCGCGGGTCTGCGGAAACGCGTGGGTCTTTGGAAACGCGCGGGTCTACGGAGTCATGAGAAGCGATGGCTTTTCCTTTTGCTATGTGTCCTGCGCCGACAGGGAGCATAGAGTCATTGCAGGATGCAGATACTTTACGATGCCTGAAGCGAGGGAGCATTGGGGAACTGAACACCCAAAACACGAGGAAACTTGCGTAATCCTGGATGCGCTGGAAAGACTAAGCAAAGTGAGGGAGGAGGGTTGTGTATGACCAACGATGAACAAACTTTAAAAGCATGGGACGAATTCTCCGAATTGTTCAATAACGCCATGAATGAAATTGAACAGCAACATGAAGAATATTGGAACTCGCTAACAAAAGAGCAGCAGCTGGCTGCTTTTTGTGCAGTGTCTCGACGTATTAATCAAGGTGAGCTAGTAGATAAAGGATCTTATCGCCATGTTCTTTATAGCGTGTTTGGCTGGGGTCCAGAAGCGTATGCTCCTGCGCAACTAGCAGGTTATCTTGCCATTCATAATGCTATATGTGATGATGATCATGACTACAGACTGCTGGAGTCTTTTTGCAAGAAGTTCGATCTTAGACCTTCCTATGTAGATGAGTGGTTTAAATGAAATACTACTCATACGTTGATTACGAATTTAAATTTAAAAAGCTTTGGGAAAAGTTAGAACAACTTTATAAATAATAAAATGAATAATAACAAGAAATACTATTGTGTTCTGGATAAGCACAATAATCTTTATTGGTCTTACAGCAAGATTGATGCTATATACTGGCATATTCGGTATGACCTTAAAAACCCAGCAAAGTTCTTAGAGCTCGATAGGCTACTTAATGATGTTAATAAAGTGGTAAATATTGACAGATGGCAAAATTCTTAAAGCACACAAATTGTCCCAAATGTGGTTCTAAAGATAATCTTGCTATTTATGATGATGGGGGGTCTTTTTGTTTTACACCTGGTTGTAATTATTACGATAAATTCACCCAAAGTATGGATAATATAACTATGGAAATGTCCGGTGTGGTCGGTTCAATCAAGGACCGAAGAATAACGGAAGCTACCTGTAAAAAATACGGAGTAACCATAGAATATGACGCTAGTGGAAATATTAACAAGCACCATTATCCTTATTTTCACGCTCTCAGCGGTGACCTCTTACTGGTCAAGACGAGATATGTAGCTAATAAAAAGTTTACCTGTTCAGGTATAACACAAGGAGTAGGTTTATTTGGTCAAAACATCTGTAGAGGGTCAGGCAAGTACATCACAATCACAGAAGGTGAACTTGATGCCTTGGCCGTGTCAGAGATGTTTGGCAACAAATGGGATGTCGTGTCTATTCGGACAGGATCGTCCGGTGCCCGTAAAGACATTCAAGAGCAGCTAGAGTGGCTTGAAGGGTATGATAATGTTGTGTTGTGTTTTGATAATGATGCTGCTGGCAAGGCAGCCATTGACTCAGTAAAGGATCTTTTTTCCCCTCACAAGCTCAGAATCATGCGGATGGCCGCAGAGTTCAAAGACGCCTGTGACTATCTGCGGGAAGGCTGCATTACAGACTTTATGACCGCCTGGTGGGACTCTAGGCTCCATAAGCCAGACGGCATTGTCACCTTTGAAGACATCATCAAAGAAGTAGAGGAAGAACAAGAAGATAATTCTGTTCCTTACCCATGGGAAGGTCTTAACGATCTGACCTACGGCTTCAGACCAGCAGAGCTCGTAACGATCACATCTGGTGCAGGTATGGGTAAGTCCCAACTGCTCAGAGAATTAGAGTTCTACCTCTATCAAAAAACCACTGACAACATCGCAGTGATCGCCATGGAAGAAGTTCCAAAGCGGTCAGGGCTTGGTATTGCCTCTTTGCTGGCAAACAAACCACTACATTTGCCCAACTCAGGGATCACCAAGGAAGACAGAATTTATTGGCTCAAACAAATTGACCAGTCACGGTTCTACTTTTGGAAGCACTTTGGGTCTGCTGATGATGAAAGTGTCTATAGCCGCATTCGGTACATGTGTAAAGCATATGACTGCAAGTGGGTCATCCTAGACCACATCAGCATCATGGTGTCTTCTCAGGAAGGTATTGGTGATGAGAGAAAAGCCATTGATGCAATCATGACCAAGCTTAGAACACTGGTACAAGAACTAAACATTGGCATGTTCCTAGTATCACACCTTCGTAGGCCCCAGGGTAGCAAGGGGCACGAGGAAGGTGCTCAGGTGTCTCTAAGTGAGCTAAGGGGATCTGCTGCTATTGCACAACTGTCTGATTGTGTGATAGGACTAGAGCGCAACCAGCAGGCAGAAGACTTCAGAGAAGCAAACACCACCAAATTGAGGGTGCTAAAAAATCGCTTTGCAGGACTGACTGGTAAAGCATGTGAGCTGTATTATGAGCGGGATACAGGTAGACTTGTCGAAGTTGAGCCCCAAGAAGAAGACCAAGAGGTGATTCCGTTTTAAAATGATTCTTTTTACAGACATTGAAGCAGATTCACTTAACCCAAAGCACATCTGGGTTGTGTGTGTCAATGGTCAAGCGTTTCTGACAAAAGAATCCTTCTTAGAGTTCTTTCAAGAGCACCAGTCAGACACATGGGTGTTCCACAATGGGATCTTTTTTGACTGCCCTGTTTTAAAAGACCTGTGGGGTATTGAGATCCCAAGGGACAGAGTGATCGACACTTTGGTCCTTGGGAGGCTTATAGACCCCTCAAGGCAAGATGGGCACTCACTAAGAGCTTATGGGGAATATCTAGGATTCCCGAAAGGTGATCATTCTGACTGGTCTCAACTCACTCAGGAGATGATTGACTATTGCCTAAGAGACGTACAGGTCACTAAAGCCACCTATGAGTACCTGATGAAGCAAGAGCCTTCAAAAGAAGCAATCGAGCTTGAACACCAGGTAGCATGGGTTATTTCTGATCAGATCAAAAATGGATGGCTCCTAGACCAGAGGCAATGCTTTCAGTTCTTAGGGCAACTTAAGGAACGCCTGATGCAGGTAGAGCAATCAGTGCACCAGCGATTCAGACCCCTAGCAGTCTCAGTAAAAGAGATAGAACCTAAATTCAAAGCAGACGGGTCTTTGTCTGTTGTGGGTCTTAAGTTTATGGGGGATCAATTCAAGGATGTCTCAGGTGCCTTCACCCGTGTTGACTGGCCTGAGTTTAACCTGGGGTCAAGACAGCAGATCGGGCGTTACCTACAACACTTTGGATGGAAGCCTACTGAGTTTACAGAGACAGGACAGGCCAAGGTGGACGAGACTGTGCTTGAAGGGGTTCAGATCCCTGAAGCACAGATGATCGCAGAGTACCTGATGATCCAGAAGCGTATAGCTATGGTGGAATCATGGTTAGAGCTGGTGAAACCTGATGGGCGTGTGCATGGTGATGTAAAGACCAACGGTGCTGTTACGGGCAGGATGACACACAGTAACCCCAACATGGCCCAAGTGACTGCTAACGGTAAGCCGTGGGGTAAAGAGTGTCGCCAGTGTTGGATAGCAAAGCCTAAATACACATTGGTAGGTGTGGATGCTTCTGGGCTAGAACTTAGAATGCTTGCACATTACATGAATGATCCTGGATACACCTCAGAGCTTCTGACTGGTGATATCCATACACGTAACCAGAAAGCAGCAGGGTTAGAAACCAGACCTCAAGCTAAGACATTTATCTATGCTTTCCTGTATGGCGCTGGCGATGAAAAGATTGGGTCTATCGTGGGCAAAGGGGCAAAGGAAGGAAAGAAGCTAAAAGAAGCTTTCTTAGGCAACGTACCGGCACTTAAAGAGCTTAGAGAACAAGTGTCAAGAGCATCCCAAAGGGGATACTTGTTTGGGTTAGACAGAAGAAAACTCCACATAAGATCAGAACATGCCGCTTTGAACACCTTACTGCAATCAGCAGGTGCCATAGTGATGAAAAAGGCACTATGCATTCTTGATCAGTATGCTAAACTCCAAGAACTAGATTTTAAGTTTGTTGGGAATATCCATGATGAAATACAAACTGAAGTCAGGGCAGACCATGCTAAAAAGTTTGGTTGGTTAGCAGTTGAATGCATCAAAGCAGCAGGCTTGCATTTTAATCTTAATTGTCCTTTAGACGGTGAATATCACATTGGAAACAATTGGAGCGAGACACACTAACATGAATAACTCAAGCAGCAGAGAAGGTGACTTTGCAGAGCACTATGCCATCACATGGCTTTGGGATAACGGCTTTGAAGTCTACAAGAATGCAGGATGCACTGGTCCTGTAGACATTGTGGCTATCAAGAATGGTAAAGTACATCTTCTCGACATCAAGTCAAAGGCGTCTGAGCTTTCATGGGGATTCAAAAGAACCTTTAAGCAGGAAGCCTTGGGTGTACAGATCCTATGCTTCAACCCTAAGAGTCGCAAGCTTCGTTTTGTAAGGCACCGCAAGTAATATATGAAAATCTTTAAACTGGTACAAGATATTTACACCCTGGTCCTGACAAAAAGGGCACCGCCTGGGGTTGATGTAGAAAAAGAGATTGATGCTTTTGGAGAAGCAGTCAAGGATCTGATGCGTAAGGAGTTCCTAAATAAAAGCTTTGATGCACGTAAGCTCAGGCTTTCTAACATTGGGCGTGATGATCGCTACCTGTGGAACCACTATCACTCTAAGGCTAAACAGAAGTATCGTCCTGAGAATCTTATTAAATTTATGTATGGACACCTGATCGAGGAGATGCTGCTGTTTCTGACCAAGATGTCAGGGCATCAAGTCACCCATGAGCAGCACCCATGCACTGTAGGGGACATCAATGGCAGCATGGACTGCAAGATTGATGGGGTGGTGACTGACGTTAAATCCACCAGCACCTACGGGTTTAAGAAGTTCAAAGAAGGCACCCTAGCTTGGGATGATGACTTTGGTTATGTGGCTCAGATCAAAGCATATGCACACTCAGAGGGTGAAACCAAGTATGGCTGGCTGGCTATGGACAAGCAGAATGGGCACCTGACCTATCTGCTTTATGATGAGCAAGACACACAAGCTCCAATCCACAAGGATATCTCTTACTCGATTGAAGATCGTGTTAAGCACATTAACCAAGTTGTCAAGCAACCAGAACCACCCAAGCACTGCCATGATCCTGTTCCTGATGGTAAGTCAGGCAACCTGAAACTGGACACTGGGTGCTCTTATTGTCACTTTAAGAAAGTCTGCTGGCCGGAAGTTAGAGGATTTGTGTACTCAAATGGCCCCAGGTTTCTGGTTAAAGTAGTTAATGAGCCTAATGTGCCTGAGATTCCTAATGAGCAAATTGAGTAATCACCACCACTGGGGAGGTCTTGAGCCTAACCCCGACTGTTTTTTTGGTTTTATCTATCTTATAGAAAACACCATAAACGGCAGGCTGTATGTAGGCAAGAAGCAATACTGGGCAGCTACAGGCAACTTTAGGAACAGATCAAGCCATATATCAACTGATAAGTGGCGACCTGAGCAATGGAAGCCTAGCGACTGGAACTACTATACAGGGTCTAGCAGAGAGCTTAATGCAGACATCAAGAAGTTTGGTAAAGATAAGTTTAGATTTATTATTCTAAGCCAACACTCTACCAAAGGTGATCTTCACTATGAAGAAATAAAAGAACAGGCTGTAAGAAACGTCTTGGCAGAGAAGCTTACAGAAGATGTGTATCTATACTACAACAAAAGTATAGCTGCTATTAAGTTCAGACCGCCTGATCATCATAGTGACTCTGCTAGAGAAAAGTTGTCTCTTTTAAATAGAGGTAAAACCCTCACTAAAGAAACTAGAGAAAAGATATCTCTTGCTAGGAGGGGTGAAAAACACCCACAATTTGGAAAACCTCATTCAGAATCAACGAAAGAAAAGATGTCTCTTGCTAATAGGGGTGAAAAACACCCACAATTTGGAAAACCTCTTTCAGAAGCCAGGAAAGAAAAACTGTCTCTTGCTAACAGTAAACACATTTTAGCAATAACAGGTTTTTCTTCTAGGGAAGAATTAGAAGCTGCTGTTATTAAAAGTTATGAAAAAACAAAAAGTATGAATAAAACAGCAAAAGAAATAAAAATATCTCAAACAGCGGTTTGGAACATAATACAAAAACACAAGAAGGACACCATATGAGCATTGACAAAGCCACCCCTTCAGAGTGGGATGCAGTTTCTAAACCAAAACATTATAACCAAGGATCAATTGAAGCTATTGATTATATCAAGCAGCAATTAGGAAGCACGGCGTCTTCATATTACGAAGGTTCTGTGTTAAAATACCTCCACAGATACAAATACAAAAATGGCCTAGAAGACCTTAAAAAAGCTAGGTGGTATCTCGATAAACTTATTGAGGAGGTATTCAAATATAATGGATAAATATATTGACTTTGATCTTTATCAGCGTCTTGCTTCCAAGACTGCTATTTATGAAGACCGTATGTATCCTGTAGCTTCCCTGATGGTTGAAGCTGCTGAGCTTGCTGATCTGTTTATCAAGCCTATGTTGCGTGGTGATGCTGTTTCTATTGAACGCAATAAGGTGGTCAGCGAAGCTGGCGATGTCCTTTGGAACCTGGCAATGGTTCTTGATGATATGAACATTAGTTTTAATGATGTTGCACGTACCAACATCTCCAAGCTTGAAAAGCGTCTGGCAGAAGGAACTATCCAAGGTCGAGGAGATCGTTAAAGATGCATGTCATTCAAGGTAACTTTGGCAAGAAAGACCAACAAGAAGAAGAAGTGATGACAGTCGCTCAGCTGCTTAAGGAGGCTGAACTTGATGACGTTTTGCCTGATGCTTGTATTATTATTTTTGAGAAAGGCGATCACGTATATACGCTCACCACACCTCAACTGAGTGTTGTGGAAATCATGGGTGCTTTTGAGAGGCACAAGTTTATGATGCACATGTCTGTTCTGGCCAATGGAGGGGAGGATATTTGATGGATCTATATCAGCAGTACATTCATAAAAGCCGTTATGCACGTTATCTTCCAGAACAGAACCGAAGGGAGTCTTGGAAAGAAACTGTAGAACGCTACACGGGCTATTGGACCCAAAAGGGCCTGATCACCAAAGAAGAAGAAGCTGAGATTTTTGAAGCTATCTTTAACATGGAAGTGATGCCTTCAATGCGTGCCATGATGACCGCAGGTGAAGCGCTTGATCGAGACAATGTAGCAGGATTTAACTGCTCTTATATCACCATTGATAGCCCAAGGGCCTTTGATGAGATGATGTATATCTTGATGTGTGGCACTGGGGTAGGTTTTAGTGTTGAACGACAATACATCAACAAACTCCCAGAGGTAGCAGAATCTTTTTATGACACAAACACCAGCATTCACGTCGCGGATTCAAAAATTGGATGGGCCAAAGCATTCAGAGAACTGGTATCGCTACTCTACTCAGGCCAAATACCCAAGTGGGACATCAGTGGAGTGCGTCCTGCAGGTGCCCCTCTCAAGACTTTCGGAGGCAGGGCATCTGGTCCAGAGCCTCTTGTCAGCTTATTCCGGTTCGCAGTTGAACTCTTTAAGGGAGCAGCTGGAAGAAAGCTTACAAGCTTGGAATGCCATGACCTCTGCTGCAAAATCGCACAAATTGTTGTCGTTGGTGGAGTCCGCAGGAGCGCCCTGATCTCTTTAAGCAACCTGAGTGATGAACGTCTTCGCCGAGCAAAGCACGGACAATGGTGGGTAGATTCCCCGCAAAGGGGTCTTTCTAACAACTCAGCTTGCTACACCGAGAAGCCTGACTTTGAGCACTTCTTGTCTGAGTGGGTGGCTCTTTACGAGTCTAAGAGTGGCGAGAGGGGTATCTTTTCTAGGGTAGCTGCAAAGAAGCAGGCTGCACGTAATGATCGTCGGGATGTTGATTTTGACTTTGGAACAAACCCTTGTTCAGAGATCATTCTGCGTCCTAACCAGTTTTGTAATCTAAGCGAAGTTGTTGTCCGTAGCGAAGATAACATTGAAAATCTAATACGCAAAGTTAGAATTGCAACCATAATTGGCACCCTTCAAGCAACACTGACTAACTTTAGATACTTGAGGAATATCTGGAAGTTTAATACTCAAGATGAGTGCTTGCTTGGTGTGTCTTTGACTGGCATTATGGATCACTATCTGTTGTCCAAGCCAAGGTCTAAAGATTTGCCAAAGTGGCTTAATGAGCTTAGAAATGTTGCTATTGAAACTAACAAGATCTGGGCTAAGAGACTTAAAATTAATCAGTCTACGGCAATCACCTGTGTGAAGCCTTCAGGCACTGTGTCTCAGCTTGTAGATTCTGCCAGTGGCATCCATGGGCGCTTTAGCCCCTACTATATCCGTAGGGTCAGGGCTGACTCCAGGGATCCACTGTGTGGTGCTCTGGAAGCCTCTGGCGTGCCCGTAGAGACTGATATCACTTCTCCCAGTACTAAGATATTCACTTTCTATCAAAAGGCCCCAGAAGGCTCTGTAATGGCTTCTGAGCAGGATGCTATGGAGCAGCTAGAACTGAATGCTGTTTACCAGCAGTGGTGGTGTGAGCACAAGGTGTCCCAGACTGTCTACTATAAGGACTCTGAGTTCTTGTCAGTTGGACAGTGGATTTATAATAACTTTGATGACGTTTCAGGTGTATCCTTCTTGCCGTTTTCTGAACACTCTTATGAGCAAGCTCCTTACCAGGAGATTACCGAACAAGATTATTTGGAAGGTGTCAAGAATATGCCAACGGACATCGATTGGGATCTTATAAAAGAGACCCAAGATAACACTGAAGGGGCACAAACACTGGCTTGTGTGGGTAATGTTTGTGAGTTTGTAGACTCAATAAAAGACCCGCTCTGAAGCTAAAAGGGGGCCTAGAGCCCCCTTATTTTTTCTTTTAGTATTTATCTTTACCCTTATGCTTCTCTCTAGATTCTTTCTTAAGGCACTTACCGGCCTTCTTGCACTTAGCGGGCGTAGGGCATCCTTTACATGGTTTGAACATAATATTATTTTTTCCTCTTTGATGCTGCCTTCTTGAAGGCTTCTGCTGTTGGGGCACCTTTAGTGCCTGGTTTACGCATTCGCTCACCACTGCCTGCGGCTATACGAGCACGCTTCTTCCTGATGTTTTCATAAAGACCTGGTTTTACCATTTTACTTTGTCCGCCCAGTAAGCAGCAGAGGATTTACCCTTTGCTATGTTTTTACCATGTCGAGCTTTGAAGCTCTTTCTTTTCATCTTCATTTCTTCAGATTCTCCTTTCTTAGGTTTTCCTGCTGTCTTGGCACCCTGCTCACCAAACCTGATGATCTTTTCTTTACCACCCTCACACGCTTTAACCACATGAGACTTCTTAGGGTGGCCTGGGGTGCGCTTGGGTTTATTGCATTTGAGGTCTGATTTTTTGATCATTTTGCTTGTTCTTCTTCTTTTTGCTCAAGTGGTGATTCTTCTTCAAGAGTATTATAAAGATTGTTTATGTTTTCAACAAAAGCTGCTCGATTTGAAAACCACACAGCATTTGTGACATCTCTATCCATCGCTTTAACAAATTGAGCGATATTGCGTTTTACTTTAGGACTCTTAAAAGCCCTGTAAGCTCCATAAATAGACCCTACTGTAGCTGCTGCAGCGCCTGCAGCTAGTGCTCCTTGAATTCCTGCAAAGTAACCACTAGCCATAGAAGGAATAGCTACGGCTGCGCCTGCAGCCCCATATCTTCCAACACGCCTGCTGAGAGGTTCTCTTGTACCTACTCCAAGATTTGATATTGTTCTTTGAATAGCATTTGAATCTTCAGCCACAGCTTTCAACTGAACGTTTTTATTTCCACGAATCATGCTATGAAGATCATAAAGACGATCAGCAAACTTTTCATCAGGGACCACAGAATCTATTTTAGAATTCAAACTATGTCTAACAGATTGAATCAAAAGTTCTGCTTGGCTCCTATTTCCTCCTGTTTTTTCAAAGTTAATCCCTGATACTTCAGTATCCCACCAGTCATCAAATTCTTTTCTGACTTGGTAGAGATCTCCAGGAGAGATTTTACCGTTTTTACTATACTTATTTAAAATCAACTTATAGTTGTTTAGAACATTTTTTCTAAGTGTTTTTGCTCCTGCAAGAGTTGGTGTCTCTTTAAACAAAGAACCCATGTCGGAAGCAATTGAAGAAGTAACATCGTTTGTGTTTATTTCTATATCTGAATATTTATTTAAATCTTCTTGAAGAATTCTTGATTGATCCCGAATAAAAGTAGTGCCTTCGTTATAATTTTCTGTGAAAGTTCTATCTTTATTGTAAACTTCACCAAGAAGCTCTGCTGCACGATCTTCTTCTTTATTTAGTTCTATAGTGAGAGTCCTAAGAGGGCCTTTTGGTTTAGTTTCACCAATACGAAATTCTCTTTCTCTTTCTGAGAGAAGCTCTCGATCAGGTCTAACAATCTCTCTAGCCCTAGAGATGTTTTCTTGTGTAGCTGCTGTCTCAAGAGGGGACACACCCTTAGAAAGAAGTTTTCCTACTTGTTCTCTAAAAGCAGCTTTACCGGCACCGCCAGGAGCCGCAAGAGCAAGGTTAGCTGCTGCTTCGATACTTGCTGCTGCGCTTGGGTTTTCTCTAGCAAATTCTCTGTATTGATCTACAGTAAAACCAATGCCTGAAAGAAGCGCCTGACCCGCCTGTGTTTCAAAAGCAGACTTAACTCCCTGCTTAACAGCTTCAGGCGTTATGGCGCTAATAGCACGCCCTGTAACCTCTCCAACAATATCAGAAAGAGTACCGGCCCCTGTTTTTCCTAGAGTTTGTAAGGCATATCCATACACATCCTTAGGACCACCCACTGCAGGAGCAAGCTCTCTAGCTTGAATTTGTTCTTGTTCAACGCCTCTTTTGTAAAGAATATCCTCAAGGCTTTTAAAAAGAGAATCTTGAGTTGCTTCTGGAACCTGAGGGCCTAAAGTAGCAGGTTGTGTTTTATCTTCAACTAGAGACAAACCTTTAGTTGTTTTATCTTCAACAAGAGTTAGCGCCATTATTTGCTCCTACTACTTATATTCAGTCCCGTTGGCATATCTTTTTACACCAAACATATCTTCATAAACAGGTTGATTTGTTTTATCGTCCGTATATTTTTTTACATAATTTTCAGGTTGCGCAAAAAACTCAGTTGGCAATTCAACTTCAAAAACAGGAGATAGTTTCCCTGCTTGTTCTGGAGAAAGTCTAGAGAGTCTTTTTTGAATATTTTCATTGTGTCGTTTAATATCTGCATAAGCCAGTTTTCTTTCAAGATACAGAATTTTTCTCAAAGTTTCTGGAGTGGCTTTGATGTCTTGGCCTGCTAGTTCTTTTGCTGCTTGTCGGTCTGCATCCGAAATAGCTGTACCAGCGCCATAAGTTCCAGTAGCAAGCTGTTTAGCTACTGCTTGTCCACGAGAATTTAGAAAAGCGTTCAAATCCGCTTCTGTTTTAATTTCATCTGGATTTGCAAAACCAAGAGCAATCTTAGCTTGCCTTGTCATTTGACTGACATTAGCCAAAATACCAAAACTTCCTTCTGGAATTTGTGACAAGATTTCTTGTCCTGTTTTGTTATTTTCAAGAACAGACAATGAAGCTTCTGCTGCATCTAGTCTTGTAAAAAGATTTTCTGTTTGTTTTCTACCTATAATATCTTCAACAGGAAGCGCATCAACAGATGCTGTTGTTCTAACTGCAGGCTGTAGTCCAAGATCTTCTATATTTGACCAAGTTCCACCAGGAACCCTAACTTGTCCTCTAGCATTAGTTACATACGTGACATTCCTTCCATCAGGGGTTCTATAGTCTCGTGGAGTACCTTTACCAAAACTTTGAGTTTCTTTCATTAGATTCAAAAGCGGTGTTGGCTGCATACTCAAATATTTAGGCCATTCTTCTGGAGGAACTCCAAAAGCAGTAAGAATTCCTTCATTAGACTTAAAATTCTCCATCAAGCTACCAAAGCTTCTTCTAAGATCTTCAATGTCTGCAGTATCTGCCATGTCTAGCAAGTTTTTACCAGGAGCACCAAGGCTAGATGCGGTTCTTTTCACCATGTCTCTAAAAGATTGTTCACGGCGAGAAGCAGCCTCTTGTGCCCTAGCTTGCTGACCAGCACTAAAAGCACTCAAAGCAGTTTGTACTTCCTGAGGCGTCCTTAGGCCACCAATGACCCCTTGAAGCCCCCCTATGTCCTGAGCACCTAGAGCAGTTTGAATAGCATCCATCTGCCTCTGTTGTGCTTGTCGTTGTGCCTGGGCACCACCCATAAGCATTCCAATAGGCTCAGCAAGACCAGTAAAGCCAAACTGAGGATTCATCAAACCTTGAATAACTGCGTCACTAATTCTTGCCATGATTATTTAATTCCTAAATACGTTGGGGAAGCGTACTAAGATCAATTTCTTGAATAGCGTCGTTGGCGTTGTTTCCTTTGAAAATACCAAGAAAATTACTTAGCATGTCTGTAAACGAATTACCACCCCCGGTTCCTTGTTGACCTTGAGCAAACATTCCACCAGCAGTACCTGTAAGCAAAGCAGTACCAAGCTGACCAGCAAGATTAGCCTGTGCAATTCGACCAGCAAGCAAAGCACTCAAACCGCTCATTTCAGCCTCACCAAACAAACCTGCACCTGCTTGTTGGGCTGCTTGGGCAAGACCAGCACCACCAAGTCCTTGTGCATAAGCAGACAATTGGGCATCAAGAGGCGCATAACCCATCGTTTGATACAACTTACCAAGCTCAGCTTGTTGTGCTTGCTCTTTCATAGCTTGCTCAATAGCCATCAAAGACGCTTGGTTACGTGCCTCAGCCTGTGCTTTGGCAAGAGCAAAAGATTCAGGAGAGCCACCATACTGTGCCGTCTGAAGCCCCAAGCGTCCTTGGGCTGCCAGTCGCTGCTCAAGCTCAAGGCGTGCCCTTTCTTCTTCAGGAGACTGAACGGCACGCAAGGCGTCATAAACTTGCTGCTGACGTTGAGCCATAGGGGTAGTGGCCTGACCATAAAACCCTTGAGCACCCGTCATAAGCTGATTTTGCAAAGCTTGCTGCTGGGGGCTTAAAGTGGACGTGTAGCCGCCTTCTGGAGTAGCCTGAAGAGCACCAAGACCAGTTGTGACCGTAAAGGGTCTAAACTGGGATAGCTCAAGAAGCTGTTGGGCTAGGGGCTGTGATCTTTGATAAGCAGTTTGTCCTGCTTGACCAAGTTGTTCATAAGCTTCTTTAGCCAGAAGACCCCCACCAAGAAGACCAGCACCTTGTGCAAGACCTCCGGCATTATCACCAATAAAACCAAAAATATCAGACCACAAAGACATAATTTTTATCCTTAAACTAGTTTACCAAGTAAAGTAAGCACATTAAATTCCTGCAAGGACAAGTAATCAGAAACAGTAGCTTCCATACCAACCACAATGCTTGTTCCATTGCTTGTAGTGTTGATATTAGGAGTAATGTAACTAATACCTGCAGTGTATTGATCTATGCCATATTGTGAACTTCCATAAAAAGCATTATTGCCATAATCAGCCAAAGAAATTACAAATGAGTTAGTAGCACCACTAAAGTCATAACCCCACTTAAAGGAAACTGTTGAAGAACTACCACCCACAACTGTGGGTCTAAGTTTCTTCAAAATCTTGAGTCTTGAAGGTGCTCCAAAGGTCAGATTAGGGCTGTAGTATTTAACAACAATAGGGGAAGTATTGTCTGTGTAACCTGTGTACTTACCTATGCCTGATGAAGTTCCAATATAAACATCACCGTTCACCAGACGCATAAAACACTTAAACTTGTCAACAGGCCACCGAGTAACACGATAGGCACCATTCTCCAAAACACCCTTTACATCAAAGCAAAAGATAGTTGTGCTTGTTGGAAAATAAACAAGGTAAAAAGAATTCTCTGGACTGTATACTGAAGCTAAATTTCCTGTTTCTCTTTGGATAATAGAAACTATATCCGTTTTGATATTTTTAGAAAGATCATTCATAGGAAGTGATTTTTCCTGAATGGTCCTTCCAAATGCTTTAAGGCCAGAGTAGCTCATAAACAACACATCAGTGCCTATGTATTGAACAGTATCTCTTGAGATACACCCAACACCAGACACAGTGTCAATAAGCTCCATAGTCCCAGGAGCATCAGCCCCTTGGTACACAAGGATGCTATGCTCGCCAAAGATGATCAGAAGATTGTTGTGTGCCGCCAAGGCGACAATTTCATCATAACCATCAGGCCACACCTGGGTTAGATCAATAGATCCTGAAGTACCACCAGACCAAGCAGCACCAATCAAAAGATCAGACCAATACACAGTGGACTTATTAGAGGCTGTATCAGCCACCCAAAGGCGTCCAAAGGCTGCCAGGACTTCGTTAGCTTGGGGGGCTGTACCTGAGTACGACGGGTGCAAAGAGATCTTGGTGACAGCCCCAAGAGCGTTACTGTACACAAGGGGCTCTTGACCCCTCTGGAAGAAATAAGCATGGTTATTAAAGTTAACCATCTTCCAGTTGTTTGCATTGATCGTATAAGAGCCTGGAGTAGCATTAGTCAAAGTAGTAGTGCCACTCAGGATCTTGTTGTTACCTGTAGAGAAGATAACCTGATTGCCTGAAGAATCTCTAAACTGGTGAATGTTTTGAATAAAGCTTGATCCAAGCTGAGTAGCATTAGTGGTTAGAAGTTCATACCCCTTACGTGCCGCCAGGCGTCCATACTTGTCAATGACACAGTTATCAGCAATGGTAGCATAAGCAGATTCCATCGATAAAACTGAATCTTCAGTGTTAAGCCCCATAAAGCCAGGGGCAACAATGTTTACTGTTTGAAGTTCTTGAGACATCAGACAGTCCTGTAAATCATTTCTTCAGGGTGCTTTTCGGCATCCAGAGAAATAGCATCAGAAAGGTATTTATCTGCAATTGCAAAGTATTCAGCAGCATTAACACCGCCCGTTTCACCTCTCTCTCTAACAGCAAAAGCAAGCGCAAGGTGCATTACAGGAGTCCAAGGAATCTTGATAACATCTGTGTTTCCAGACAACAAAGCTTGCCTAAAGACACCTTTGAAGCTTAGGGTGTAAGTTGCATCAGGGGTTGGATAAAGAATAACCTTCATGTCCCCATTAGCGTCTGTAGTGGTGTAGCTAAAGTAAACTGGTTGACCCTGAAGGGGTGTGTCTGTGTTGTTTTGTACATCAATCCATTCTTTAGATTGATACACAATGTTGTTCTTGTTGGTGGTGTCAAGAAAGTAAAGAAACTTAAAGTCGTTTCCTGAACCAGTCAGAGTATACTGATTAGTACCAGCAACAGTGGTTACAGTTTTAGAGTCCCTAAGGGCACTCCAGTCCCAAGCGTGTTCAGTGGCAGTCTTGGCATCATTAACCAAGTCACCAATCAAACTTGAATATGTTGTTTCTGAAACAGTATCAACCTGATCTTCTCGCATCCTACGAAGAACATTGTTAACCAAAGTAAGATAATTCATTTATAAATTAGCCTCTAAGAAGAATTGAGAGAGGATCTTGTCCCCTTGGCTGAATCACAGGAATCACAGGGGCTCTTGGATCAAACCTAATACCACTAAACTGATAAGGTTTATAATCTTCAAACATGCTTTTTTGATCGCCAGTTAGATTAACACTAGGCATAGCAACATTAGGTAGATTTACATTAGGTAGATTAACATCAGGAACATTAACATTAGGAACATTAACACTAGGAATATTAATATTAGGAATATTAAATTCAGGAATTGGTTGGGTAGAAGCAAAAAGATCTATATTTGGAATGTTAAACATAGACTCTGGTTTTGCTGGTAGAACCGCACTAGTGGCGTCTTGAATAGCTTGTTCTACAGCTTCATACCCTTTACTTGCAACTCTTTCAACTTGTTGTGCTACAGGCTGTACAACCCCTTCAACAGCTTCATAAGCATCTTTCATCCATTGTGGTATTTCAACATTACCAGTCAACATACCAACTTTTAGATCATAAGGCATGTTGATGTCATTCAAGATGTTAAAAGCAAGACCTGAATCAATCCCACCAACACCTGAAGCAAGAAGATCAGATACTTCTACTTTTCTAACAGCATCTTGAATCCCTTGAGGAAGAACACTAAGAAGCCCTGTTTGCTCTAGGGTGCCAAGATCCATGTTTTCGATCAGACTACCAAGAGCTGATCCAAAGTCTTCTGTAGACTTATAACCAAACTTGGCAACATCTGCCAAGCTAAGGCCCTCTACAGCCTTGGAAATAACACCTTCACCAACATTAAGACCAAGATCACCTAATGTTTTGCTAAGCATTCCACCAGGGCCACCGGCATACCCAAGGCCAGCAGACACCAAAACGTCCTTGATGTCACCACCTTGGGCAAAAGCACGAGCCCCTTTGATCAAAGCACTGCTTACTTGCGGATTAAGATTACCAAACAAACCGGGAGCATATGTATCTACAAATGACCCAGCACCGGCCATTGCCCCTGCTTGAAGAGCATCAGTCCAATCAGCGCCAGTAGCCCTAGTGGTTGCTGTAGAGGCAAGAGCAGCCCCTACAGGACCACCAAAGTAGCTAGCAAGAGATGTAATAACACCCTGAACAAAGGGGTTAGACAACACCTGTTGTGTTTCACTAGGGTCATTCTCAGGGTTCCAATAGCCACCAATTGAAGGGCCGTAGTCTTGAAGATCCTGATACGGGTTGTCTGAATACTTCTTCCTCTTGGTGCCAATCGAGAAGTGTGCTTCAAAGTCTTCAAAAGCTACTTTCTGAGGAAGATTAAAGTTTTCTCTTACTTGGTTAACTGCTGAAGTAAACTGATTCTTGTCAGTAAGACCAGTCCTATAATCAAGCCAAGCAAGCTCAGTCTGTTCATCTGCAGAGAGATATTTGCGATAGTCTTTATTGTCAGTGTAATACTGGTGCCAAAGCTTAGTATCGTTTACAACATTAGGATCGGTACCTTCTGGCCTAAAGGGGAGATAAGTTTCACCTAAGAATTCAGGACGTACTGTAGTATCAAATCCTGGAGTCTGAGCAAGCTGCTTCATCTCCATAAGCCCAACACGGCGCTTTTCAGGGCCTGCTGTACTATGAGTTACATAAGACCTGCCACCAAAGATATCTTGAGCACCTACCAATGAAGGCATACCTTCAAAAGGTGAAACAATCTGTGGTTGACTTGAAAGATAAGCAGCAACTTCAGCGGGGACTGATACAGGCAAACCACCAAGCATGCTTAGGGCTGATGCTGGAGTCTGTCTAATGGTGTAGTCAGTGTTGCCCAGCATTGGGGGCGCTATAGGGGCCACAGGAGGCGCTACCCTTTGGGTAGGTACTGCTATGCTATTAGAAACGCCCATAGAGGCTTCTAGGGGCCCTACAGTGAACATTCCAGTAGTAGTATTAACCATCTTTTGATTGACCTAACACCGATTTAGTGATCTTTTCAGCACTTCTGCCTACCACATAACCACCAAGACCTAGTTGAAGCAAAGTCCACGCCTCATCCCTAAGAGGGGTGCTAAGAAGCCCCAGGCTATCACCAACACACAGTGCCAAGAATGTCAGCATTGTGATAGGCCTCCATACTGCAGTTAGCCAGTGTTCAGACTTAGCTTCTGCCTCGATAATCTTTGCCCTTGCTTCAAATGAATCCTTTTCGTATTTAAGAACCTGATCAATGACTGTAGCCTGAGTAAGCAAAAGACGCTCTTTGTGTTGTAGCTTTTCTTCTTGACTTGTGTGTACTTGGTCAATAAGTTCTGCTGCTGGCTGAAAGATGCCTTGAATCAGGTTTAACAGGTTCATTTACTTATTAGACAAAGGTTGATTAGTAACAGCCCTAAGAAGAACAACTGAAACTGCTATCAAACACCCCACCAAAGCTTGCCAATGGGGGCCTATTGGAAGCATAAAGATAAAGCCTTGGAGGACGCTAAGGATTGCAATAGCGACTGCAAAGAGCACTGTGCGGGAGCGAAGGAGTTGTTTTAGGGTGGGCATGGGTTACCTCACAAAGCCGAAATGACGAACGCCAAAAGCTCTTCGTAGCGCACGCCATAGCGGTCGCCAGCCGGAACAAGCGGGCTGATCACTGCGCCGTCGTCGGCCAAAACTTCCGGACTTTCTTGCCACTGGTCATAGCAAATGATTCCATATCGCATCGGGTCCAAACCCTCGGCCTGAAACGCAGCCATAACTTCCTGCACAATCACTCCGACATGAATCCGAGCGCCGTCGCCCTTTTTCTGCACTGCGTCTTTAAATCGAAACTTTTTTACAAGTCCTTTAATCGCAATAGCTACGCGCCTTTCTGCTTCATCAAGCGCAGAGATATCCTGCTTTTCGCGTTCGTCGGAGGTGTTGATCGTGCCGGTCCCCGCATAAACTACAGACCATCTGTTTCCTGCACCACCTAAGGCATAAGTATTATCTGTCGCAGGCTGTGTTGATGAGCTTGTGATAAAAACTCGGTTGCTGCCTTGAGTAGCCAAGACCAGATTATTGTTAAAAATCCCGCCGTATGCGCTGCCGTAACCCGTCAGCGACCCAATATCGCCAGATCCGTTGTTGTCATAAAACTGCAGTCTAGCAAAATTTCCAGTAGTTCCGGCTGCGCTGCTGATTGAATAGGTAACATTTTGAAATGCGGTCCCGATCAACTGCAGGGAGTTTTGATTAAATGTTTTTCCCGAAAGTGTTTGTGTATCTGATGTCCCAACAACTACGCCGCTTGGCGCAGACTTGGCCGCCCAGGTTCTTGCGTCGTATCCCAAGAAATTTGCGCTAATTTGCCCAGATGAAACAGGACCATTAGGGCCAGCGTTCGCCGCGCCAAACACAAACAATTTGCTATCAATGCCCACGTGCCCGGCTGGAACGGTAATTTTTAATGCAGTCGAAGATACAAGCGTATTGCTATCAATTAGCATCGGCCAAGCAAAACCGCCGCCAGAAAATGCGCTAGTTGTCTTGTCTATCCAAATGTCCGCGTCATTACTTAAAAACTTGTTTCCGACAATTGTTTTTGCTGCGCTAGAGTTTGGGTTCGCTTCCGCAATGTTGATATATATACCGGCGCCGTTGCCAGAGTTAGTCAGAGACTCAAACTCGCACCCAGAGACTGTTATAACGCATTCTTCATCTGCCCGAATCCCGTACTGGCTTTCGCTAAGAGTGCAGCCAAAAAAAGCAAATGATCCTGCAGATCCGTTTTCGTTGAGAGATGCAACAGTGCCGCAAGCAATTCCAGTGCACCCAAACCAGCGGGTTTGTCCGCCGTTATCTCCAGATAATCCGCGCGCAACCTTCCACCCAGTCGTGCAGTTGTAGACTAGAGCGTTACTAAAAGTGTTTAGGTAAGCAATGCCCGTATAATCAACACCAGTTGTGAAGTATCGGATAGCCACATTGTTCATGTGGCAATGTCGAATATGGAAGTCTCCTCCGTTCACAGTCGTATCAGCACAAACACCGGCAAGCGCGTAAGATGAGTTACTGGGGCCAGAGATCATTAAATTTTGAAAGTGGACATTCAGAATGCCATATGCATTGAACGCATAGTTTTCCTGAGATGCGACCATCTTAAATGCGGGCTTTGCGGCGTTTGTTTGTTGAATTGCCGAAAAGTTGTCATATGAAGAAGCCGTGTAGTCGGCGTATACGTTCCCCATTCCTGCGCCGAAAATTGTTATCGGCCTTGGCAATAGGATTGCATCCGAGATTTTGTATCGCCCTTCTGGGATATAAACACCACCACCAGCCGGACAAGAATTAACAGCCGCCTGAATCGCCGCAGTGTCATCTGCGACTCCGTCCCCCACCGCCCCAAAGTCTTTAACGCTAACAACATCCCTCAACTTCGCCTGCACCGTCCTGGTAGTAGCACCAGTTCCGCTTTGCAAGAAATTTACATCAGCAGAACTTGCGCCAGACTCAAGCTTAGTAGCAATAGCAGTTGAGATAGCATTAAATTCAGTATCAAACTCAGAGCCCCTTACGATCTTCTGAGAGTCACCTGAAGGAAGGGTGTCTTTAGCACCAAAGTTGGTTGTTTTTGTGTAGTTTGACATTTACTTAAAGTTGCCTTGAGATGGTGGGGGCGTGGGTTAAATCCTTACGCAGAAATAGCACCAAATGTTTTCCAAGTCCCAGGTGTTCCTGCCGTTGTACAGACCCAGCCAACATTGCCTCCGGCCACTGGAGCAGTGTTGATTAGCTGATCACCAACAGCATAAGTGCCGGTGGTTGGAGCGGCTGTTCCGTAAATAACAAGCTTGCTGCCCTCGAATCGCGTGTAATCAATCCCGTTTAGCCGTTCAACGCGCTTCCTAACGTTCGCCGCAAACTCATTCGTACTGATTGCCGGAGTAGATCCAGTTGATTTCCACTGCTCGTTTCTAACAAACCCAGTGCCGTCTATCGAAATTGTGTAGTAGTTGTCCGAGCTGGTATCAGTGACGTTTGTGTTTTTGTTCTCAAGCAACCCAATGTTTACTTGTGCGCTGCTGTCAACACGAACCATAGAGGCGCTTGCGGATCCGCTGATATTGATGTTGTTATCTGTCGTTGTGAGCGTACCAACAACATAATTTCCGCCGCTAAAATTGTAGGTGTTAAGCAATCCAGACGACGCAGATTGGTCGCATGACTCAAGAGCCATCGCGTCAATAACGGCGCTACAAGAAACAAACTTTGCAAGAGTTGCTCCCTGAAGATGATCCCCGGCCAAGTTGTTTATGTATACGTTTTGCGTGTTTCTGATATCACACAACGAAGAGCCTGCAATTTCAGACCCAACGGTCTGTACAGACCAGCAGTCAATAAATGAAAGCGTTGTATTTGCTCCGCCAGATAGGTCGCCGTAAATTGTGAATGCCGCTCCTGAACATTTGTTAGCGTTAATGTTTACAAATCGCCCCAAAAAAGCGCGGCAACTGGTCAGGTTAGGCAGATAAATCGCATATGTCGCTTTATCTACTAAAATGTTTTCAATCAAAAACTCATAAGCAACCTTGCCAGTTGTTGATATTTGGATTGCAGCAGCAGACGCCCCAGTTTGCTGCGCAGCATACGCAAGCGTCATGTCTTTGATTTGCCAAAAAAAGTTTAATGAGTCTTTGTCTACTTGAATAATTGGAGCATTGGTCGCAGAACATACAATCGAACCACCTGAAAAAATAACATTTTTGCCCATTTTTAAGGTGGTGGTTGTTTTGCAGTTCAATGCGCCAACAACAGTTCCTCCACCGATTCCGTATACGTAATCAATCGCAGCCTGAATCGCCGCAGTGTCATCCGCCACACCATCACCAACCGCCCCAAAATCTTTTACAGAAACAACATCTCTAAGCTTGCTTTGAACAGTCCTTGAAACAGCAGTAGCCCCAGACTGCAGGAAGTTTACATTAGCAGAACTAGCAGGAGAATCTAGTTTAGTAGAAATAGCAGTAACAAGATTATCAAATTCAGTATCGAATTCAGTACCACGAATAATCTTTTGAGAGTCACCTGTTGGAAGGGTGTCTTTAGTTCCAAAATTAGTGGTCTTAGAATAATTAGCCATTTTAGCCTACTGATTTAATGTAATAAGTGACAAAGCTTACGATAGTAGCTAGAGAGAACCAAAGTGCTCTTTCAAACATGGATACTTGCTTGGAATTTACAGCTACTTTAGAAATCAAAGTCCCCAAAGTTTCTTCCTGCTTCTCAAGTCTGTCTTCAATCTTTTCAATTCGCTCATTAGAAGCAAGAACTTTTTCTTCTACTCGGGCTATGGTCAGGATTGCTTCAGTGAGTTTATCAAGCTTTAGTTCAATCCTCGAAAGTCGATCTTCTGTAGCCATTCACAAGAAGCCTTATGGGTTAATTAATAAGAAAAAGGCAAGGCTACGCTTTCTAAAGAAAGTTTCACCTTGCCCCTTTCAATGGTTATTACAGGTCGTTAACAGCCAAAACAAAACCTGCTTCAGGCCGGAAAGCCTGAACACCATAAAGCGTGTCTGCAGTGAACAGCGTAGCAAGGTATTCTTGCTTGTACTGCGTCTGCGAACGGACAGCCATTTGTTCCGCCAGGACAAGGGCTTCTTTGTGGAACAGAAGGGCACCACGGATTGCCACACTGTTGCCTACAGCAGTGTTGGCTGCTGCAGTTTCAATCGTGGGGCAGTTCGAGGAAACATAAACGTCAATACCATAAACCGAACCAATTAGACCCGATTGTACGGTACGTGCATCGCGGAAATCAGAGGACACATAACGGTCAATGCCCATGATTGCCGAACGCAGTGCAGGCGGGACAACAAATGCACGGCCATCCATCGGCACATCATTGTCATCCATCTTCTTGATCAGCGCACGGAAGCCTGCGTCAGTAAACACATCAGTATCAATCACGGTGTCTACTGCGTATGCAGTCAGGCCCGTGGATGCATCGATGTAGTACACTGCGTTGTTGCTTGCCCAGCTAGAACCATCCGTTGCAGGGCTCAGGGTCAGCGTGCCGTTACCAAAGCCAGTCGAAGCACTGAACAGATCAGTGTCAACTTTCAGCGCCAGTTGGTAACCAGCGTCTTCCGTATAAAAGCGACGCAGGCTCGACAGTGCCTGAACTTCTACAATGTCTTCAACCAGACGCGAATACTCAAAGTGGCGATTGATGCTGATGGTCAGTTCCGACTCAAGGTTTGCTTGAATCGTTACTGCCGTTGCTTCAGCCTTGGCAAAAGCAGAACCACGAACCGGCTTCGGTACATGGATCAGATCGCCCTTCTTGCCCTTCATGGTCATTTTTTTGACCAAGGGGGACAGCTTCAGATTCTTTTGATAAGAAGCGATGATCTCATCACTCCAAATCTCTGGAATAAATTTATCTGCTGCTGTTTTGTCTACTACAGCATTAGCTGTAAAATACGCACCACTAGTTTCACCAGCCATTTTCTTAAATTACCTCTATAAAGTTAAATAACCCTCCCTTCAGCATAGGCTTGCATAATTTCAGGTTGCAAAGCTTCATAGCGTCCAGGGTCGGTTTTCATTAGATTAATGATGTCAGCCCTACGAAACTTTTTCTTGGCCCTTTGTTCTGCACTACCCCTAACAGTTCCAGTGCTGGCTGATTTCAAAGCATCACGGCGTGCTGCCTTTTCAACCGTTGCTGTGTTTTGGACAGTCTGCTGGCGATCTTTCCACAGGCTAAACAACTCATCAGCAGCGTCTGCATCGTACCGTTGGTCGGCCATTACAAACAATTGCGTTCTGATCTTGCTTGACTGAATCCAAGTAGCAAAATTAGGATCCTTAAGAATATCTTCCATTTCAGGATGTTTATTCTTAACAACAGACAAAGCAGCAGCCTTTCGGGCTTCTTCGGTGTACTGTTTGGCCTGCTTGATGCTTGGGTGGTTCTCGATCTCCTGCTTTACAGCAGTCTTAGGGTCAACGAAGAAATCAACTTCTTCAAGTTGTCCTTCAGGCTCATTTTGTTTGTTTGCTTGGAGTTGTGTTTGAATATACTGGTCAACAATTTTTCTAAGTTCACCAACTTCAGACCCATGCTTTCCGATCAGCTTTTCAGCTTCCTGGTGCATGCGAACAAGATCTTTAACACTCTTGCCCCGATAGCGATCAGGGAGTTCTTCTTCTTCTTGTTCTTGTTCTTGTGTTGGTTGTTGCTCTTGAAAATCTTGAATGTCAGGGGTATCCTGTGTAGGATCCTGAATCTCGTCTGCGTTCAAACTCTCCTCAAGTTCGTCAAGTAGGATTGCTCTACCCATTAGTCTTTTGCTCCGTGGTTATTTCACATTATGGAGGTTGTTTAAGAAAGATTTGCCGAGTTAATCGGATCTTCCTCGTGAGCCCGCTTTTTCGTGTTCTCTGATCCACTTTGATTCGCTTGTGGGGAAGCTTAGTGGGTCTAAGATTGAACGAATGGGGCTGATAACTCTGGTTGCTTTTAGATTACACTTTGGACACACTAAAGCTTCTTGTGGGTTATCCACTAGGGCCTCAAAGGTGTGATCATTAAAGCAACTAAAGTCAAACATCCTTAGTTGTGGCATCTTCATAGCCTCTTTGGATGTAGCTTTCTAGATTAAGGACTGAAGCGATAACGTCCAGTTGTCCTTTTCTAAAAAACAAGTCTTCTAGGTCTTTTGTGTGTTCTACTGAATTAATGGCTTCTGAGTTTTCTGAAAATTCACTAATCAGTTGTTTCCAGCCTTGTGATCTAAATAGATCAAAATAGCTGTTATAGTAATATTCAGTTTCTTTATCCATATTTTACCATATTATTATTATAGCTTCAAGTTTTCTTGGTTTTTTTATACCCTGAAGCATATGCAGCTTGTGCTTGTTTTTCTGCTCCTTTACGAGTGGGATATACTTTACCGCTTTTACCCCACTTATAACCTCCTTTAACCTTTCTGATTGGCATTTGTTGGTTTCCTTGCTTTTATAGATTCAAGTTCTTCCCTAAGGTCTTTAAGGTCTGATCGAAGCTGATCAAATTTGTTATTGATTTGATCTACCAGGTTTTGAAGTTCACGTTGAGTTAGCATTTTTGTATTAGTACCCGTACCATTTGCCGCCGTTGTGATAAAAAGTTACGCCGTTAAGCGAGGCGATTGTTACGCTTGTAGCATAATTAACCTGTCTCTTTTGCCTAAGGACAGGGATTGAGAGTTGGGTTGCGCTTTGAAGATCATTAGCCAACAAAGCAAAAGCAGCACCACCTCCAATTGCAGGAGAAGAAAGTTGTGAAAGATTTTCTAGGTCATTGGCTAAAAGATTGTGTATCTGAGTAATAGATACTGTAGATACAGTAGAATTACTCTGAAGGTCATTAGCCAGCAGGACACTAGATTCTGTTAGTGCTGGCTGTGAGAGTTGAGAATTGCTTTGAAGGTCATTAGCCAACAAAGCATGTGTTTGCCCTACAGCAGGGGTTGAGAGTTGTGAAAGACTCTGGAGATCGTTAGCTAGAAGGGCGTCTGTAGCGCCTCCTGTGGCTTGTAGCTGCGCCCCGCCCTGTAGTAACGGCCCCCACCAGATCATTTATTAGGCAACCGACCGAATGGACCAGTTGATGGTGCGGTCAGTACCGAAGTTCTTCGTCAGGGTGAACGTCCATCCGTGAAGGAACAGAATCGATGGCGTGACGTAAACAGGTTCAGACTGCGCCCCAGCGAATACAACTTCCTGAACCACACGCTGCGTGCTGCTCGACTGAACCTTCTCGTAAATTTTGAGTGTGTATTGTTCCGTCGAGGTCAGTGCGTTAAGGTCCAAGAACAACTGATAGATGCCATCAGTCGTCTGAGAAGACTTCGTAGTGCTTGCACTTGGCAAGTCATACTCAGTCGTGCTGATCGAGGCGCTGCCGTTAAATGCTTCAGAAATAGCCATTAGTCGGCGCTCCAGTATGTAATCCGCAAATATCCATCAGATCCGTCCCCTCCATTTGCTGTGCCGCCACCACCTCCACCTCCAGCGCCATAGCCGGTTGCATTGGTTCCATTGGCCCCACCGTTGCCGCCGTTGCCGCCTTCGCCAAATAGACTAGAACCGCCGATACCGCCGCCACCGCGCGAGACGGTGCCCGTTGTGTTTCCGGTGCCAGCGGTTGGAAGATTTGCGGACGCTTCAGAAACAGCAGTCCAAAAATACGTCCGAAAGTTTGTAACGCTTGATAATTGACCCCCACCACTAGCCCCGGATGTCGCGCCATTGGTGCTAGCAGCGCCACCACCAGCGCCACCAGTCATAAGCAGGCTAAATCCTCCAATATCAAGAAGAGTAAGGTTTGTGCCTGCTGTTGGCGTAGATGCTGATGTCCCACCTGAAGTACCAAGAACAATATTTCCGCCGTCATTACCGCGACTGCCGTTGCTACTTGTAGACGTAATGCCAGCGCCGCCGCCCAAGAATTTTAACGTTGACCCCGTATCCGTCATGATTGGCGTAACCACGCCGGCAACAGTCACGTCACCACCTGCGGTTGCCGCAACAGTCGGAGTGCCACCTGTGCCTTTGGCACCTATCGTTACGGTTATCGAAGTGTTTTGGACAACATCAACCGGGAAATCTACAAAGTACATCCCAGAACCACCACCGCCACCGCCGCCACTGTTGGTGGCGTTAGTCCCACCATCGCCCCCAGATCCAGCAGCGCAGCCGGTCAAAAGCAATTGGGCAACGCCCATCGGAACGACAAAAGTCCAAGGTCCGCTGGGGC
>Ga0208161_1000318_pt1 | contig 27432 bp, 35 predicted proteins | sample CB_VirMetaG_3_FD_184538 | JGI IMG/M metagenome (GOLD analysis project Ga0208161, IMG submission 184538) | Freshwater to marine saline gradient viral communities from Chesapeake Bay - CB_1508_1S Viral MetaG (SPAdes) (version 4) | ecosystem: Environmental > Aquatic > Marine > Coastal | place: USA... | reverse complement strand
TAGTTCTGCTGCACGACACGACCGTCGGCAGCACGGTCAATCTGTCGGGCCAAGGCGGTCTGCAGATTCAGCAAGTTGACGACCTGATCACCATTTCGGGTGGTACTGGTGCTGGCGGCGGCGGCGCCGTGGGTAGCGGTCAGGCAGAAAACTTCTGGCTGAATCTCATTGTAATTTCTGGAAGTTATACTATTCCTAGCGGCTATAACGCCGGTACTTTTGGTCCTGTCGATGTCCTAAGTGGCGTCACGGTCACCACTCCTTCTGGATCTACTTGGACGGTGGTCTAAATGGTTTTACGAATCCGTGGTGAAGGTCTTGTTGAAGGGCTTCAAGTCGGCGGCTTGCCTGATGGCACTGTTGATAACGATACTTTGGCGGCCGGTACGCCTAATACAGCAGCGCTGCCCGCTGGAAGTATTTTGCAGGTGGTTAAAAATCAAAAACTGGACGTTACCAGCGATACCACCACTTCAGCTTGGACAGATTTTACCGGTTGTACTGTAACGATTACTCCCACCGACGCATCTAACAGGATTATCGGTATTTTTAGCTTTTCACATGGTGCTAGTAGTTTTGACTTTATACGCAATTTTAGAGCTGTTCGAGGTACGACCGTTGTAAGTGATGTTCCGTCTACGGGAGTGCAATCAACAATTAGCCGCGTCCGTGACTTACATGACAACAACGGCGCCAATTACAGCAGCTTTATTTTTGACGATGACCTGACAGGTTATACTTCCGGATCGATTACTTATCAGCTGCAGTATTACGCAACGCAAGCCGGAACCTATTACATTAACAGGTCATCAGCTAACACAGCCGAATGGGGACAAGGCGCGTCTACTTTTATTGCAATTGAGGTGGCAGCATGAACCTTAATCACGACGCTATTTACAGAGCCTACGCTGGCACTGTTGTCCGCATTGACGACAGCACTGGAGCCTTCGACGCCGACGGCAACAAGATCGAACTAGACCAAGCTCTTGTCGATGCAGCCGCTGCTGAAATTGCAGCCGAGCAAGCCGCCACTGAGTATCAGCGCCAACGCGCACCCGAATATCCACCGCTTCAAGAGTTCGTGGACGCCTACTACTGGGCTCAAAAAGGCGACAATACGTTGATGGACGCCTACGTGGCAGCTTGCGATAAGGTCAAAGCCGATTATCCGAAACCGTAATAAAAATGCCTGCTAAACTGTTTTTACAACCAGGCGTTTTTGGCGCTTACGCTCGAGGTGCCGTATGAGCCCAGTAAGAATCTACGGCGATCAGGGCTATTTAGAGCTTGCTGGACCTACGCAGGCTACGAATACGACCCTAATTATGCCCTCGGGCACGGGGACGAGCGGTCAATACCTGCAGACCGACGGCGCTGGTGCGACGAGTTGGCAGACGGTTACTGGAGCGCAATGGACAAGTGGGACCGCTCAAACGCTTAGCGGAACGTCACAGATTTTCGACTCAATTCCATCTAATGCAGTTTGGATTGTTATTACGTTTATTAACGTGAGTCCAAATGGAGCCAGTAATTTTCAGTTTAGAATAGGTGACTCTGCCGGGATTGAAACTACTGGGTATGAGTCCAAATCAAACGCAACAAGCTCTGTAGCCGATAACAATACTACTGAGTTTGAATTTAACTATACGGGTGACGCTGCTTATGCCTACGACGGCGTCATAGAGCTTTGGAGGCATTCAGGAAACACTTGGAACGTAAGAGGTCAGTTGCAGCAGCAGACTGTCAATGACATCATGACGTGCGTTGGTACTAAAACGCTATCAGACACTTTGACGCAAGTAGAAATCAGCGTGAATCCTTCCAGCTTTGATGCTGGCACTGCGACAATCCATTACCTGACTTCGAGCTGATCATGAAAAAGATATACAACGTTCAAACCGGCGAAGTCACCACAATCGAACTGACCGCCGAAGAAATTTCTGAACGCGAAGCCTACGTCCGTGACGTGCTGCCCGTAAAACAAATGGCGGCTCTTCGCCAACGCCGCAACCAACTCCTTGCCGAAACCGACTACCTCGGTCTTCCCGACTTAGGCGGGTTCACCCCCGAAATGGCGGCATATCGTCAGGCACTCCGCGATCTTCCCGCGAACACCACAGACCCCGCCAATCCCGCGTGGCCGGTTAAGCCAAACCCCGCTTAGGTTTTACTAAGTGGAGCTATAATCAACTTATAGCCTTTGGGCCTGCGGAACAGTGAGCACAGTACGTACAACCAATCTGCAGAGCCCCTTCGCAGCTAGCGTTGGTTTCGAGCTGCTCGCTGACGGCACGGTTAAGGGAAATAAGGCGAGTTACAGCACAATTTCTGGCGTCGGCACGATCAGCGGCCAGATCACCCTGGACTTTTCTCAAGCGAATAATTTTAGTCTCACGCTGGGCGGCACTTCGAGCTTCAACGCCCCGTCGAATCAAGCGGAAGGCCAAAACGGCATCATCTTTATTCTCCAGGACCCCAACGTCGGTTTCCGGACCCTGAGTTACAGCGGCGCGTGGAACTTCCCCAATGGAGTGGCGCCCACACTTTCGACGGCGAGTGGAGCTGTAGATTCACTGGCTTATGTTGTGCGCTCTGGCGGCGCTGTTGATTGTGTGTTCAACGCCGCTTTTAGCTAATGGGCATCCTCGGCGATAATCCTTTCGTTGCTCTCGGCAACCCTGGTACTGGGTATCAGATCGAGCAAAGCTTGCGGTTTAACTCGGCGGATAGCACCAAGTTGAGCAGGTCTCCGAGTGTTGCCGGGAATCAGCGGCAATTTACGATTTCATTCTGGGTAAAAAATACAACGACCACGATTGGCAACGTATTTGTTCAAGCACGCACAAATCTTCGTCTTAATACTACAAATGCAGCGTTTATCCTAAACGCAGGGTATGGCGGCACCAACCGATTTTTTACTAGCAACGCTTCACTTAGGGATCCATCTGCTTGGTATCACTTTGTACTTGCCTTCGACACGACTCAAGCCACTGAAACGGACAGGGTAAAAATTTGGGTAAACAATCAACTCCAAACTTATTCTTCTGCAAGCTATCCTCCTCAAAATCAGGATCTTGATTTCAATACCACAGAAGTTTTTTACATTGGGGCAGAAAATACCTCTGAGTATTTAAATGGGTATCTCGCAGAGTTTTACGCCATCGACGGCTCTGTGCTTGCACCGACCGATTTTGGCGAACCAGACAACAACGGCGTCTGGCGTCCTAAGGCATTTATTCCTCCTGCTGATCGCGCACAGTTCCCGGCTACTAACGTTGTTTACCGCGATGGTTGGAGTGCATCCGCTCTTAACCCTTACTACTCGTTCGACGGTCTCCTGTGGCGCGGAACGGCTGTAAATGGTGTTACTAACGCCACGTGGAGCGGCTCTATTGATACGTCTGGAGCAACAACGGTACGGATTTTAACGGCTTTTGGTGCAAACTCTGGCCAGGTCGGAGGCGCCGGAGATCTGGTGAAAGTAAATAACACAGATATCAGCGGCAAGATGAAGACCGCAAATGCTTACTTAACACTGACGTGGATTGATATAACTACGGAGGCTGGTAACGCAATCACCGGTCTTTATATGAACGCTATTAGTGGTGTATCAAACCCGTCTATTGCAGCCATTGATATTGACGGTGTTGTTGTCGTTGACGAACTTTCCGGTTACGGGGAGAACGGCGCCTATCTGACTTTCAATCCTGGTGCCACCAACGGCATCGGTCACGACCACAGCGGCAACGGCAATAACCTTTCGCCTACTGGCTTCACCACCTCCGGCACTGGTACGGACGTGATGAGCGACACGCCGACTAATAATTTCATGACTTGGAACCCGATTGTTCCTCGCTCCGATCAAACATACACTTGGCTAGGTGTCTTAAGCGAAGGCAATCTAAAAGGCACTAACTCAGGCGTAACATATAATGCCGAAAATTTTGGCACTATACTTCTTCCGTCTTCAGGCAAGTATTACTGGGAATGCGCTGCTCTTGCAAATGTCAGCGGTGAATATAGATTTGGGTGTGTTGCGGCTAGCGCGAAAGGATCGCCAGATTCCAATACAGGACTGGTCTACAGAAGTTCTGGTGTTGTTTATCTCAATGGGTCGGCAACAACATCAGAAAGCAGCTGGACAACCAACGACATCATATCGTTTGCTGCTGACATAGATGGCAATACATTAAAAACCTACAAGAATGGAACTTTAGAAGGAACTTATACCAGCTTTTTCCAATCAGGAAAACAATACTCTGCATATTTCTTCTGTGATGAGACTGTCTCAAGCAACAAGCAATGGTTATTGAATGCCGGTCAAAGAGATTTTGAACATACCCCACCGACAGGTCATGTTTCTGTTTGCACCGCCAACCTGCCCGCGCCGGACATTGCGGATGGGTCGGAGTATTTCAATACGGTGACTTATTCGGGCGATAATTCATCTCCCCGCACCGTGTCAACCGTTGGCTTTCAAAGTGATTTTGTTTGGGTAAAAAATAGAACCGATACGGGTCCGTACCACATGCTGACAGATGTTGTGCGTGGAGGGGGCAAAACAATATTTTCCAACGATGCAATTGCTGAAGTAACAAATTCTGCCGCAGGATATATTAGTGGATTTGCTACCAACGGCTTTGAGTTGACAGCTGGTTCAAGTAGCAATGCAAATGTGAATGCCACAGGCAAAAACTACGTCGCTTGGAACTGGCTCGCAGGCGGCAGCGTCTCAGCCGATAACAACACCGATGGCAGCATCACCAGCACGGTAAGCGCCAACCCCACCGCTGGGTTCTCGATTGTTAGTTATACAGGAACCGGCGCTAATGCCACCGTGGGTCATGGTTTGGGTGTTGCTCCGGCAATGATGATCATTAAAGACCGGGACGCGCAAACTCGCTGGATTGTTTATCATCAAACACAAGGTAATGCCGGCTATTTGAGGCTTGATACTACTGCTGGGTTTAACTCAGATTCAACCGTTTTTAATAGCACTTCACCCAGTTCAACAGTCTTCTCAGTAGGAACTTCGATAAATACAAACCCAAATGGCAACGACGTAATCGCCTACTGCTTTGCCGAAGTCGAAGGCTACAGCAAGTTCGGCAGCTACACCGGAAATGGTTCCACCGATGGTCCGTTTGTGTATTGCGGGTTTAAACCGGCGTTTGTGCTAACGAAAAACACTGACGCAACAAATGTAGACGATTGGAGCATTGAAGACGCGACGCGAGATCCCTACAACTTAGCTGATGCATCTTTACGACCAAACTCAGACTCAGCAGAGGATTCGGCGGCAACAATTGATATTCTTTCAAACGGTTTTAAAATTAGAACTGGCGACAGCCATCGGATTAATTTTTCTGGTGAGTTATTTATATTTGCCGCCTTTGCCTCATCGCCATTCGGCGGCTTCCGCACAACACCAGCAACAGCCCGCTAAAACGGCCGGAATACCGCCATCGGTTAGCCGTGGCCCTGTAATTAACCTAAACTAGGTAAAACGGTAGGTTTCCAGTGTTCGTCCTCGACGGTAGACAACTTGTTCCAGGGCGCCCATTCGAGCACGGTGGCGTCAAATACCCCTCAAACTGGCTCAGACTTGCAAGTTTTGAGGATAAACAAGCGCTTGGCATCGAGGAACGTCCCGATCCCGCCCCAGTCGATACCCGCTTCTACTGGGACCACGACCTGCCCAAGCGCCTTGAGGATGAGCCTGCGGTAGATGAAGACGGCGACCCCGTGCTGGATGCTGACGGCGTTCAGATCATCAACAAAGGTCTGAAGACCGAGTGGATCGCCAAGCAAAAAGAAATCGCCGCCAGCCTGTTCGCTCCGACCGACTGGTACGTCATCCGCAAAGCCGACACCGGTATTGACGTTCCCGCAGCAGTCAAGCAATACCGTGACGACGTTCGTATTACAAGCGGTTTACGCGAGGACCAGATCGCACAGGTGTCTACCACCGAGGAACTGGCGGCATTGGTGACAAATCCGAGCGAAATCGTTGTGGTTACTCCGCCTGCTGCGCTCGGCGATGAAGAAACTATTACTCGTAGCACCAACCCTGAGCCACACTTAACACCGTGGCCTGAGCAACTCTCAGCGTAGATATTTTTAGGGTTCATTTAGAACCTTTAGTCCTGTAAATACTTAGAATTAGGCAACGGCCATTTTTATTTGGCTGCCTCAGAAAACGAGTTATTATTCGAGCTCTCGTGCCTACAAAAGCGCACAGCTCGAAAGCGCTTCCGTCAGGACATTTTCGACGCGTGGGAACACAGGTGCGCTTATTGCGGGTCTGATCGCGGGTGCACGCTCGATCACATCGTCGCAAAAGCGAAAGGTGGTCCCACTAAGCGCGGGAACATGGTTGCATGTTGTGCGTCCTGTAATTTATTAAAGTCTTCTGAGGACTGGTATCGCTGGTTCCGGGTTCAATCGTTTTGGACTCTTGAGCGCGAGCTCCGTATTTTCGAGTGGCTTTCAGATAACCACGACGCCTCTATAGCTGCACGTGAGTATGAGCGTCAGTTCCACCTTCCTCCTCCGCTGCCTTACGCAGATGAGGTGCCTCCAGCGCAGATATAATCAGTTAAAAGGCTGAACCACAGTGGTCCGTAAAAATCTCGAAGACGCCCGCGATTATGCGCGCAATGTAATTCGTCAGAACGATTTAATTACCCAGAATTCGGTCGCTCCAGAAGACCGGATTTTATTTATTGATCGGAGTGAGCTATATGAGCAGGCTCAACCGAAGCAGACTTCACTAAGTGGATTGGCACAGTCTGTCGTCGATACTCCTGAGTTTACTGATGCTGTTGTAGAAACCGTAAAAGCTTACGGCGCTTGGTTTGATACGACGACACAAACAAACCCCGTGGCAAATACACGGAGGTTTATGCAACTTAATACTCAGTCTTTGACAGACAGTATTACTCTTGTTTCTGGTACACGTGTTGTTATACCAACTTCGGGTATTTATGATATTGAGTTTTCTGCTCAATTACAAACTTCGTCGGGCAAAGTTGATTTCGATATTTGGCTAATTAAAAATAACGTTGACGTTCCTTGGTCGACTGGCCGAGTCGAAGCTGAGGCGAATACAGCTGCCGCAACAGTTGCCAACTGGAATTATCTTGTCGAAGCATTACCTGGGGATAATTTCCAGATTGGGTGGTCCTCCGCCAGTGCAAATGCCCAACTTCCGGCTCTTAGTGGACTTACAAGTCCGGTTCGTCCAGATATCCCTTCGGTAGTTTTGACGGTTCAACAGGTTTAACGATTCAACAGAATTTGATCGAGTTTTCGGTTTATATCGCGCAACCACACTCGCATATCATCAAGTTCGTCCTTTAAGTCTGCTTTTAGGACGAATTTTTCGGACATATCTTTACTGTGATCCTCAAGCTTCACGAGGCGCTCTTTGATGTTATCAAATCTTTTGTTTGTTACACGCTGACGCTGCTCATGAGCCCACGTCAGGAGCGCTATAGCAGTACTAAACGCAACGACGATGCCTTCCATAGAGCGCTCTCCTCCTCTAAATTTTAAATGGATAATTCACGATCATGGACCTCTCTTCCGAGGGTTTAGGTTTAATCAAAGAGTTTGAAGGGCTTCGTCTGCATGCATACCGCTGCAGCGCAGGTGTCGTCACCATTGGGTACGGTCATACTGGCTCGAAGTGGCTGCACGAAAACTCCGAAATCACTGAGATCGAAGCTGAGGAGATACTCAAAGCTGACTGTCAGCGGTTTGTAGACGGCGTAAACAGTGTTTTGCGAGTTCCTGTTAATCAGCACGAATTCGACGCTTTAGTCTGCTTCGCGTTCAATGTCGGAATCAACGCCTTGCGTGGCTCGACATTGCTACAACTTTTAAACGATAAGTCTGATCGAAACATTGTCGCGGCTGAGTTTGAGCGCTGGTGCAAAGCTGATGGAAAAGTTTTAGAAGGTCTCTTAAGGCGGCGGAAAGCTGAGAAAGCCTTATTCTTAAAGACAGCTCCGAACAGTCTTTTGGCTCACTCGATCCTCGCCAAACAAGACACTTGGTTAAAGCGTAAACCCCTTCAATCTTCTGATCTAGCCGCAGAAGAGAAGCTGTTTGTGCCTAAGGGATCCGCACACGTGTGGACCCAAATCGTGATGGTTCCAGGCGAGAATCATTACAAGGTGATCCTGGAAGCGCAGCCGGATAAAAATTGGTGGTTTTACCCAAATCACTGGAAAATCATTAACGACGCGAATCAAGAGAAAGAGCCAGCTTGTGTGAAACACGAGTCGAAGCTCGTTTTGCCGACTCCTTATTTTTCTCAGCGGGATAACTACCGGGACGCCAACCGGACCTGCTTTAGCTCGAGCTGCGCAATGCTCGTGGCGACGATGAACCCCGGTTCAATCGCCAATGACGACGAATATATTGAAACTGTATTTGAGCTCGGAGATACCACGGATGCTTCTGTGCAGGTAAGAGCACTAGAGATTCATGGCGTCAATGCAAGTTTCCGCCAGGACGGCGGTTGGTCCGACATCGATTCCCTGTTGACCCAGGGGATTCCAGTTCCTATCGGGGTGCTTCACCACGGTTCTGTTTCCTCGCCAAGCGGCGGCGGTCACTGGCTGGTAGTTGTTGGACGCACTGAAGACAACTCTGCGTACATCTGTAACGACCCCTACGGGGAGATGGACCTAGTCAACGGCGGCTACCCCAAGACCAACGGTAAGCACGTCGTCTACTCCAAGAAAAATCTTGGTCCCCGTTGGCTGGTTGAAGGTCCTGGTTCTGGCTGGTTTATCCGAGCGAAGAAGGCCTAAAATCAAGAGCCTTCTTCAGATCTCATGGATACCCACGAAGAACAGCTGCGCGCCGACTTTCTGGACTATCTGTACGACAAGTACAACTGCACCGACGGTCTGTACACCGCCCTGTGGCAGCGGTACTTAAACGATATCGGAATGCAGGTTCGTGCAGATGTAATCGAAGGGCGCATCAAGTTAGAATGCGGTTATGCCGAAACCAAGAAACTATCGTCGTGAGTACGATACGTACCACGGCAAAGAAGAGCAAATACAACGACGTGCTGCGCGTGTAAAAGCGCGTAGATACATGGAGAAAAACGGGCGCGCTCGGAGAGGTGATGGCAAAGATGTCGATCACCGGGACAGTGATCCTATGAATAACTCTCCGAGTAACCTAAAATTAAGAGACAGAAGCGCCAACCGTAGGGACAACACGTAATGGCTGTACTTCCGCTTTCTACTAACCCCGAGGCGCTGAATATCCCTGAGCAGCAAAAGCTCGGCGGTGCTCAGTTGGACTTCCCAACTGGTCCTCAGACTTTTGCGAATACTCCCGAAGGCATCCGTGCTCGCAGGGCGTTCACCATCGATAACTTCGATCGCCTGCAAACCCAGTATCAGGTTGATCGCGGCGTGTACCAGCGTCCCGCTGTCGGTCCCGTTGAGTACGCCGAAAGCAATATCAAGAAGTCGAACCAGCCTGTGGGAGTCGCTGGGTATCAGCACAAGGCAATGCCTATGCCGATGTCCGCTGACGACCTGACCCAAGAGCAATACTTCGCTGGGCTGGTCAACTCGACCCCTGAGCGCCGCGCCAAGTTCCAAGAGGCTCTGCTGAACACCAACCAGTTCTTCCTGCAGCGTCCTGATCCTTCCACCGCGATGCTCGGCAGCAGTCACAACATGGCGAACAACCTGTTGTCTCTGGCAAACGTCAAGAAGGATGCGCGGAAATGATGGCTGACAACGACTTTCCCATCCGTCTTGCTGGGGGAGCCCTTGGGCTCGCACCTCGAGAACTTCGCGGTTTGACTCCCCAGGAAGTCACTCGGCGGCTAAGGTATCAGGAAACATTCCCTCAGACCTAATCGTGCTTCCTACGAACTTGCTTTCGAAAATGGCCGGGGAGCAGCTCAAGCTCGATCCTCAGGTCATGCACATGGGTGCTTTTGACCGTCTTGCAGGTCAAGCCGCCGTGGAAAACCCCGGCTTGGTTGCGCGTATCACCAAAAATATTGAAGGCGAAGAGCGAGCTGAGTAGGTTTAAACTACCGAGCCTAGGCTTGTAGTGAGATGCATACTGCCGAGCTCGATTGGATCACTCCTGACGCTGAGCGCGTGGTTGCTCGTCACGCTCGTGTTAGTACGGCGGATCCGGATCGTGCTGAATTCGAAAAACTTTTAAAGTATTGCATCCTTCACGGGCATTGGAGTATTTACGAACAGGCGAGTGCGTCGTTCGAAATTATTACTACACGTTCAATATCTGCTCAAATAATTCGGCACAGGAGCTTCGCATTTCAGGAAACAAGCCAACGCTATTGCGACCCTACGTCGATCCTGGCTGAGGCGGAAAAAGAGTGCTGGGATTTTGAGCTGAGGCGTCAAGACGAAAAAAATCGGCAGAACTCCACGCCCGACTTAGACCCAACGCTTGCCGAAGCTTTTAAAGAGCGCATTGAGATCCTGTACACCGATCTCAAAAACACTTATCAGGACATGCTCGAGGCAGGCGTGGCTAAGGAGTGCGCCCGAAATATCTTGCCCATGTGTTCGCCGACCCGTTTGCACATGAGCGGTTCAATTCGCAGCTGGATCCACTATGTGGGGTTGCGCGCTGCAGTTGAAACGCAGCTAGAGCATCGAGAAGTCGCTCTAGCGATTGGACGTAAATTAGAAAGCGAGGTCCCTGTTATTGTCTCTGCGGTAAAAGAACACGCTAAAAGGGAATTTAACCTCAAAGGGTGGCTTAACGTCTGAGTGTGCCCGCGTGAACAGTGTGCGGTGCTGACGACTGTGTAAGATAAAAGAGTAGCCGTTGTTACTGCTGTGACTTTCCAATATCGCGGGACTGTGTACAACAAGCCCGAATCTACCCTTGTCCGCGTGGACTCTGAAACTGTCCTCACCTGGCGCGGTAAGAAGTACAACCACGCCGATATCAAGGAGAAGTCCAATGCTTAATGCTCTTGCTCTGATTCAGGCAGCGATCCTTAAAAGAGATCGTTTACTGGCAGCACAATTACTCATCGCTAAAAGAGAAGTTTAGTAGCTAACTGCCACTAGACTGAGTGTACTTGGCGGAACAATATGCTCAGCACCAAGACGAGGCTGAGGGTAGAGTTCATCTGTGACCGGATAAAAAACGGCGGTTCCGTTGAGCTAGCCGATATGGCTTGGGTTCAGAAGTGGGCTCAGCGGAATCCAACTGTTGCAACGATGCTTCGGCAGGCTCGGCGAGCGGCAACGCAACCTGAGCCTTCTGAGCTCGATGAGTTTTGCCAAGCGCTAGATATTGGAGATCCGGATCCATCCGAGCACCTAGTCGGGCCACAGAATCCTGTAGATCTCGCAGAGTGGTTTACTCGGCGCCAACGCTGGTTCCGTGGCGAGAACAACTACCCGCCTGTGTCGTAGATCTTTTTCGATCGTGTCCAGGTCTGGTCGTTAGGCAAGGGCTCTGTCCCGTAAGCCCAGGTGTCAAAGTCCTCGTCGTTTCTCGGATCACACGATCCACACGGCGTGGTGCAGTGACTGTTTTTGGCGCTGCGCTTGCGGTTGGTTTTGCATTGCCGCTCGCTCATGATGCCGAGAAGCGCTACTCCTCAACTTTAGGCGTCTGTCGCCCTAAGTCTGTATCTTCGAATGGATCTCTCTGCCCTCTACAGATTGCGCAGGCTCTTGTGTAGAAGAAGCAGTCGGTTTTCCCAGCGACTTCCAAGGCATCTTTGACCTTCCGCCAGTTGTCCTTGGTTCGCTGGTCCACGGTTTAGACGCCTCTCAGGAACGGAGGGAGATTAACCGGGAGGGGGGCAGCTCCTGCACCCCTTTCCCGAATTATTTCCTTCATGATGTCCCTGAACTCCTGCTGCGTCAGGGGACGACCGCCGTCGATATCGTGCCTTGCGTAATCGATCTGAGCCACATCTCGCCGTGGCGCCCCGAGTTCTGCAAAGTTCGGGTAGTTTCCACCGAGCTGCATCTGCAGCGTGTTCTCGGGGAAGATCGAGCCTGCGAATCGCATAACTTTCAGGGAGACAAGGGGCTTGAATTAGGCCCCTTAGATATCTCCACGTTAATCGATTCTACATTTTATTCCAAGGATCGGCATCCATTCCTGGCAATGGATCAACCTCAGGAGACGCAAGCTTTTGGATTTCTTCCAGTTCCCGTGAGAAGTTAGGCATCTTCTGAGGCGCAGGAGCAGGGGGACGGCTGAGCTGAGCAACAGTTTGTTGGAGGAGCTGGATCTGCTGGAGGAGCGGAGTTTCCCTCGACTTCACCCAGTTCTGAGCGTTTTCAGTCAGTTGATTAAGAACGTTCTCGGGATGGGGGAACGTATAGACCGATCCGTACTGGGTGTCGACACGCTGCCCTTGCTGCTCTGCAGCTAAGTTCGCCAAGAATTCTTGGATCCTTTCCAGAGGAATCCCCGTGTGGTAACTGAGTTGATCCGGACTAAGCAGACCCTTGTTGGCGTCATAGAGGTGTTTGAAGCTTTGGGCCAAAGTCAGACCCTCCGCTTTATCGCGTTCTGATTTTTTTGTGATGCCCATGCCGAGGGCAAAACCAGTCGAAACACCACCGAAAGCGCCGAAGGCGGCCGGGGTCATCGAGGGGTTTGCAACAGCAGTCGCCACAACGCAACCGGCGGCGACACTGCTGGAGATTGCAAGAATGTTGTTAAGCAGCGGGAGGTTGAGCATGTTCTTCAAAAGCTAATTTCCAGAGATCTGGTTGTGGATTCGCTGCGTACTCGACAGGCGTGGGAAGACGCGTATCACCGTAGGCAGCTCGACTCGTTGAAAGGTCGAAGGGTTTCAGTATAAGGCCAGTGAAAACGGCGAAACCATTGTTGATGGTCCGCTTACAACCATCGAGTTTCAGGACGTTGGTAAGAGTTTCTTTCAGTCGCTCAGAGAACCTTTCGCGTGCAGCTGCCTTGTATCCGTTGGACTTACAGAAGTTGCAGTAAGACGCGTAGAGCTCACTGTATGCGTTCTTGAAGAACATGCCGCGCTCTGACTCGTCGGTAGATGGCTTGAACGCACCGCCTCCGATTTTGGTGGTTTTGCCAGGAGCGTAGAGGCAGCACTCGTTCAACCACGCAGCGAACGGGTTGTTGAACAAAAGGCTTTCGAAATCAGAGGCTCGGAGATCCGGGCAGTGCTTGACGGGGTTGGCCAGCACGTCACGCATCGTGTCGAAGTCCATCGACAGAGCCCAAGTGACGACGCCACTGAGCTCAGGTTCGAGCTCGCCCTCGATGCGATCTTGGTAGACGTTGAGCAGATCGCGCCGCTTCGAGGCAGGGACGACCTTGTCCATCACGATGGTCAGACGCCGACGCTCAAGACCGCTCGTGGTGTCAGAGGAGCTGATGTGTTCGTTGGAGGCGATACACACCAGACATTCAGGTTTAAACGAGATAACTTCTTTGCCGTATTTGCGTTCTGCTCGGAGTGTATCTGACGCGGACGTCAGCTTTTTCATAGTGTCCATCCGCTTGCTGTAGGACGATTCGTCCGTGAGCACGACCAGTTTTTTACCGATCAGGCTGAAGCACTCAAACTTGTTAGTTTCGAGCTGCTCGAGGCTCGTGGTGTGGAGACCCTGCAGACCAACAAGAGCAGTCAAAACCTGCTGCAGAGTTGACTTACCGGTGCCACCGGGACCGACAAGGTGCAGGAAGCGTTCGCCCTGGGTATAGGAAGTAAGGACAGCTCGGCAGAAAGCTTGGATGATCTTGACTCGATCCTTACCGATGGCGTCAGTTAGCCACGCGGTGAATTTTGGGCAAGTTGAGCTGGGGTCGTATTCGTAAGGCAGTCGGTTACGGATGTACTGGTTGGGATCAAAACCAGCGATGAAATCACCAGTTTGAGAATCCAGAGCACCGTTCTTGAAGGGGACGAGACCACGGTTGGCAGACCAGATAGAGCTGCGACCACCTCGGCTCGAACGTAAAAGCTTGCCCTGGAGCAGCTGATAAACCGAGTTGACCGTGGCGGAACTGTATTTCGGAATTACTCCAGACGTCACAAAAACGTCAAGTGCCTTGATGATTCGGCGCTTGATGTGGGTCGAGTCCTGCAGATACCAAACCCCCTCGTCCTCGTCGTAGCAGAAGAACTCGTCGAGGCTCGAGTCGAAGAGGAACGTGTCTTTGTTATTCGCGACAATGACGTCAGCGACATCGTTCTCGGAGAACTGCTTCTTCTTGCCCTGCAGGCTCACAAGCTGAGCGGGCGTCTGCGGGGTTGCAGAGTTGGAGGCCATGGGCTGCTCCTTTGGTTGTGATGTTGATGTTGTTGTTGATGTGGTTGGCTCAAAGTCGAAAGTGAGGATGGAGTTCCTGGCTTTCTCTTGGGGTTTCAGCTGAGCCTGAATCTCTTCAGGCGCGGACGCGAGGAAAGTCTCGCGGCTGATTCGTTTGACTTTGCGCCAGACGGCAAGGTCACCGTCATCGGATGCCAGCGCTACAGAGGGAAGCAGCGCGGCTGGGTCATAGATCGAATTTAGGATGCGCTTGTACTTACCGTCAAGCGCTGGTGCGTACTGATATATGTTTTCAAAACAGAGCTCAGCCAAGCTCGCAGGGCTCACCTTGCACTTCAAACCCTGCTGCCGCAGCCAGTTTGCCCAACCGATCAGCTCTTTGAAGGCCACCGCCATCGAGGCGGATCTGTCCTCGACCTCGAATCCGTCGAGCATGTCGCGGACCTTGGTGCTGACCAGATCGGCGATGTCCACGCCAGTCGGGTCGACTTCAGCATCCAGGCAACCAGCGGGATCGTCCTCGGACTTGATCTCTTTAGGCGTAGCTATGTAAGCCTGGTAAGCTTCGGTAACTTTGCTCAGAGGAATTGCTTTATCGGAGTAGTAAAAAACTTTTGGATCGTGCTCTGGATGTGCTCCGTAGAAAAGGTTTACGGCCTGGGTTGCGCGCCGATCAGAGCCTGGGATGGATTCTGAGATCTGACGGACAAACCACTGGTAGAAATCCGGATCGAGAATCTCGCTCTCCAGGCCAAAAACCAAGCGAAAGCGTGGCCAACCGTCAGCAGTACTAGGAGAGAAATAAGCGAGAGAAAGATACTTTTGACAAATAGGTAGTTCAAGAGCTTGTTCTGGTGTTAGTTGTTGGTCTTGAATTTTGTTGCCTTCTGCATCCTTTCCATCGGCTTGATTGTCGATGTCAATGATGACAAGGCCAGCTTTAATTGCACCTGTTGAGTTACTCTTACGCTGACCGTTTACGAGATGCCACGCACAGATACCGTGCGCACGCATAACCTCGTCGGCAAGCTCTGAGGATGACAGGCTGGAGGCAATCCAGTTGTCATTAAACGCACTAAACTTCCCACCCGCAGGGATCTTTCCAGAAGGGCCAAGAGCGGCGCGGACTTCACGGTTGATCGAGCAAGTGAAATGCATGGCGCCCAGGAGCGGTTCTCAGTTTGGCACGGATTCCCAGGGGGGATACGGAAGAGACTATTAAGGAACGGCTACATCACTGTAAAACTTCCTTACCACTTCGTGCCAAGCGGCTTCGTCCTTCTCTACGTCCTTGCCGCTGAAGGTAAATACCTGGACGGAGAACTCCGGCAGCGGCGTGGAGACGATGATCTGTGTCTTCGCAATCTTAATCCCGAAGCAGCGCTCAGCGGCAAGTTTGTACGCAGCAAGTTGGAGCCGTGTTTTTTTCGTTTTGTACACGCCACCGATTAGAGCTTTGCGGAGCTTGTCGTCGATATCGGCTTTAGAGCTGGGGAATCTGGCGGAGTAAGGACCTAAGGATGTTTTGAAGTCTCCAAGAATAATTTCTCCGTTCTGATCTTCATAGATAACGTCGCAGCACCCGGCCCATCCGTGATCTGTTTTTTCGTCGTAGTAATGAATTCGCCCGACTCCATCCGCACCTACGTATTTGTTCCAGCTGGGCATGTTCATTGGTTTCTCGGACCACAGGATCCGACCGCCTTCGAACAGCTCATCCAACTTCTCAGGCATCCCGTCCCAGTAAGGCTGTAGATGCTTTGGAGGATCTACCTTGATTCCTCGGACGTAGTTCTCCACACCATTGTGAATCCACGTACCCCGCTCTGCTGCCTTCTCCAGCGCACCTGGGTTCATGGCGTTCCAGGCGGCAAGTTTCCTACGACTATCTTCGCTTTGCGTGGCGGATAGGATCGAAGTAACAGAAGCTAGTGGACGATTTACACCTAATACGTTGTAGTGCCTGTAGCCGTTGATTGTTACCCTGGTGTCTGACACATTTGTGTCGCAATTATTGGAAGTCTAGTTCAATAAGTGCGGAAAATTGAAATTTATGTGTTCTGTTTCAAGCTACGTCTGACTGCCATTCAGGGAAATTAAGTTTGGTCCTGCCTAAGCGGCGCGCAACTTTATCCCACTCTCTTGCTGCTTCTATGGGGTTATTGAAGTAACCAATGTGCACATACGAATTCTTAGTTCGGATAGTTGCACGGTATCTGTTGGTGTCCTTGACCTGACAGACCCCAATGAATTTCTGGTTCCCGTAGCTACGCCCACGATTCAATTCCCCTTCAGTGACAAGCCGCAGGTTGCTGAGCTTGTTATTAAAACCATTCCCGTCGGCGTGGAGGATGTCGTGACCCTCAGGGATCAAACCGTTGTGGAGAACCCACACGATCTGATGGCACTCCCAAAGTTCCTGTTGGCAACGGACTTTGAATCTCTTGTAGATTTTTGAGCCTGCCTGGGAGTTCGGCAGTCGTTTGCCCTTGTGTCGTCGAGCTTTCCAGCAAATAAAAGTAGGAGAGGATTCGTCGTAATACCAGTTCTTATGTGCGTTTTCCGCCAGCCACGTGGCTTGACGGCGAGAGATGACGTTCATTTTTGTGGAGGGAAGTTCAAAGTTTTCGGATCTCGGCCCAGCAGCAGTGCAGCTTTGTCGTAAGCCTTAGCTGCAGCTACTGGACCGGTGAAGTAACCGAGGTGAAGTTGTTTGTTGTCTTTGTAGATCACTGCTCGCCAGCGGCTGATCCGAGCGACGTAGTTGATCCCTTTGTACTTGCGGTCAGTGCTCAAAATTTACCCATGGGTGACTTGTCAGGCGGGATGAACCCCCGATCATCATCGTCGTCCTCTTCCTCCTCGTACTCGTCTTCTTGCTCTTCTTCATCCTCGATGAAAAATTCGCTGACTTGGTAGTCGAAGCCTTTCTGGTGGGGATTGAGTTCGTTGGAAATGCAGAGAGCACCACAGAAGGATTCTGTGACTAATTCTGCAACTTGATCAGCTGTTCGAGGATTCCCGTCGGGAGCGATGCATTCAGTAAGGAGCTGGGTCGACAGGTTTACAGCGATAAGCTTTTCGACGCGCTTGATCAGCTCCGTGGTCAGCTCAATCTGCTGACGCTGCAGCTTGAGGATCTGATCTAACTTGACTCCCATTTGCTAAAGCGTCCAGGTCTATGAGATCGCTCCAATCTAGAGCGTACTCAACTATCGCACCATCCTGCCATTGATCCGGGTGCCTGAAGACGAACCACGCAGATGTGACTGAGTCTTTTTGACTGCCAAGGTGTCGAAAGTTTGGACGAGGACTGAATATCACCATGTTGCTTAGTTTGTTAGAGAGCAGGAAATCTCTCCTCTTCATCACTGGTTCTAGGAAAGACAACCTTTCTAATAAACACATACCCTGAGCACACACTTGCATGCCATATTTAAGGATGTATTCGGAGTGCTCCTTTAGTCCGACAGTCGACTGGATGACGAAGCTGTGATTCTTCTGGCTTTCATGAAGCCACCACACGGGATCGAGGAGCTTGTCGGAGTCGTTGTTGACGGAGACCGAAACGCCAGACGATTTCAGCTCAGCTTCGAGCTGACCGTCGCTGTCGTAAGGAATCAGCACAGAGCCTTCCAAGCGCACACGTTTAGTCAGAGCGTGGCCAACTCCCTTTGGTGTTTTGTAGAACGAAGACATTCTCTTTTGTTACAGGATTGAAGAGGTTCGTGTCGCTACAGTGGGTGGATAACCTGCGTGCTCATTATGGAGATCGCCTGGTTCACCATGGAAAACGAGTTCATGCACGCTCGTGTTATGAGCAGCGCAGAGAAACTCGACAAGAAGGATCTCCTAGAGATCTTCAGTATGGTCCATAAGCAATACCAGTTAAACAAGCGTTTGTTTTCCCAGCTGCTCAAGCATTGCGCGAGCGCGGGCGTAGAACTTCCTCCTTTGAACGAGTTGTTAGAACCCAGCACGCTTGGTCATCCAGAGGCGAATAAATAAAGCCGATCCGCTCGAGATAGCGGGGGATGGTCTCAAGCTGCTTGCTCTGTGGCCTTGAGAATATAACCGCGTCTTTAGGAAGCTCGAGGATCAAGCTTTCAAATAAAGACATTGCTTTAAAGACTGTAGTAGAAGGTGCTCCGTTGGGCGGCTTGTTCGCATGCTCAGACCTGCGGTTCCTTCTGTGCTCGATCCAATCGCAGGATGCTCGCTTTGATTTGGTGATGCAGAACGCGCCTTCCCAGAAGGACGGCTCCGTGGAAACGAACCGGTAAACCCAGACGCTGACCCAGAAGCCTTTGTGTCTGATTCGTTTGACGCGGGTTTTTTTACGCATAAAAAAAGGGGCCGCAACGGTGACGGCCCCTTAGACATTCCACGTCAGAAGTCTATCCCAAGTTTCTTGGCTTGCTCTGGTGTGAGCTCGACCGCTTTCTTTTTCTTGGGTTCGGCGGAAGGAGGTTCGGACTCCTCGGCCACTTCTGCCTTGACGTTCAACGGATTCGCGTCCGCAGGAAGCGCAGCAAGGCTCGGTGCGGGGAGAGCATTGTTTGCCTCGAACGCAGCCTTGATCTTGGCGTGGTCCTCTCCGAGGGGTAGTTCCACCAGATTGGAACCTGGGATGGTGCTGCGAAGAGCGTTCGCCACCGACGGCGCTCCTTCTGACTGAAGCCACTCATTGACGTCAGCAATGAGTTTCTTCTCCTCGTCTGTTTCAGCTGGTCGGTCGCTGAACTCAAGAGCGTTGTAATTGATCTTTGCGCCGTCCGCGCCAGTGACAGGATCCCGCTCATTGAAGGACTTGGTAACGAACTTCGTGGTGGTGACTACGGATGCGCAGTTGATCCTGTTGTTGTACAGGGTCTGGAAGTAGCTGATGAAGCCCTTCTGGGAAGTTTTCCCGCTGATCACAGTCGAGGTGACGCAGCGAGGAGGCAGGAGCCTGTGGTTGGGAGAGACACCGATGTAGGCGATTCGGATGAATTCCTCTTGGTGACGCATCCCGAGGTTTCCGTAGAACGGAGTAAAGCCCAGGAGGATGAAGCTCAGAGGGATGCCGTTGCCGTTGGCATCCACAATCGCAGCTTCGGGGTCGACGTCAGATTTCCAGCGACGTTGCTGAAGATCGATGCGAAGAGTGTGCGGAGGACAGTTGCACAGAATCTCGTCCTCGGCAAATTGCCCAGCGATGAAGACCATGGTGAATCAGGAAGCGGTAATCAGAGAGAGAAGTCGATTGAGCCGATAGCAGCAGCGGATACTTTCCCTTTATCGGGGTCAGCGGCCTTCTTAGGCGTCGAGCGTTGAGTTTTGGGAAGGTACAGAACCTTATCCAACGTATAGTTTAGGTAGGACTTTTCGTCTTTTTCAGAAGTAGATACACGACCCACAGCGACCGTTGGAGTACCGGGCGCTAGCTCAGACAACTGCTTAGACAGATCGCCCCAGGCAGTCAGCTTGAACCACTGGGTCTCTTGACCTTCGTCTTGCCAAGCAAGCGAGCGGTTAGTGACAGTGGTGTCGGTCAGCTCCACCTGATCCGATTTGGGTCCGAGACCGCCAGCAGCAACAAAGAAGTTGACTGCCAGGAGATCCTGGAAGTTGGCTTCAGTGACGACGAGCATTGCCTGCATCTGCAGAATGCCGTCAGGAGTCGCCCGCGTGGGACCAATCGCGAGGAAGGTCTGATCCTTTTTCAAATCAGCCATCAGCTTGCCGACGTAGTGATCCTTTTTTTGAAGGACTTGCACTTTGCTGGCAACGCGCTTGTCGTTGGAGGGGAGTGCCTCCGCCAGGACGTTGATCGTGTCTTCCGAAAGTTGAGCTTCGTCAGTTACTCGGAGACCTAGAACAAAAACGTTCATCTTTGAGCTTGCGGTAAATCGTTGAGCGGTGAACTTTAAGCGCCTTGGCGATCTGGGTGACCGAGATCCCTTGGCCCAGAAAGGCTAAGAGGAGTTGGTCGTCGCCAGCCCCGAGCTTCTGATTCTTTTTAGATTTGGAGGTGTATGCAGTGTGATACGGGTTAATACATGCTTTACATGAACACGACGGCTTGGCGATTGCGTCGTCCTTGGGTATGTCTAAGTATTTCAGAATGACATTACGAATATACAAGCGCTTACCGAACACATAAACACAAGGAACGTTATTGCAGAACGATCCTCCCCAGAGCCAGCACTGACCATGCGTGAAGTCGTTTCCAGCCAGCTTTGTAAATAACTCAGCGAGAGGAGTCACGTCGGACTCCCCGTAGCTCAGCTCGAAACGAGCGCCCTCGAGTGCACGACAAATGTCTTCGGCTTGCGCCTGCGCGTGGGCAGTGTCGTTTGCTCTGATCGGTATTGCTAGTTCCTGCTTTGTTTTACGCAGCAGCAATCGATATTGACTTCTCGGTGTTTCTCCGTTCAACCTTTAATAACCTTGTTCGAGGCGACGGCGCCACTCTGGCATCGTTGGGTCACTCGTGCCAGGAGCTGTTTCAGTTGGTTGCTGACCCATCTGCATTCCAAAGTCAGTCCCCATCCTCGAAACCCCTTGGCCCAAAACATTCCCAACGACGTCACGCACACCGAACAGAATCGGATTCGTTGCTCCTCTACGCATAGTCCGTCCCGTCACTTCCCCCGAAATAATCTCAGTGGCAGCTCTCAGTGGATCCTGCCCGCTTGCGACGCTTCTCGTGAAATCAAAAATTGGAGGACCATATTCCAGCGTTCTGTTTATCGACTGCTGCACAGGCTGAGGTAAGCGACTGTATGCCTGACCTGCCATCCGGGGGACCTGCATTAACTTCTGCCCACCACGGAGAAGCAATCCAAGGCCACCTGCTCCTAGGTTAACGAGCCCAGTAAGCGCACCAATACCGCCGTCGTCTCCCACCCTGAATCCAGCAACTTTTCTCTACTTTACTTCGAATTTTTTACCCAGTATCTACGCAGCTCGTGGCCAGGACCAACCACACTGTTCAGGGTTTTTACGAGGCTCACTGCGTTTTCGAAACTCGTATGAATTTCGGCATGCTCTTTATCCTCGCAGTACTCGGCGACTGAGTTGCCTTTGAGGCTTTTGTGCACGAACTTACCGCTCTTCCGGTCGCGCACAACCCACACCTCTCTAAATTTCAGACCGGTGCTGGCGAGCGAGGACATTTCCTCTTCACTGTAAAGTTCGGTATTCACCCCCACAATTTTACGTTTTGATGAAGTGATCTTTGGTTTTTTTAAAGTTTCGGGTTTGATATCTACCTTCTCCTCGATCTTTGGCTGCTGGATGATACGAGCTTCAATCTTGTTCGTCTTTTTCAGTGCACGTGCTTTGTTAGCAGCTTGAAGCGCCGAGTCAAAAGAACACTCGGTTAGGTACAACCGATTGCCTGCGTTGATAACTCCATACCAGACCTTCCCTTTTTTAACGGTGAAGATCTCTTTACCCTCTTGAATCTCTAGCTCGAACAGTTCAACAAATGATTTAGTCGTCATTTTGCTGCCCATGAGTCACCTACAGACGCGTCAGCGCTAGCTGGGACCGACTTTAATACGTGTTCCGCTGCTTTGATCATCGTCGTCTCAAGAATCTCTTTGTATTTCTCAGCAATCTCCTCTTTGACCTCGAGCACAAGTTCGTCATGAACTGCCGCAACAAGATGGACGTCAGGGGATAAGTGATCGTTCAGCTCAGCTATGGCGATCTTGAGGATGTCCGCGCCGGAACCCTGAATCAGCGTGTTGGCGCTGACCATCATGGATGCATCGTTGTAGCTAAGCAGTCTCCTCCTGCCCAGTGCGGTGCGCGTGTAAGCCCAACCGTCGTCAACCAGAGCTCCCCGCTCTCGGTGCCAAGAACGGAGTCTCGGATAAGCACTGTGGAAAGCCATGTGAGCCACCTTGGCCTCGCTCAGGCTGATGATTTTTCCTGATTGAGCTGCGTAAGTCTTGTACTTACGGAAGCCCATTCCGTAAAGCAGAGCGAAATTAAGGGTCTTACCGTCTTGGCGTTGATCCTTTGTGACCTCTTCGATTCCGACTTTGTAGATCAGGCTCGCAGTGAGCGTGTGCAGGTCGATCCCTTCGTTGAAGGCTTGCTTCATCTGAGGGATGTTGATCAGCTCCGCCCCAAGGCGAAGCTCGATTTGCGCCCAGTCGCAGATAACCAGCTTGAATCCAGGCGCTGCAACGAAGCACTCACGGAAGTCCTTGGTCCGTGGAACCTGCTGAATATTGACTGCGAATTGAGTCTTGGGTTTTGTCTTGGATCCTTTGGGAGCCCCGCTGCTGGTGAAGCGTCCTGAGTTTGCGCCCACTTGGTTGTATCCAGAGTGGATTCTGTTGGTGACTGGATTGATGTTGAGCAGCAGCTTTTCCACGTGCTCAAGGCGCGTTTCGAGTTTGACGCGTTCCCTATAGAGATTCAGGGTTGGGTCGCAGCTGTCGAACTCAGCAAGAGCAATTTGATTGAGGGTTATTTTGTTGGTCTTTGAGTCGACTGGAAGTTCGATATCGCACAAGGCAAAGGCCTTGCCAACCTGCGTGGTTGAGCCAGGGTTGAACTCTTTCTTGGCGTTTTTACCGACCGCGATCTCACCGTCCTCTCTGCGGGGTAACTTCGCCTGTTCGGGAAGTCGCGAGTCGAGAGAAGAAATAAACTCTTTGGTTTTTGCTTCAAGCTTTGCGGTGATCGCCACCTCGAGCTCAAGCAGTTTTTGTTTATCGACTCCGAACCCTCGGTAGCACATCCGTGCTACTGGTCGGATGCATCTTGATTCGATGCTGTAGATCGGTAAAAGATTTTCTTCCCGCATTTCTGCCAGCTGTTCAGCAGCCAAGCGAGGAAGAATGTCCACGTCTCTCGCGGCGTATTCGATTTGCTCCGGGTCGAGCTCTTCCTTGCTCCAGTCGGACACTTGTTGCTGCTTGTCGATCTCCAGCTCGAATCGTCTTTCGAGGCATGCTTTAAGGCTGCAGCTGACGTCCTCGAAGTATTGCTTCTGCGCCTGTGGCGAGACCTTCGCTTCTTTAAAACCGGCACGAAGGATCCGCTCTGCTACGTAAGTACAGAATATTTTGTTCTTGAAATCGATTCCTAAGTAATACAGAAACTGCAAGTCAAAGTTGAGGTTGTGCCCAATGAGCATTTCCCTCGACTCGATGAACTCTTTAAGCTCTTTGGTTTCTGTGCATCTAAAGAGATCCACGACGTAAACAGTTCGATCCAGGTCAGCTGGATCTGCGTCGCAAAACTGAATCAATCGAGGCTTGGCAATCCCCGCCTGAAGCCCCGTGGTTTCGAAGTCAAGGCAGATTTTTGCGGAAGAGAAATTGTTGATAGTACGAACAAGATCTTCTTTGTTTTCGATTAGTTGGATCTTCATGGTTCAGTCTTGTGCTTGCCAAAGGTTGCATTCAGATGCGAACGTTTCGTCCTCTTCCGCATCAGGGAAGGCGAATCTGCATCCATCTGGGCCATAGTGACCGCAGTCAGGGCAGCGCTTTTCGTCGGTGCTCGAGCCTCCATCTGGGAATTGCTCGCGGAATATTTTCGGGTTCCCCAGAGCAGATAGAACCTTTTTCATTCGTCGTTCAGCCTCTACCAGCTCCTGATATCTTTTTTCAGGAAGGGTGAATACAGTTGAGCGCCGCTTGCAGTTTTCACATTCGATTCTTCTCCGTTGACCTCCTGGAGTTTCACGAAGATATCTAATCTCAATAACCCCTCTCGTTAGAGCTTTGCAGGAACTACAAACGAAACTTGGTTGTTGGCGTGAAGTCGGTAGTCCCATGTAATTAGAAACAGTGTTTGACCTAGCTCTCCCAGGAGGGGGCGACCCGGTCGATGCCATTATAGTGCCCCGTTTTCTCGTAACCCACTAGCGGAGCCTCTTCCATACGATGAAAAACAAGTTGACCGATTTTCATCCCGTGCCAGAGACGCACCGGTCTCAGTTTGCGAGCGTTGAGCAACTCGAGCGTAAGTTTCGACGCGTGGAAACCTGGGTCTACGTACCCACTCATTAGATGTTCAATCCCTTCGCGAGCTCTTGAGCTCTTCAGAGCAAACTGTGCGCAGAGCTTTAAGTAGGAAGGGATGTTTAGTGTTTCGACTGTTTCTCCCAAAACAAACTGACCTGGCTCAAGCAGAAACGGATCCTGCTCTGAGCTTTGTTTAATTGAGACTGTTAAAAGCTTGTCGGTGTGACGAGCCTCGACCATCAGATTGGGTCCGAGGCGTACATCAAGCGACGCTGGATTTACTAACGATTCGTCGAAGGGGTCCACAAGGAGACCCTCCATAGCCAGACCTCGAATCTGCCAATCTGCGAGAATCACAAGCCATGAAAAAACCCCGCCAATGGTAGCGGGGTAATTAGGCTTCGGACTTAGCTTAGTCCAGTTTATGCAGTCTTTTGTGATACTCTGTTGCGCCAGAAGTTACTTACAAACTTCTCCAGGTCGCCCCATTGCTCTTTGACCTGCTTGCCCGCCTCTGTCAGCTTGAAGACGTAATACTTGCGACGCGTCGAGTTGGCACGCTGATCAGGTTCCGCTTTGCGAGAGCCGACGGACCAACGCACCTCCGTGGTAACGAAGCCGTAGTCCTGCAGCATTTTCAAACCTGCAGTCACAGATAGGTAACAAGGGCTCACGTAATAAGTATCCGACCGGTCAACTCCCCGTTCGTTTTCCATGGGAATCAACCGACCGCTGATCAGCCCGTCGTTCTTAAACCCTCTGAAGAGCTGCGACTTCTCAGGAAATCTCTGGTCTTTCCAGTGATCGTTCACCCAGTGGCAGGCGACTTCACGGAGAGCCGTAAAGTCTTCGGTGCCTGCGAACCCGAGGATCATCGCAGCTCCAACGGTCTTGTAAGAGGGCTTCTCAACGCACTCCTGGATAAGGTCGCCTTTCTTGATCAGACGAAGAACCGGAGGCTTCGTGGCAGACACCAGGGTCTTTCGAGGCGCGCTTTTCTGCTGCGAGGAAAAGGCGACCTTCGAAGCCAGGGCTGCCAGAGAAGGGTCTCTCTTCTCGATGCTGAGCGCAAATAGGTTGGGAGCGCTCAGGATCTTTGCATCAACGTGCCGCTCAAGATCGATTACGAAAGCGCTTTCTTGCTTGGTTGCTTGCAAAAGAGATTTTGCTTCTGAGGCAGAGAGCTCGACTCCGTTCAGCTTGAAGAGCAAATCCATACTGGTGAGTGGTAGACGAGAAAAAGATTAGCAAATTTTTTCTCGAAGACTAGTTCTTCACAATCTCTTCTGATTTAGAACGCAGCGTACGGTCTTCAAATATTTGCTTCACGTTGTTTATCCAGAAGTAGATATCTGTAGCGATTCTGGAGGCTACGTATTCCAGCTCAAGCACGTCGAACACTATGTTCCTAGTGACTTCCTCTTTGTCACAACCGTAGTTTTCTACGAAGTAACCAGGGGTAGAGATTGACACGATGTAATACGATCCTTCCTCGTCGATCATGTTCGCTGCAAAGCGACCTGTTGCTTTATCGAACTCAAGAAGAGCATCTAGGAAATTGAGTTCGAGCTCTTCGTCGGCGTAAGGTGAGTTTCTATTGATAGGCAGGCTGATCCAGACGCAAGTCTGCACCCAGTCCCAAAGCCGATCGTAGTTACTCTGCCAACCAAACTGGTCGTTGATCCGTTTCACAGGGTCCAGCGTGGTTGACATGGATCGAAGAGATTTGTTCTCTTATAGCGGCGGACCCCCGCATGCGCCTGTAAGCAGTAGCACAAAGTCACCTTATGCACTTCTGAATGCAATCGATGCTCTCGGCTGTCTTAGTTAAGTCCACAGTGTGAACCTCATCGCTGAAGCGATGCAGCAGCTCTTCACCATCGATCCCGATGCAGATCGTGCTCCACATTGCACCTGTCTTTTCTTTGAGTTGATTGAGGTTGCGAATCGTATGGTCGTGAACCTCGGAGTTTCCGTCCGTGATCATTAAGACGTCGGTCTTGTCAGTGATCTTCGCTGTTGTTACGGCATGTGCCAGAACAGCGTTGAAGCTTGTCCCTCCGCCAAGGTGCCACGTCGCGACGAAATCCAGTAGCTCGTCCTTGTTTTCACTGTTGGCGTCGATGGTCACAGAGTCAGTGATTCGCGTATCGAATAAGTGAATTTGTATTTGTCGCTTCTGCTTGGCCGCTTCTTCCGAGATCAGCAGGGCAATCGCTTTGCTCCACAATTCCGCTTCGCCGCACATCGATCCAGAGACATCGACGTACATAACGATTGGACCTTTACCAAGGTCTTTCCTGTTGGCAACGTAATCCTTGGTGAGCAGACTCCTTTGGCTGTACTTCAACGCAAAGAGAGCCTTGCCTTGCGGCGTGGCAGCCAAAGCGAGCTCGCTAGGAAACGCCTTTGTTATCTGATTGCTGAACTCAGCGCCTGCGATGGCTTCGAAGCTTGAGCGTGCCTTGCGTGCGCGTTTGCGCTCCATCCAGATACGACGCAGGAAGCCCAGTCGATTGGCGATTGCTCGCAGCTTTGGGTTGGCCTGCAGTCGTTTTGCCAGAGCACGCTTCTCCGCCAGATCGTTCTTGTGTGAACCCTTTCCTGGGTTGTCTCCGTGAAGCTTCCCGATGCTTTCGTTCGTCTTGTCGGTCTCCTCTTTGGCCTTATCGACGACTTCGTCCATACGGCTGGAGATCTTTTCCGCAGCCTCCATCAGGTGAGCCTCAGTTACAACTCCAAGCTTCTTACCTTCCTCACGAAAACAAGCAGCAGCCCCGTTGTCGCCTGCATCCCTTGCTTCCTGGAATTGTTCGCGAAGCTTTTGAAGCTTCTCGCGGTTCTGCCCAAGCATCGCTGGAGCGAGCTGCTCTAGATCCTCGATGAGCTCCTCGAGAATCTCCGAGAGCTCGTTGATGATGTTGATTGCAGTGTTACCGGAGTTCCACTGATCACCTGCACACAGAGTTAACAGGTCTGACCACGCAGCAGCGTTGGAGAGATCCTCCATGAGCGAGTACCAAAGAACATCCTCAGGTTTGTAGCCGCGTGGATACACCACCTTCTCGCCGTTCTGTTTGGCACGGAAGTATTCCTCCCATGCGTCCAGACCGACAAGCCAGTTGACGTTGTCGCCTGTGTACAACCGC
>Ga0208161_1000316_pt1 | contig 27469 bp, 50 predicted proteins | sample CB_VirMetaG_3_FD_184538 | JGI IMG/M metagenome (GOLD analysis project Ga0208161, IMG submission 184538) | Freshwater to marine saline gradient viral communities from Chesapeake Bay - CB_1508_1S Viral MetaG (SPAdes) (version 4) | ecosystem: Environmental > Aquatic > Marine > Coastal | place: USA... | reverse complement strand
CATCAGGGATCTCCCATGAGAGGTCAAGGTATTGTTCAAGATCACCATACCGTTTTAGATACTCCTGTCCGCCATCTGCCGAGATAGCACCACACGAGCAGGTGACAAAATCATGGCGATGCTTCGACACGATAAAGTCATCACACTTCTTACATGTTACTGCATTCTCAACAATCATGGCCACATCTCATCATCATTTAGCATTTTATCCCGTTCTTCGGGTGTCATGTCATTGGTTGCGATGCCATATACCGCGAAGGCAATGGTCATCAAAAATATTACAAACAGAGCAAAATCCATCATGCTACTAACCTTCCATGCACTTTTACGATGTGCTTACACTTGCCATGGAAGTTAAATCCAGGACAATCACACACCCATCCCTTGTCGGTCATAGTTGTGTGATATGTCTTGCCCTTGCAGTTAACATATGGCCAAGAGAAACCAACGAGATGATGCTTCTCGCTGAAGTTAATGCCATCAAGAGCGATGGCACTGCGATACGGAGACACACCCTTAACCAACATTGTTATCGTCCGTCTTATTATATGGTGCATATGGTGCCATAATATCGTTAAAGACATTCTCCCAGAGTTCACGGAACCCTGGGTTCTGGGCCCGCATCAGTGCACCGAGCACATCATAAATTCGCTTACGAGTTTGGTTATCCATAATATAATTACTCTACTATAAAATTGGTATGATGTCAATACTTTAATCAGTCGGATATGGGAAACGGTGCGGTTTATTCACGAAGTCCCGAGCATACTCAGTCGCAGAAACCTCATCCTGAAAATAACGAGTATCAATCCACTGGTCATTGTCCCAGTAACGCACGATGTATGCAGTTCGCCAAGCATCAGATCCATGCTTGTTCTCAACCTGCTCCGACCAAACGATAGCATCGCGACCAGAGACTGACCAATGATCGATGAAGGTTCCCCACCCATCGAGATTGTGGATTTCGGCGAGGGTGTTCTTAACGGTATACATTATGCAATTTCCATTTCAAGAGCAGTGAAACCGAACGAAGCACAGCGGTAAAACTTACCATCAACTTCAAGGATGTCACCAACAGACATCGACGAGCAAGGACCAAGACGCTCAACTTTGGATTCGTCGTTCCAAAGATTCATCAGACCGAAAGCATCTTCCATGTCATTGGCATCAACGTTGGCAACATGATCGTAATGCTTGAAGTTCTCAACCTTAAAGGTGTTTTCAAACGAACGACCTCGATAGGCGATATACTTTTCGCTCTCTTCACCACCATTGATGGCATCGATTTCAGCGTCGGTCAGTTGGATTTGGTAAACCTTGATCATTTTCACATTTCCTCTTTTCATCTTATATTTCATTCTACCATAAAAATGCAAAAATGTCAAGCCATCAAATCATCTTTTTTTGATTTTTTTCCCACTTTTTTATGTCGTCGGGAACGTTTATCTCGACACCATCAAACTCAACCCACGTGACTCCGATGGGGATATCTGCATACAACCAGCGCAACTGCTCGAGTCCCTCGCCGATCTCCGCTACACAGGGATTCTTCTTTCCATATGTATCGAGCGCACGTCTCGTGTATCCATACACGCCAAGGTGCCTCTCTCCATATCCAGTGATACCTCTCCCAAACCACAGTGCGTGATTCTTGCTACGAACTATCTTGACAACATTCGGATCATTCTGCTCATCTTCTGGCATAGTGGTGCATGCAGTAGTAACCTCATAGTCTCCTATGGTGTGTGTCGTTATAACTCCATAGATCGCCTGATAGGAGATATCGGGCATATCGCCCTGCACATTGATGAAGAAGTTATAATCGACAAACATCGGATGACGTATGGCACCAGCGCATCTCTCCGTTCCATTGTTATATGGTGTGTCGTCGAGAAGAGCATGACCCTCTGGTATCAGATTGTAGATTTCTTCGTTATCAGTTAAAACGAATGTGTCTATGTCTGATCGAGCGCATCTCCAAAAGACACGCTCGATCATTGTTTGTTCGCCGAGTTTGGCGAGAGGTTTTGCTGGGAATCTTGTGCTGCCGTATCTAGCAGGGATCAATATGGCATTCGACTTCATACATAATTCTCTCTAGATCATGTAGATAAACCATGTTAGGACCATCGCTCGGTGCATTGTCAGGGTCAGGATGAACCTCTAGGAAGAAGTTCTTCACACCCATCGCGGCAGCAGATTTGGCGAGGTGGTGTGCATATGCACGATTACCACCTGATGCATTTCCAGATGCGCTTGGTTTCTGCGTTGAGTGCGTGGCATCAAATACGATGGGAACATCATAATTGTCCAGCATATATCTTATACCGCAAAAATCCACAACCAGATTGTTGTATCCGAAACTTGTGCCTCTCTCGGTAATCCAGACCTCTTCAGCACCTTCTGTTTTGGAGAGGATACCACCGACATCCCATGGTGCCAGAAACTGACCTTTTTTGATGTTGACGATTTTACCTGTGTCCACTGCTGCTTTGATAAGATCAGTCTGCCTACACAGAAACGCAGGGATCTGTATGACATCGACGAAGTCTTTAATCGCATCTATCTGCCCAATCTCGTGGACATCTGTGAGGATCTTCAGTCCAGGAAGTTCCTGCTTCATCGCGGCAAAGTCGAGCATCGTCTGCTCTAGTCCCAGTCCCCTCTTACCTGAGATGTGTGTTCTGTTTGCCTTATCGTAACTTGCCTTGAAGAAATATTTCATACCAAACAGAGTTGCAACACGCATACCCTCGCGTGCGATCTCTAGACTTTGTGAGAGGGATTCGTGTTGGCAGGGGCCAGCAATTAGTCGCATTTCTTACCGATCGAAAAACGAACGATGTCGTTGGGATCATACTCTGCCCAATACAACTCAAATGCGACACCACTCTTTAGACCAACAAACTGGTGCTTCTTCATGGGAGGGACAATGGTAAATTCCCCAGGATTCACGATTGTCTCATCAACCAGACCATCCTGATCGTCATCCTGCCACACGCGAATTAGAAGTTGCCCAGACTCCACGAAGAAACCATTAGACTTTGTCTTGTGAAGGTGCACCGAACACTCGTGATCCTTCTCGAACTCAATGCGATGAAATTCAAAACAATTGTTGGTGTGCACCAACTGTGTCTTACCCCAAACCTTACCTTGGATCATAATGAGCATTCCTCTCTCTATTCCCTCTTCCTCGGGAGTTTTGCTCATAGTTCCTGCAATACTGGACGATGTCATTCCAGTTATTTGACATCTTGGTCGCTGATTCCTCACACAAACCAGCGATGAAATTTTCATCCTTAGACATTGAGTCTCCTAAAACATATTCGAGATAACCGACATTCTGCATCACATTCTCCATTATTAAAGATAATCAGAACCCACCATGTGACCAATGCACAGTTGAATACCTGATTCCCTGAGTGATTTCTTCAACTTGATGTTCGACATACGAAGGGAAGATAATAAGGTCGCCGACATCAAAATCATATGAAGTTCTTTGCGCATTGAATGGTTTAGTGTTGTCGTAAGTTACAAACTTACCACCCTCAAAGGTTTCTCTTTCTGAGAGAAGACAAATGGCAGAGATTTTTCTTATGGGTCTCGAGATATGGTTGACAGTATCTGCCTGCCATAATACATCTTTGTGTCTGTTAAATCTTCCACCCTCGTTGTATCGAATAAAAGAATTTTCAGAACAGTATTCAAAAACATTGATGTTCAAGAAGTCGTCATTCACCATGCGAACGAATCTTGCTACATCACGGCAAAATGGATTCTCTGGCATGATTTTACATTGTTCTGAGTTTCTATGGTCGATGTTAAGATCATCTTTTCCACCATAAACCATACTTTGCTGCATCGGTTTTACGATTTGCTCATGAATAAACTCTTCGCATCTGGTGGGTGTGAATGCTTTCTTAAACAAGAAGATATTACCAAATCTCAACATTACCAATAGATTCCCTTATAGTTCTCAACAGGAACACTGTCTCTCTGCCTTCTTCTCTTTTTATGTTCAATGTCAGGTTCATTCATCACATCCCTGACATATCTGGTCACTGAGTTTTTCCAACACTCTTTGTCTGTCGCTGCTGCTATTATATTCTTGGAGATAATTTGAAGAACGGCCCCTAGTGCTATCACATCTGACTCGTCGTCGCAATACATCAAACACTCAGAGATATAATCATCCATCTCTTCCATCATCGCCAAGCGATTTTCTTGTTTCTCCGACGGAGTCATGTTCAGATGCTGGTGTCGTTTGTTGTCCATGCGTATATTTATTACTTTCATCTGCTATGAACAGTTGGACACCTGCTTCCTTGAACATTTGTTCAGCGATCAACCAATCAAAGGTGTCTTCCCTGTTATGCTTCTTGGTGACAACCTTATATATTCCACTCTGAATGATGCTCTTTGCACACTCATTACATGGAGGTAGAGTAATATACATTGTGCACCCCTCTACGGACATGGGTGCATTATCGATAGCATTACGCTCGGCATGACAAACGAATTTCAGTTTTGTTTCTCGATCCTCATAACGTTCGGCGAGATCCTTCACTCCACGGGGGAATCCATTATATCCCGTTCCGACGATACGCTTCTTACTATCTACGATGACTGCGCCAACCTTGGTGCGCGGATCATATGACCAAGTGGCGATGTGTTCTGCCAGATCGAGGAATCGTTGTCTCCACTTTGGCATACTATACGTCGCCATGATCAGACTCTGCAAAATCTAGGAGGTCAAGAGGCACATCTGGATCAACTGCCTTACCAGTCCAGTGATCATCGGTGACACAGAAATACATTACCTGATGCTCCGTGTTAACACGCTTGGGTGCATCTTTTGCTGCTGCCGCGAGACACGCTGCTTTGTTAGCATGCTGACTCTCGACCCGATCAACATATCCCTCAGGATTCCACAGAAAAATCAACAACCAGTATTTCATCATAAAAACAAACCCAGTAGCAGGATGGTGCAGATGAATGCGTTCACCACAAACAACGGTTTATCGCGCATTATAATGGAGACATAACCCCACATACCAGCACCAAGGATGGAGAAAATAAGATCCGCAGTATGTAACTCAATTGCTCTACAACCAGCGGCGAGAATGACACAAGCAGTGCCTAACCATTTAATCATTTCAATCATGTTCATACTATACCCTATGATAACGAAATAGTCAAGCTTCTAAGTGTGTTTTTTTTGTCTCTGATGTATTTTTTTACAATCATATGCTCTTGCGTCCTGTTCGCGAGGTAAATCAGTTTGTTATAATCTGAGACTCCATACCCAGGAAGTAGGGATTTTATACCCGCAAACTCATGCGCAGTGTATATGCTCTCCAGACCGCTGGCGAATTTTTGTTCCACTGCTATGCTAATTTCTTCTGCTTTATTGTTGTCGCACCAATCATTGCTCCAGTTGTCAGCATCGTAACCATACTGACCTGCGAATTTACCACCCTCTAGGATTGTATATCCATACTTTGCTGGGTTCTTGTCTATCTCACTCTGACTGTCGGGATTGTCTATCCTAGAGTAAATACGCAGAGGATTAATTCCAGCACTGGTCAACAGTTGTTCATCGATAATTTTATCGACGCTGTCGTGTATTCCTTCTTCACTGTCGCCTGCCAATCCTGCGATAAAGTTACCATATGTGAATGCATCACTGTATTCCTGCTTGATATATCGCAGCGCATCATAGTTTCTCTCTGGGTTTCCACCCTTACGAATGCTCTTTGTGACTGTGGGATTGAGACTTTCGATACCAAAGAACAGCGTGTTTATATTTGCCTCTCTCAGTAGATCTACCTGATGTTTTTTAGCACCAATGATGTCGAGGCGAGCGAATGCCATAAAGTTCGGTTTATATGAGAGTTTCTTACAGACTTCACCGAGCAGTTCTAACTTATCATCCACTTCGTTGATGGTGTCATCTGCCAGATAAAAGTTTGTTACCCCATACATGTCATATGCGGATTGGCATGCGTCATATACATTCTGGACAGTGTTGATGACAGGTCGACGATTGTTTCTATAGTCAAATCCACAGAAAGCACAATTGAATTTACAACCCAGTCCAAGTTCGATCGTAAGCAATTCTCGGGAGTCTATGAAATCGTGTTCTGAAACCAATGGCGCGATCGGTTCCTCGAGAATAATGTTGTATGGATTCTTATACGTCGGTGGATCGTTGGATATTTTAGAAGCGGAGATATCTTTGCCGCAGAAATAATCTTCTACCAAATTTGAACATCTGCCGATGAAACTGGCGTCAACCCAACTGGCATCACCAGTAGCAACTCTGTATCCACCGAGGATAACCTTGAGATGCGGTAGTCTTTCGCGAACCTGTTCGCATATCTGTTTGAAATAGGTGGTATTTCCATCGTCGACGCTACCGCTGGTACCGAGGTATATTTCTGGATCTTTGCCGAAGAATTTGATTATGGAATCCACCAATTCCTGTTCTTCCCATTGGCGAAAATAATCTATGGTTTCTGCTACTGCACCATGCTTACGAACAAGTTGGCAGATCCACATGGGACCTGCCAACCTAGAATTATTTCGTAGTAAACCTGCTCTAGTATATCTACTCGCGAGGTCTGAAAGAATCAACAGGCGCATTGTTCATTCACCGATCAGCGAACCACCTGCTCTTTTCTTTGCTTTGGTAACTGCATCGCGAGTCTTAATATCCTTGATTGATTTAGAACCATATTTTTCTGCAAGCGGAGAGTTTGGATTCGCGTCGGCGATCTTGGACATAACTTCCTTGAAGTGATCAGGAACCTTACCGCCACCATCAGAACCAGCGGCATGCACAAAATTAACTTGCTTATATACAATCTTCACCGAACCATCGGCAGTGAGTTGCTTCATGTCATCATATGACATAGTCGCCTCCCACTCTTCCCCTGTCTGGGTATTAACAAAATCATAAACGGGCATTAACGTTTGCCTCTTCTATTGTGGTGACGATTCCATGCTTCTTCGGTATATGCTGGTCCATACTTTTTGAGTAAAATGTCTGCTTCGCCGCTAGACATGAGTTTTGCCCATTCTAAACGAGTATAACGGTCTCCATTTCTGGAGAGGATAATATCTTCAGACATTTCTATTCGTTCCTAGTCTGGAATAGTACTCAATTCGTCAGCAAGTGCCTTAAAATGCTTTCTTGCGATTTCGCGAATCTGCACTCTCTGTGTATTGGAGGCACCTCTTACATCAAAATAGAGATTAAAGTTAATCCCCATTTCATCCGTGCCATCAATGTCATTGATGAGTATTTGATTCCTAATTTCCATATTATATATATCCTTACTTTTCATTCTTCTCTGGTGTTAGTCCAGGAAAAAATGCCTCATTCATATCTTCAAAGATATCGTCTAAATCTAGATCCTTGACCTGCTTATACGTTCTCGCTGCAATGAAGGCACCAACACCTGCTGCAGCGAGAAGAGCGATTCCTCCGATTAGAGCATCCTTACGCATATGCCTTGACCCATTCTAGAACACGCTCAGGAGAAGTCTTACCGTAAGGATCTTCTTCTACGTTATCATCTTTTCCTGGTTCAACAAACCACTTCTCAATGACACCATTGTCGATGATAGCGGCATAGCGCCACGAGCGCAGACCGAAACCAAGATTGTCCTTATTGACGATCATGCCCATCTGACCTGTGAACACACCCGAACCATCAGGAATCATCTTGACATTCTTTACGCCCTGATCCTTTGCCCAGCAATTCATCACAAACGCATCGTTGACGGAGATGCAGTAGATCTCGTCGATGCCCAGTGCCTTAAACTCCTCGTACTTCTCTTCGAATCCAGGAAGCTGGTAGGTTGAGCAGGTGGGTGTAAATGCTCCAGGAAGTGAGAAAAGAACCACACGCTTGCCACCGAAGTAGTCGAACGATGTCTTATCTTCCCAACGAAAAGGGTTTGGTCCCTCAATAGATTCATCACGAACGCGAGTCTTGAACACCACGTTCGGAACGATGCTTGGCGGCGATGCCCAGTTTTCCATATTAAACTCCTACAATTATGTTATAGATCTCTTTCCAGTTTTTTGCGAGAGGAATACCTTCAACCATCATGTTGTGCTCATGTTCAACCAAGATAGATTCAAGACCCAACTCTTTACCAACGATAGCATTCTCAACTTTATCTTCAATCCAGAAGAGACCACTATCACGATACTTTTCCAACACTTCGTCCTTATTGGCACCAGTGGCAAGACAGATAACTTCGCGAATGGCAGTGCCAAACAGTTTCTCAAGATTTCGAGTCCGTAGTTTCTTAGCGTAAGGATCCAGACTCAAACTGGTAATCACTACGAAAACGTAACCATGTTGTTCGTGAAGTTTCTTTACGTAATGCATAGCATCACGCTGAGGAGGAAGGAAACCAATGGCTGCACACTCATTAAAGATCTTGACCAGACCTTTGGCTTCCATCTTTGGAATGCCGTAGCGTTCATGAACGTCATAAACATCATTACGGATCCGCTTATGACCATGGTCTTGCATCCAGCAATCGAATGCATATTCCCAGTTAAGCAGAACGCCATCGGCATCGGTAAGAATCACTTTGTCAGTATCATAATGCATTATAATATATATCTTCCTATAAAGGTCAACAATAGTTTTAGAATTGTTCAGATTCTGTAGAATCTTTTAGAGCAGCAACAGAACTAGCGCCTACAGCCTGAGAGATTGCATCGAAGTATCCAACCCCAACCTCTCGCTGGTGCTTGACAGACGTAAATCCTTGATCAAGGGCTGCAAACTCTTTTTGTTGTAAATTCGAATACGCGAGCATACCATCTTGTGCATATTGCTTAGCAAAGTCAAACACCGCATAGTTTGTTGAGTGAAATCCAGCAAGAGTGATAAACTGGAACTTAAATCCCATCTTACCAAGTTCTGTTTGAAACTCTGCAAGTTCTGTATCTGATGGAAGATGTTGCTTCCAATTAAACGAAGGTGAACAGTTATACGCCAGCAGTTGATCTGGGAAGGCACCTCGGACAGCATCAGCGAATTGCTTGGCTTCCTTGAGACATGGTTTAGATGTCTCACACCAGACTAGGTCGGCGTATTCAGCGAACGCTTGGCCACGTTCACAACCCATCTCCATTCCACCAGTGATTTCATAAAATCCTTCTTCTGTCCTCTTACCTGTAAGGAACTTCTTGTCCACATCATCGATATCCGATAAAAGTAGTCTAGCAGCTTCCGCATCAGTACGAGCAATGATTACTGTGTCAGTACGTTCAACATCAGAAGCAAGTCGCGCTGCATTGAGATTACGAATTGCCTGCGAAGTGGGAATGAGAACCTTACCGCCAAGGTGACCACATTTCTTTTCCGCTGCCAATTGATCTTCGAAGTGTACTGCAGCAGCACCTGCCTCAATCAGACTACGAGTTAGTTCGTATGCATTCAATGCACCACCGAAACCTGCTTCAGCATCAGCAATGATAGGAACATTACCCCACATCCGATAATCAGGATCTCTAAATGACATACCTTCCACAACTTGAATTTGATCTTGCCTGCGGAAAGCATTCTGGATCGAGCGAACCGCATTAGGCACAGAGTCAACAGCATACAGACTCTGATCCGGATATGTCTGTTGCGTAGAGTTGTGAGCAGCTGCTACCTGCCAACCCGAAACATAGATTGCCCTAAGACCTGCCTTCACATGTTGAACTGCTTGTTGACCGTTGTACGCCCCGAATGTGCGAACGAACGGCTCTGAGGCAAGAAGGGTTCGAAAATCCAGTGCGCCTTGTTTTGCCCTCGTGTGTTCGATGCCAAACGTTCCACGAAGTCTCGCTACATCCGCTTCGGAGTAATTTCGCTTCTCGCCCATAATCAATTCCCTTCTTACCGTTCATAACTATATTTCCCTGTGGGATCCACCCCCACGTACTCCTGAATGCAGGAGATCTTAGTCTAATTGCACGACTTATTAATATGCGTGTCCCAGATCAAGGGAATAAAAATGGTGCCGGATGAGAGATTTGAACTCCCGACCTTCGGTTTACAAAACCGCTGCACTACCACTGTGCTAATCCGGCGGAACTTCCAACCTCGCTATTAACTTACAGATTTATATATACTATATTTCAACCAGTTTGTCAAGGGATTTTCGAACAAATTTGTTTTTTATTCCATGTTCTGAAACAATCCAGTCTGATGAAGATTCGTATCCAGCAGAGAGATATGTGTCTAAACTACTTTCTCTCGGATAACTCCAAGACCAGAACCCTCTGTTTTCTGCCCAACCAATGCTGTGGTGCAATAATGCAAAACCCAATCCTTTACCTCTGTGGGTTGGATCGACCCACAAACCTCTACTGCGACAGGTTCCATCGGGTAGAGTGTGTATACTGTTAACACCCACGATCTCACCACGAGACTGGATCCCAAAGTATGCTATCTCAGGATCTTTAACTTCATTGAAGTGTCCACCACCGAACCGCATATAACTGAATCTCTCAAGAGTTTCTGGTGTGTGCCACCACCACAGGTTTAACCAGAATGGAGTTATTTCTTCAAACGAGATTTCTGAGATTCGCGCATCTATCATATAGTGACTCCAAAGCACTCAACTGATCATCAGAGGCATCTAAAACAATTTTCTCTGTTGAACCATTCTTAATTTGTAGAGGAAAACGAAATCTTTTTTCAAAAGACCATCCGTCGCCCGTAGATTTATGGTAATACTCTTTGACTTGTTCGAATCCAGTAAACTTAGTTTCCTGTGGGATAATATCAAAATCGGCAGATCTATAACTTATGGTCTTAAATTTGTAAACTTTATCTCTGATTGCTTGGAATCCACTAGGCATTTCCCCGCTCTCTTCATAGAGGCACCCCAGTAACAAAGAGAATCTCCAATTATGCAAGAGAAAGTCTCCGATTATATTCCATTGGATGTCATCTGAAAATTTAATCCAATCGCTTGCCTCTTTGGTTGGTAGATACCACTTTTTCAGAGATTTGGACACAGGGTTTCCTGCAGCGATCGCTGATGAGAATCCACTATCTTTTAAAATCTCAAACATCTTAAAATGCGTTGCGAATTGTGGACTGCTAACATCATATCTGTCAGAAAAACTCGGCAACTCGCGCTCGAGGAAGTTAGTGACATTTAGATCTAAAAATCTATAATTCAATTGCCTTCGTTCGCAATATTCAACTGCAGTCTTTATGTCGCGGTCATTTAATCCACTAGAAAACCTCATGATGACTATGGTAACATCGACACCTGCACGCAGGAAACACTCAAGCATCACTTGACTGTCTATGCCACCGCTAAAACAGATCGCGGGATTGTCGCCGAGATCTGGCAGCAACGACGTAACTGCCTCTATAGAATACTCGTAAATTGAATTAATGTCAATAGATTTTATCTGTTCTGGTGTTAAATTTAGTTTCCAAGTCAGGATACCATCAGCATAATTTCGCTGCAACCAGTAGTCATGAAATTTTATCATTACAGAATTTACCTCGCTTGCTCATATTTATACCATTATAAATAATAGGACAAACCTCCATAAACAAGGAAACTCTTAATGGAATATATTGTAACATTCGCTGATGCTGCTGCTTGTACTGCATTCGCAAACAAATGTGGGTTGACACCATCGGGCAGCGAGACTATCAACACACCGATCTCGCTTCTAACCACCATCAAGATGGATAATTCGGTTGTTTCTGTAGCAGTTTCCGGCGAAGGTGCTGAGGAATTTATAATTAGAACTGCTGACATCAGCGCACTGACTGTGGAATTGGTTGTGGTGCAGGATTTCGGTGATGGCACATATATCGTCGCAACGGAAGATCCCCTATCTCTGTATGATGCAGTCGCGGGTAAAATGGATCCTGCCAATGCACCTGTCAAATTGATGTCTGAGATTGAAGGTTCGCCAGTAACTCTTGCCGATGAAAATGCTAATTGGGCAAGACTGCGTATTGCTGGTAGATTCAGACCACTCCCAACGGAATTTCGCAAAATCGCAGAATCAGATTACAAGACAAAACCTGAAGTCTTTATCGTGGACTCAGGTATAAATTTCGACCATGTAGAATTTAGCGATCCCAACACAGAGAAGGTTCAGTTCTTCACACTAGAGAAATATGCTGAGTCGTTCGCTGATACAACTGGTCACGGCACTGCTATGGCATCTGCTGTTGCTGGCGTAAACACCGGACTTCAGCATTATGTGAAGTTGATGAGTGTCAAGATTTTTGATGGTTCTGAAAAACCTTCTCTATTAGAAGTTGGTCAAGCATTGGATGCGATTCGAGCACATCACGACGCAGATCCTAGCACACCAAGAGTTGTAAACTGTTCGTGGGTGGCAACAAAGAGTTTCTATCTAGATGAAAAGTTTCAGCGATTGATTGATTCCGGTGTAACTGTTGTCGCGGCAGCAGGTAACTTCGGTGATAATGTGGAGAACTATACCCCTGCTGGATTGCCGAATGTAATTACAGTCGCTGCGTCTGACATCGACGATATCGCTGCAGGTTTCAACAATTTCTCGGCGGTGCAAGTAGACTCTAACTTCGGTCAACTCGTTGACATCTTTGCTCCTGGTGTCGAGGTAACTGTTGCGAATTATGATGGAAACTATATCAGACCGACTGGTACCTCTGCATCAGCAGCATATGTCACAGGCGCTGCCTCTGCTATTATGGCAGTCGCTCCATCGCTTCAGACTCCAGTGTCGATCTTACAAATTCTGATAAATGATTCTACACAAAACATTCTGTTGTTGGACACAGAAAAATTCGTAGACGCAAATAGAATGGTTCACTTGATTGATGGTTCTGTGCCGTTGGATACTTTGAACATTAACTTGTATCTGGGATACTTCAACGGCGATCTTACCGAAATAACATATAATGTCTATAATTACAATTTCGAAGGATCTATTGACCCATTCGGGGAACCGTGTTCATATGAGTTGGTATGGTTAGACGAAGATATTAGATTAAAGTATGAAGAATTCGTTGCGTTGGATGCATCAACAGCAGCGGTAACAATTACCAAACCAAATATACCACTGCCCGAAGGTAAGACGCTCGAAGTTGTAAAATTTAAAGTGAAGCAAACTTCTACATCTGGGGTAGAATATTCCAACCCAATGTTCTTTTTTGCTACAGACCCAGACAGAGACTCTACAGATTATAGTTATGATTCTGATCTTGCTGCAGCATTAGAGACAGAAAGATCCACTTCCGGAGTAAGTAATGCGCGAACCGGCATAACAACAGCTTTCAAACCATAATATCTTTCGACCAAACGGATAATTCTCCGACCTCTATGTTTAGAGGTTTATCTATGCACCACTTGATCATGGTTGCTATTTCTTCTGGGAATAACATCGGTTGTTTCCCGATCAAATGAGAAACTCTACTAGTGGTAACATATCCAACATTGATGTTGATGACACGACACTTTCGTTCTATGTCATTGATAGCATCGATCGCAGCAGATCTCAGGAATTTCTTTTCGGTCGTATACTGCCGATTGTTTGGTTTGTTATAGATGGTTTTGCTGTTGATGTTGACGATCGTCTTGGTATTATCATCACGCCACTTCTTCAATAGTTTCTGAAAGATTTGAAGTTGCGCATTACCACTGTGTGCATTGTTTACGAACACATCACAGTCATCGATCTCTTCTAGAATTCTATCGATTGTTTTTGGATCAGATATATCATATCCGTTTCCACGACTAAATCCAACCACCAAGGGATATGCGTCGGCGATTGCTTTACCTATGCCACTAGAGTGACCAGTTATCGCTATCTTCATACTTAACTCCCACTATGTGGTATCTTGGTTCGAGTCCATGATTTACTGCAGTATGAAATCCGGTGGTGTTCACGCGATAACTTTTACCCTCTGAAAGATGCTCATATCGCACCATTTGCGTAGAACTCCCGACGGGACGTTGAGAGAAAAAACATAGAAATGCATTATCGTTCGTAACCACAGGAATGTGAAGACGAACGTTCATGGTATTCCCTAATAGTTTGTCTGTGTGTATGCTATAGCATGAACGTGGATTTATCCGCAGAAGTCGCCAACGATAATACTCTGGATATCTTGCTAGAAGTTCTGCGATGTATGTGTCAGTCAGCGCGACGTTTAGTTTAGAGTAGGATTTCTCTTCATGAGAGAGCGAGTGAAGTTTTCCCGTCGACTCATCCCAATTATTGTCGCCATTTATGCTGGTCAGACTCACTTGTGTCTTTTCAAGTAGTTGATGCTCGTTCAGAAGTTGATAGACCTCTGCCTTCAATCTAGAACTCAAAATGTCTGTGTCTATGGTCTTTACAAACTGCATTAAAAATATTTATACTATATTTTTTCGAGAAAGTCAATGGTTTCTTTAATCAACTTCGCACGAGAACCGATTTTCATCGCCATTGTTCCTCCTCGTGTTCTTGCCTCTGTTGCCTCATTCATAAGATTAGTGTGCATCAGAGTCAATCTTCGAATTAATTCTTCTTTCATATTTTTTCTCGTAGAAATCAATATATTTTTGGTATTCTTTATTGGGATGATTGACTAGACGTTTGTGGTATAGGTCAATCACTGTCTTCGCTGCTGTCCCAGGAAACAGATTCGGAAAGAACCCATGAATAAGACTAGCAATCGCTGCCCAAAGCAATCTAAGACTAGCAAGGATTGCCCAAATTAGATGACTTATATATGTTTCTTTACTTTTCTCTAGATGTTTGCTAAACATGTTGTTTAAAATACTCTCTAATAAGTTCTTTATCTATTTTGACTCCACTGTAAAAAACAGAGAAATCCTCAACAACGTATTTATCTATTTGCAAACGATCCGTAGAATAGTATACTCGTATCTTTGTGTCTAATTGCCGTATTAATTCGGGCATTTCCATACTTTTGTGTAGTATAGAATCCCTCTGGACAACCAAATAAATTTTATTCTCAATTCCATCAGTAGTAATAATTATGTCATTACGATATTGTTGTGATAGATTGTTAAAGAACTCAAAATCGACAGTCACATCATTAATTCTCACGAGATCCGAACGACCCATATGTCGGTAAGAATCACCATCATAAGAGAACAAATCATTTGTTTTGATTGTCTTCTCATAATGAGGGAGTTTAACACTAAGTTCTCCATCATCTAATGTGATGTCATAGAAAGAATCTGGTTTATAAAACAAACGATTGTCATAATTACTCATGTTCTCAGAATTAATTCTCGACAGAAAAACTGGACCAGCAGTTTCATTCGAACCAAAGATACTTTCGACCTCAGCAATATACCCTTCTTCAATAAATTTCTTGCAAAACGAAGGAACATACGTCAGCAAAGACAATCGCATGTTAGGAAACTTAGCATCCTCTTCCACGAATGCATCAAGAACACCTTCCACGAATTTAATATACGGTACAGAAAGGTGATTCAGATCAATACCCTTGATGTCCCTAGCAAAACGATCGTAGTGATTCTCATAACAAGGTATAAAATAATGCGTTGTTATGTCATCACTAATCAATGAAGGTAAATAGAATACGCTCAAACTGCTACCATGGTGCATGTTGTTGCAATGCACAATGTTACCGGAAAATTCTTTAGAGTTGCGTTCGCACAGAGATCTGAAGAATTTGTGAGTGTGTTCAACAAGTTTGGCAGTCCCAGTCGATCCGCTGCTTGTTGTTAGCATTAACAGATCATTTTCGTCTGGCATTATAGACGGAGCATGACCCAGATCTTCTGGAAATTCTGTTCTGTAGAAATCACCAAGACTCTTGTAAATCCTGCAGTTTTGTTTATAGAAATTGAATTTCCTTGATGCACTCAGCACCTCATCACCTTCTTCCGGAATACTTTCCCAGATCAGAATGTCGATAGGCAGCAACTTGGTGGTTTTGGGATTAACAATTGTTTTATCAGCAACTGATCGGATTGGTTCATCCGCAGCAACAACCAAGACCAAAGAAAGTTCGAATGCAGCAAAGCATAGTGCAACAAAATCTACTGAGATAGCGGAAATTCCGATTATAATCCGGTCGCCTTTCTTAGCAGAGCATTTTTCAACCAGATAATATTTCCACCTGTCGATCTTATCTGCCAATTGCGACTTATCATAAGAGTCACCTTCAGGTAAGTTGATCCCTACAAAGTTGTCAGAGATTATCTCTCTAGAAATTGCTGGCATAATATTTTAGTCCCACAATCCGCGGAAGTAAACACCAAACAGTCGGGTGCCGTTGTCAATACGCTTGTTGTATGCCTTACACCCTTCTACATCAAGAGTGCCATCTTCAAAATAGAGATGCTCTTTGCTGTCATTCACGATCTGTTCAAATGCCCAGATCATTTCGTCCATGACCCAGTTCCAACGTTCAAAATGAAACGCATCAGTAGCACCACAGTCTTTTTCTTCCCGTGTAAGTTCTGGTGCGCTAGTTGACTTCAAGTGCTTGGGTACATCCTTGTCATCAACAAAGGGTGCGCCATGGTTGGTTGCCTTGAGTTGCTTGAGCATGGGCAGAATGATCACAGCAAGAGTGCGGTCCATGCTCCAAGTGTCAAACTTGTCGATACGAACCTTTTTGGTGCGCTTCTTCTTGCTGTCAATCCAGAAAAGAAAATCGTCGATGAAAGTTTCGCTAATCTTCTCTCCCAGATCGTAGACCGCATCATCTTCCTTGTCCTTCCAGAACAGGATCTTTTCAGCCAGTTGGAATGGACCAAACCAATTCTTATATGGTCCTATCTTTACATACATTAAAGTCCTGCCTTTCTCACCAATTCCTTATATCCGCGCCATGAAGGATGGATACCATCTGGTTGAACATAAGACGTAGCAATGATACGATCTCCATAGTTGTAAGCAATGCTCTTCACTGTAGCGTTGACTGCTGGTTTGCAGAACTTCGCATTACACGGAGGCATAATCCAAACAACATTTCCCATCTTAATACGAGTGCGAATCTTCATCAGTTCTTTCTCGGTTTTAACACCAGAATGGTCGTTCGTTCCAAGACTGATCACAATCGTCTTCGCTTCAAGCGGAGTCTTGCCCCACTTCTGATTCCACTGCCAAGTGTTCCACCCACCCTTAGAATACGAAACACATTCCGTGGGAGCAAACATCTTAGTACCGACTGCGATACTATCGCCAATAATCAAACATTCTAACATATATATTCCTCTTGGTAGGGATAGTGGGATTCGAACCCACACTGGAAGGATTTTAAGTCCTCTGTCTCTGCCTGTTGGACTATATCCCTGCTAAAGGTCCGAGATGGCGATCCCGAGAGGACTCGAACCTCTGACCCCATGCTTAGAAGGCACGTGCTCTATCCTGCTGAGCTACGGGACCATTAACTTTCAAACAGGCGAAATAATCCAGAGACCTGCAAACACAATCGGAAACCCGATCAAGAAAAAGATACCACCGAAGATCTCGTTACGAAATTCTTCAGGAGTCATAACAGACTTAAGATCACGGATAACCTGAAACATAATTACTTATTCCTTCACTCAATCAATATATACATTCTACCATAAAACGAGGAAAAAGTCAAGCCCCTAAATCATCTTTTTTTCAAAAAAACTGAGGGACTAACCATGGTCCCTCGCGTGCCTATTAGGTAGCAACCCCTATTCAGTATATTATCAATATACCCTAGTTTTCGTCAGAAGTCAATAATTTTATTTGTAAGGATCGAAAAATCTTCCCCATTTCCAACCACCAGGAAGTATGAACGTTCTTGGATCAACGAGGTGCGTTTTACCCGAAGGTTCCACACACCATTTGCGAACACGCATGCTCTGAGCAATACTCATTTTGCGTCGAGTTTCGTGTCTATGCCGACGACCATACATCGGATTGTTTTCACCTCGTCGAGTTCCGCGCATAGTTCTACTAATCTTCAGTTTATGCTCTTCAGACAATCCCCCGTGCATTGGATTATTGCTTCCGAGTTTCTTTTCAGACATAATCTTACGACCTTCTGGAGTCCAGTGGTCATTTCTCTGACGCGAAACCTTGTCATTTATTTTTGTTATCTTGGGAATTTTATGAGCATATTCGCGCAAATACTCGATGTTCGATGTTTGGATAAGCAGTTCTCTTGGTTTGGGGACTGCCTCTGAATCCTTTACGATCCATAACTCATTACGACATTGAAACAGATAGTATTTTTGTGTGCTCACAACATTCCTTTATCACGCAACAATAATGTTTGTTCCCTATCAATAAATTTATATTCAGTCTTGGCGGGATCAAACATTTGTATTGCGTTGAACACATCATTTATGTCAAGCGCTGAACAAGTATAGACATCCATTTGCATTAATGCCGGATGCACTTCGTCCCACACATGTATGGCAATATGACTTGTTTCTATGATTGTTACTGCAGTTAATCCTTTGTTTCCTGCCATCTCAGAATAAACAGAGTATGGGCCCATCAGTATCTTCATACCAATGGTATCGACGAGCACTCGCATCCAATTTTCGATCGTGTCTGTGCATGTAGGTGGATTATTTAATTCTGCTCTGATGATCAGATGCTTGTGCTCGAGAACTTTCCCCATTTCACTGCTGTCTCCTTATGTGGAAAGAACTTATTTATTAAGTTTCTGCAGTGGTCGAGGATTTTTTTGATACCCTCTTCTTCTTAACCTCTGGTGCTTTCCATCCAGTCAGAAAATCGGGGAGAACTTCCGCGAGTCTAGGATATATCTGCAGTAGAGTCTTATCCTTTGCTGCGACTATGAGATCTGCTTCCTTTGGGTGCACACCCTGACAGACCTCAATGAAGATTTCCTCTCTGCGCACCTGCTTTACATTCTTACCGGAACCCTCAGGCAGCAGAACAAGAAGTCTACGGAACTCGCTGGTAATCGTGGCATCTGAGATACCTTCTGGCAAACCTTCGTCCTTCAGAGGTGGAGCACCTTCGGGGAGGTTCGACGGTCCCTCTTCATAACCAACCCCCCACGCAAGAAAGCGCATAAGGATACTATTACCGAGGGAAATAGCACGAACTCTTTCGCGAAGATCATCTGTAGTCTTCGCTTCCATCGCCCAATCTAAGGCTTCGTTGATCATCTTGAATCGTTTAGGTTGTGTTGGCATTATCAATTCTCTTTCTCAAGTTCTTATATTATATATACTCGATCAAAATTCGTCCATTACATCGATCATGTTCTTCATACGATTTGCAATAAAGTAATTCAAAAGACCAGAAGCGTCTCGATCGCGCTGCTTCTCATATGAATCAACAATATTCATTTTAATTTCTTCAGGAATGCGCGAGAGATCTACCAACTCACGATTCCGTTGGAAATTACGCCACATCTCATCATTCGTGATAAACTCTTCGGGTTGTTGCTTCTTCCACTCCTCGAGTTTATCTTTTCTGATCGGACGTTGACGCGAACCCGTGACGAATACATCGTCTGCAGAGAAGATATTAGGCACACCATCGCCCTTATCTCCGCGAATGATATGCTCCATCAACACCACGGACGGTGTATCAGCACACTTTACCCACTTCTTTTGAATTGGTGCGAACTGCTTGACATTGGACCACTTGTGCAGTTGCTTAAAGTCATGGTCGCTGGACAAAATCAAGAATGGTTCTGCCGATGGCAACAGTCCGTCAGTGTTTGACGTTTGACTGTATTCTGCCAATGTAGCAATGACATCGTCTGCCTCTGCACCATCCACATCGATGACAGGATAGGGAAACACTTCCTGAATTTCATCGCGGACAAGGTTCAATGCTTCGAAGATGGAGTTCCAATCGAAACCACTATCATCGCGTGACTTCTTACGGTTCGCCTTATAGTTCGGAAAGTACTGTCGCCGCCAATAGTGACGATTGTCGCAAGCGATAACCATCTCGCCGAATTCTTGACCGAACTTCTTTTTATAAGAGCGAATGGAATTAATGATCATGTGCCGGACGAGAGGAATGTTTACCTCAACGTCACGGCGACCACCCAGTTCTGCCATAAGACTACTGATGGCAGTTTGATTATAATCTACAACAATCATACATTAACACCTTCCGCACTTTCCATTGTTGCGACGAGTTCGTTCAACAAATTGTTTTCCCGACACGCAACCTGACGCTGTTGCATAAGAGCGCCAAAACACAAACACGAGATAACAGACATATGCCGTAGCAGAGCATCCTTATCAGTGATGGGGATTCGCTCTTCAATGGCAGCAGTCACAGAAAAGAGAATCCCCTTGGTAATCGACTCGCATTCGGCAGCAGCATCGACGATGTTCATGTTCATCTCAATCTTCTGCATAATATCCTGATCGACTGCTGGTTCATCGGGAACCTCCTTCTTACCGAAAGGAAGAAATGTCACATTATCATAATCATCGTTCATCGGAACACTTTCAAAATTAGAGTCGTATCAGTCGTGCGCTTTTTAACAACCGCAGGCTTACTTTTAATACCAGAGTACCAAGAAGTCAAGTCTTTCTTGGCACATTCCTGAAATTCTTTCAACTGAGTTTCTGGTTTGCGTAGGAGTTTACTCGAAGACATATCCCCGTTATATTCCACAATAGATGCACCCCTGACTGTAATAGATCCAGAGATACTCGTAAAGAATCGAGAAATTCTCTTAGTCTTGGTATCATAAGTCCAGACTTCAGAACAATTCAGAAGGTTGGTTGGGTCCAGACTCGTAATCCCCAACTCCGGTTCAGAGCGAAGATACTTCAGGTTCTTAACCATCTTGCTAAGATCCTTTGGTTTCTTCTTGCGAACCAGAACCTTCTGCCTTTCGGTATACCTCTTGCGAAGATTCAGCGAATGAGTCTCAAGAACACGAATGATTTTCTTAATCACTGACAATGTCGCGAGATTAGAATAGTTCTCGAGCAACTGCTCTTCATCTTCGCTGAGTTCCGACTTCTTCTTGCGTCGCGCTTCGAGCAACTCAGTAAATTCAGCAGCGATGTTTTCAACCTTTTGCGCACATTCGATATATTGATTACCAGTGATTCGATAATTCTCTAGAATCACATCGAGTTTGCGAGGATCTTCGCCGTCAACTACGTATTCAATCTCATCACACATTTCCGAAACAATAAATGCTGTGGCGAGTGGTCGCAACTTAGGTGCTGACCGAACAGAAGCAGGGATATCTACTTTATCTTCTTTAAGGGTTGCGCGAGAGTTGATAGACTCCGCGATCCTCTCCCGATGCGGTTCGTCAATAGGAAAACCCCGCATCGCCATACGGGCGAGATTAGCATACGTAGTGGGGATAAACTTATCGGGAATGGTTGCGAGTTGCTTCAGTTTCTGTTCGTCGGTCTTGAACCAATCCTTGAGAAACTCGCGGCAATCTTTCGCAGTTGCCAGATCATTATACCAGTTTAGAGTCTTGGTGATCTCTAGTGTATAATCCTTCGGCGTGTACTGATCGACCCAAAGAGGTTCAGTACCATAATAATTTTGATCTGATTTAGAAATCTTAAATTTATGCACGACTTCACTCCATGTTAGAATAGCATTCTAACCTAAAATTACAAAAATGTCAAGGGAAATATTTTAGACTACAAACTCTATCCCAACGAAACGAACGCCAATCGTTCATGTCAGTATCCCATACTGACAGCACTTCGGGGTTTTCTTTTCGGGGGAGATTGTTGCCAACTCGTCCGTATTCCTTGGCATCCTGTGCCAGAGCGGATTCCTTCAGAGTGCAGTGCATAATTCTAATGTCGCCATTTGCCTTTTTGAAGACAACCTCTGCGACTCTGCGCTTCAACATGCGCTTTACATCCTCACGCCATTCAGGAATGGGACCATCCTTTTCGTGAAATTCAGTCATTGAACACCTCGTTTTTTCTAGACAATATATTTATACTACTATAAAAGTGCACAATTGTCAAGCTAAAAATTTCCTGGTGACCACTTGGGTATTACCAGATCTTTAAGGTGATCTAATCGGAGACGAACATTCCACATCTGATTGATGCATCTATCGTCGTGCCTGTAATTCCATTGCAGAATATGTTCAACTGCCTTTGCATGAGACTTGTTATCATATTCTGCAATGGTTTCTTTTCTCATACTACCCTCATACAATGCAACATAACTTGCGCTGCCAAAGTATGATTCATATTGCTTTTCTGGTTTACAAGAATACCCTATGTAATATTTACCATCATCAAAATATGTGCAATATACTCTGTGTATTTTTTTAGGTTTAATCTTCCTCTTCGGACGAGAAGTAGAACTCTTCTTCATGATTAAACTCCTCTCCACAGAATGGGCAATATGTTATGTTATAGTAGTCCTCATCCATAGAGTGCGATAGTTTAAATTCTGCATCGCAACTATCACATGTTATTACGTTTTTCATACGATCCCTACTTATGCTGCTTCGCCCCAAACGTCATCCCACTTTCCGGTGATAGCACCCTTAGCATAATCAGTCGCACGATTCTCAAAGAAGTTCGTGTGCGTCGGAGCATTAATCATTTCTTCGACCCACGGTAGAGGATTCTTCTTGATCTTAAAGATTCCCTTCATACCCAGAGAAATTAATCGACGATCTGCAATGTAGCGGATATACTTCTTAACATCTTGTTCAGTTAGATTTTCCATCGCACCAAGTGAGAAAGACAACTCAATGAATTTATCTTCAAGTTCCACCATCTTTTCAGCAATGGTATAGATTCTCGACTTAAGATCGTCGTTCCAGATTTCAATATTCTCGTTGACATACTCGCGGAACAACTTAATCATCGACTCGGCGTGTTGCGTTTCATCAACAATCGACCAAGTAACAATCTGCCCCATTCCCTTCATCTTACCATGACGTGGGAAATTCAGTAGCATAATGAAAGATGAGAACAATTGCATGCCTTCAGTGAACGCAGAAAATGCTGCGATATTTGCTGCGACAGTCTTCTTGTCACCATTAGAATTGGCAAGTGTGGTAAAGTAATCGTGCTTATCGCGCATTGCTTCGTAGTCAAGAAACTCATTATATGTTGATTCGGGCATACCAAGTGTTTCGATCAGATGCGAGTAAGCAGCAACATGCAGTGCCTCTCTCGCAGCAAACCCTAGAAGCATCATACGGACTTCAGGTTGTGGAAAATACGGAAGATAGTTAGTAACATAACCACCAGCAACGTCAATATCACCCTGTGTAAAGAAGCGGAAAATATTCGTGAGGAAATATTTTTCCTCGTGCGTCATTCTCTTCTTCCAATCATTGACGTCTTCCATCATGGGAACTTCGGTATGCAACCAATGCGACTGTTCGTGCTTTAACCACGCATCATATGCCCATGGATAGTTAAATGGTTTGAAGTATGCTCTTTCTTGTGTTAGCATTTTACTTTCCCTGACCTCGGTAGCGTTTAAAACTTCTCTTCTTGTGCTTATTCATAGTGCTAAATTTAATTTTTCCACGACCAATAGATGTACCCTTGCGATGCACATCATTAATAGTTTTCTTACCTGTGCCACCACCTCTTGCCTTTGCCATTAATTATCTCCTGCCCATTTAATCAAACCTTCGTAACCACCTACGTGAGTTCCATTAATAAAAATTTGCGGAACTGTTGTAATTCCAGGAATGGCAGCAACAACTTGTTCCCACGCAACATCCTTACCAATAACAGTTTCTTTGTATGTTATTTCCATCCCATCCATAAATTCTTTTGCCATCACGCAAAAGGGACATTCAGGTTTAGTATATATCTCTGCAAAATGCATTAGTTATTCCCCTAACCTTCGCAAGCGAGACATGTATCGCCTTCAATCATAGTCTTGAAGTCAATCTCTTTAATTGCTTCGCGCTCGATGCGCTTGGCAACCTTATCTGCCTTGCCGATTTTTTCCGAACGACAATAATAAAGAGTCTTCAAACCTTGTTTCCAAGCAAGATAGTGAACAGCATGAAGATACTTGATGTTGGCATCTGGTCTGAAAAACACATTCAGAGATTGCGCCTGATCAATAAACTTCTGTCTGTCTGCTGCAAGATCAATAACCCAACGCTGATCAATTTCCATCGAAGTCTTATAAACATCCTTGGTCCTCTGATCCATCCAGGTAAGGTGCTGAACAGAACCATCGTTGGCGATAATGGATGACCAAACATCCTCATACCAACCTTCTTTCTTGTTTTTCGCTTCTTCCTTGATGACAGCATCGAGGTATTTATTCTTATTGAGATGTGCACCGGACAAAGTATCTTGACGATATGCATTTGCTCGCCACGGTTCAATCGACGGTGAGGTATTGCCCATGATGATGGATGAAGATGCATTAGGTGCGATCGCCATCATGTGAGAGAAACGACGACTAGTTCCCTTAGCATCAGGTGCCTCTCCTCTGCTCTTGCCGAGTTCTAGATTCGCTTCATCCAAACGAGTTCTAATGTGCTTAAAGATGCGCATATTAGAACCCTTAGCAAGAGCGGATTCCCACGCAATGTTCTTCTTCTGAAGATATGCATGGAATCCAAGAGCACCGATGCCGATAGAACGTTCGCGCATCGCAGAGAACTTTGCCCTCTTCACAGTATCCGGAGCATTGTCGATAAAATACTGCAACACATTATCAAGCATCTCTGCCATATCCTTGAGGAATAGTGGATTCTTGCTCCATGCATCGTAGTGCTCAAGATTGACTGAAGACAAACAGCAAACAGCAGTTCTATCTTTGTTGGTGGGTAGAATAATTTCTGAACAAAGATTGGACTGGTGAATCTTGAGACCCAGATTCTTCTGGAATACTGGCATCTCACGATTGGATGTGTCAATAAAGTGCAGATATGGTTCACCAGTCATCATGCGAAGTTCGATGATCTTTTGCCACAACTCTTTCGCCGAAACTACGTCGCGAATCTCACCGCTATGTGGATCTCTTAGTTCCCACCGATCGTCTGACGAAGGATCTTTCATACACCGTTCAATAATTTCCATGAAGTTGTCGGTGATGTTGATACCATGATGAAGATTGAGACAGCGCATGTTTTGGTCGCCAGTCGGTTTCCTCATCTCAAGGAACATCATAATATCAGGATGAGATACATCAAGATAAGTAGCGTAAGAGCCACGTCTAGTGCGACCTTGGCGATATGCGAGGCACGATGCATCGTAAGTCTTGAGATGAGGCATAACACCAACAGATTTGTCATCACTGGCACGGATACCAAAACCAATGCCAACACCACCACCAAGCATAGATAACCAATTAGTTTCACTTAGATTCTCCACCAATCCCTCTGCAGTATCATTGATGTAGTTTAGGAAACATGAGATCGGCATCCCACGCTTCGATCTACCGAAAGAGAGAATCGGAGTCGAATATGACAACCAGTGCTTACTAGAATAGTCATACAGACGTTGTGCGTGTTCATCGTTGCTGGCGAACGCACGGGAAACATAAGCGAAACGATACTGGGGCGAAGTCTCATCTTCGCGCATATAAGATTCTTTAAGTCTTTGCAGTCCGAGTTTATCAAACAGGGAGTCGCGACTCAAATCAACCTCAATTCCCAAGTATGTGTCTTTCATATTTAGATTCCCTGTTTCCTTAATACTTTGTTAATATCTGGTTTAAAATACGTTTCCGGTTTGAGTACTTTACCGTCTTCTCGTTTTAGAATTTTTCCAGTCTCACTGACCTTAGACATATTTGATGCCTTAACCTCTTCCCAAATACCATCGAAATTGATACCGAGAGTAGAGAATAATCCCATAATGACCCAAACCAAGTCAGCGCCACCGTCTGCGATTTCTGTGATGTTGTTTGATGTGAATCCAGTCTCGAGTTCGAGGAACTCTTCTCTGATTAGATCCATATATAAACGTGCTTGCGCCGCATTGGTTGCGATAGTCTTAGGAAATATTGCAACAGTCTGATCTGCAGACATCATAAAATTTTCTACGTCACTTTGATAACTCATAACAATACTTTCTTTAATTAAAGACCACCTGCACCGAGTTGGGCGCGCACAATATTAAGTGCTTCAAGTTTATCTTGATTCTCTGAGATTTTCTCGAGTTCCGACTCAATAGACTCAATATAGTCGGTATGCTCAGGAATAGCAATAGGATTATCTAACATAATTGCAATATTCATCACATGCTTCTGAATAGCGGCGTTGAAATTATCTTCCAGCGTCTTTAAAATCTTAGTTCTCATGATTATTCTTCCTTAATTCGATCTTGCCGTCATCGTGCACGGTCCACATCAATTCGGTATTATCATCCCATCCCATTGATTCGAGGAGGTCATCAGGCAGTTGTATATATAATTCTCCATCGACTGCCTCCTCGACTACCAGAGTTTTTTTCATGGTAGTTTTCTTTCAAACTCTGCTTGCTCAGCAAGATCATCAAGTGCCTTCTTTACATCTGGGAAGTGACCACAGATAATGTCCCAACATTTACGAGCAATTTCCATGTGTTCTTTTTGTGTTCCATTACCCATTCTAAGATCACAATAGTGTACCCATGATCGAAGTGATCCGGCCATTATTAGAATAGATTCTGTCATTCCTTCTGGAAGAACCGCTCTTGCTTGTTCTTTTGCAATACCCCAAGAAGTTGCTTTTTGATAAGCGGCATGCGCAAGTTTTTTAACTTCTGTTTGAAGCATAGACCACTCTTCGCGTATTCTTTGATCATCCGTGGTTACAGAGTTTTGGCGGTTGAACGGATCCTGTAAACGGGCCTCCCTTGTAATAAATCCAAGATCGTTTGTTGGATCGGCGTAGCGTTGACTGTATTCTTGGAATGCGAACGAACGGTGACGTAGAATCTGTCGGGCAATATCGCGGGTAGTCTTGATTTCCATGCTGACATGAACCATCTCTAGTGGCGACCAGTGATTCTCACGAATAAGATACTGAACAAGTTTGGGGGCAGTCTTCGTATTGTTTTGATTCGAGGGATTAGATACTCGTGCTGCCCATGCAATCAATTCATTTGCGGTCGTGCAATCAGTGTATGCCGACGGTTTGGTAATGCCAATTAGATTTACTTCACTCATCAATCTTTACCCTTGTGCTAGAGCGGTAGTGCAGGTAACACCTGTTCTATCTTTTAACGTTTCATACAAACCATCAGGATCGCCAATCTCAATAAAGAAATACTCTAAGAGATTTTCTGCGAATGGAATTGATCCTGGGTTTTCTGCAATAAAGTCTTTATCTCTATTACGAAATACCTCAATGATGAATAGCATTTTCTTCTGATTTTCAGTCACTATATAAAATCCTCTAGTGTTGCTGTTGTTAGTTTTAGATGATATGGTTTCTTGCGACGAATCATGTTCTCAACCATATTACGAGTACCACGGGACTCACCATCCCAAATAATAATGGCAGCATCTGCGTATTCTGCCATTTGTCTGTTG
>Ga0208161_1000315_pt1 | contig 27493 bp, 45 predicted proteins | sample CB_VirMetaG_3_FD_184538 | JGI IMG/M metagenome (GOLD analysis project Ga0208161, IMG submission 184538) | Freshwater to marine saline gradient viral communities from Chesapeake Bay - CB_1508_1S Viral MetaG (SPAdes) (version 4) | ecosystem: Environmental > Aquatic > Marine > Coastal | place: USA... | reverse complement strand
TTGCCATTAGTTGTTGTGTATTGAATGACAGATGTCTTGTTTTTCCATAACTAGTTTCATAACATCAATAGTTTTTTCAAGTTCTAGTATGTAATTCATAACTTCTTCGTCAACCATTGTGTTGAAAACAGAACCTTTATATACTATCGCTATTGGTATCATCAACTTCCACAAGTTAGACAATCCCCATCTAAATCGCAGGATTGTGGTTTAACTTCTACTACCTTGTCTTTCTGATGCATTAGTTCCATCAACTTTTCAAAATCTGTCGTTTCTTTTGTTATGTTCATGTTTGATACCAGTTGTTAATTTCTTCTGTTGTGGCTTGCTCTAAAGGAACCTCATACTTGTCATTTTTTGTAATAGCAAATATGTCGTTTGTGGGGTGTTTAAGGACTTTGCCCCAAGAGGTAGTTGTTCCGTGATAACCCTCACCGATTGTTACAAGGCTGTTATAAGCCTCACATTCTTCTTTTGTTCCAATGTAGTACATACTATTTACCTTGACCTTTATACGGTTTTTTGTACAGTTTTGAGGTTACCAGCTTTGAGGACTTCTTTTTTGCATGAACTCCGGGACGCTTCTTAACGCTCTTCTTTATAAATGTGCTGATGTTCTTACCTGCTTTCATTATATCATTTCTTCACTCCACATGACAATGTTGTCAAGGTTATACCAATCTTCTGTTAATGACTCCAATTCTGTCATTTGTACTGAATAGTTATCGTGTTTAACTATCGCACATTTATCCTCTGTTGGGTGTTCAATTACACTCGCCCAATTTAATGTTGGTGCTTGATAGTTTTCGCCATTTGTTACAATAGCATCGTATGCTTCACACTCTTGTTTTGTTCCAATGTAGTACATTACTTAAAATATTGATCTATGTTTGCTTCAATTACTACTCTATTAGCCCTTTGATCTGTTGGATATATTATTAATTCATTTATACTTCCATCTAAAGCATATATATTTGATGTTAGTGATCCTATTGTAAGAACTTGATTAACAGCGTTTGAAAACGATCTAACTCCATCTTGAGAACCTTTAACACCATCTACATAAACTTCTTGAGCACCATTGCTCATATAACCAGTATTTATAATATGAGATCCATACGAGGCAACAAATGCCCTTGCTTCAGCTCCAGACGTAGCGTTTGTTCTAGCGTTGTAAGAGTTACCGCCAGTACTAAAGCTAAACATAGAACCAAATGCATTAACTGCTCCAATTTGAAATAATGCTCTGTTTCCAGTTAAAGCAACCCAACTACTAAATGCTGTTATTAAAGCTGAATGGTTAAAGTTAGCACTAGTAACCAATGAATCATTTGATCCATCAAACTTTATACCAACCTTTGTACCAAGCATGTTTAAAATACCAGAATTAACAACAAGAGGTTGACTAGACGCTGAAGATTGATAAGCATGCAAATTATTACCACTTTGATCATACCAACTAGCGATAAATCCACTATTAACACCAACAAATGAAAGTAAAGAAGCCGTATCTAAATCGTTCCCAACAAAACCAATATCTTGTTCCGCGTTATCGTTTGACCTTCTCACTCTAATTGCGCTACCCGTGTATGTAGATGAAAGTTTTCTTAAGGAATAAGCGACAGATGCTCCTCCAAATTGATCAAGAAGAAGAAGTTCAGATACACTTGGAATATAAATACCTCCTTGTCCAAGCGCAAAGCCCGAACCTAAAATACCTTTATATCGTACACCTAAAAAAGCAGCCATTTTTCAAAAGTAGTATTTATGACAAGTGTGTTTTTGTAATTCGTTTTATAAAGACTTGTTGAATTTGTCATTGTAAAAAGAAATCGTATCTGCTCTTTCGGTTGGGGTCAGATTTGCGTTAAAAAATAAAGCTGTACTTAATTTCATCGTATCTGCATTACTGCCGGTGCTAAACAAAGAAATTGTTGCTGCACTATCGGTTATAGTCGCACTAGAAGTTTGTACATTATTAAATGTTGTTTTAAGCAAGTTAGAACCATCTCTAAATAATTCAAAAAAAGAATCTCCTATAAGTGAACCGGGCGTTTGAGAGTAAGTGTAAGATGAAATTGGTCTCACCCTGATCGACGCATTAATTGTTGCGTTATCAACGTAACCAACCCAAAATCTTACAGCACCAGAAGACGTGCAAAATATACTAGAGTAACTACCAGAGTTAACTGGGTGATTAGACATTGTTATAATGTGCAGTTCACCTGACGATGCTATGTTTGAAGATAACGTATAATTATCCAAAACAACCGTTATACTTTGTTGTGCGTAGGGTAAATTGTTGTTTCCACCACTGGTGTAAAAACTAGCTTGATCAGCTGCAACAGATTCGGTTGCGTTTCTAGTACTACCATAAAAGATTACAACAAAAGCATTTGCTCCACCTAACCAACTTGTTATTGATGTAATATCTACTAACCCAGAAGAATCAAATCCAAAATCTGATTCTGCATTATCTGAATCTCTTCTAAGTCTTACACAACGAGTTTGAGCAGAACTCATTTGCCACACTGACCAATCAAACTCAGCAGTGGTTGTAAAACCATCTAGCAAGGGAACATAGCCTGCTGTAGTAGAACCAACATTGCCAAAAAATGATCCAAACATAATTTTAAATTTTGCCTACAGCTATCCATTCATTAGCATCAATTTTTTTAATTGATACCCCTCCCCATTGAGCAGTTACAACAACACTGCCTCCAGCACTACCGTTCAATTCAACAGAGGCTCCTGAAGCACTAATTGTTAAAGCACCACTTCCTTTTTGGATAAAGTCTATTTCAGTTCCTATTGGAAAAGCAGCTGTTGCGCTTTCGGGAATTGTTATAGTTGTTGCTGCTGTTGAGGTGGTCACAATAAAATCACCAGCATCAGATTCTGCTAAAGTTCTAGTTGATCCAGCTTCTATTAACAACGCCCTTCTTCCATCAGTAGCGTAATTTCCTGTTATACTATTTCCTTGTGTGTCTAAGCTTCCACCTAATTGTGGTGTGGTGTCTTCTACTACATTTAACAAGTATGCTCCTGCGGGCTGTATCCCAGCAGCAGATAAGGTTTTATTCTCCCATCGACTTTGAGCCGAATTATATTGTAAAACGTCTTTGTCTGAAACACCAGAGATGTTTACATCATGTAATTCACCAATATGGTATCCAGCATTAGGTCTTACAAACATAGACCCATTAGCATTTGCTTTTAACACAATAGCTGTAGGTATTCTGAGATCTGGTGATGTGGGTGCTGTTTTTGTTAAATATCCTGCTGTTGTAGGTGATGCGTACAATATTGTTCCAGAATCGTAACCAGTTTCTCCATAAATGTTTCCACCATCACTGAGATTAATTCCACGAACTACACCAAATGTTGTTATAAAACCTATTTGACCAATAGCTAAATCTTCTGTGGCAACACCTAATACATAAAGTTCATCGATACTATAGTCAGCAATAAATTTGGTAACTTCTATTTTACCCGAAGCTCCTACTGCACTAGACGCATAAACTATCTCACCATTGTTGATGTTTTCCGCTGCCTTAACGTGAACTAATTGCTCTTGTCCAATCTGTAATGTTACAGCAGCATCTAGAACTAAATCTACTGTCTCATCGTCTGTATTCCAAGACATTGTTCCAGCACTAGCTGATCCGCCCTTAAATTGAAGGCTATCTAAAGCTGCTACACCACCTGTAATGTTAACATTGTCAGCATCTTGTAGAGCCATAGTACCAAATGTACCAGAGGCAACAGCTGCGTTTATTAAACTTTTAACTGTGTCAACATCTTCTGTTACATATAGTGAGTATGTGGTGTTGAAAGTTAAAAGAGTGTCGTCTGCTAGGGTGCGCTCGATGCGCTTAAGTCCAATTGCGTTGACATAAATGGTGTCTCCATTTGCAGTAGTTAAAGCAATAAGTTCTGGTATCAATGTCTGCAAAGAGGCAAGAGACGCACTTGTCTCCACGTTTCCTGCAAAAAAATGAACTCTACGAACTGTAGTATCATCTACAACGTAAGCAATCGAATCTACTCGATAGGGTTGGTTTTCAATAGAAACTATGCGTAGGGGAGAAGCCATGTCAAAATTTTAGATTGTAAAAGTACAACCTATGAAATTTGACATTTTGTAGTTTTAGTATTTACTGTTGATGTATAGATACTTTTGCCAAGTAGTTTCTTCCCAATAAAAGTTAATCCCTAAAGAATCCATAGTAGAAACAAACTGACCTATTGTCTTTGGGTTGAATGTCAAGTTTGTGTTGTCCATGTTGACATGTACGCTGTTGTCCAATATTTTCCAAACAGTATTAAAGTCTCCTACGTCTGCTATTCGAAGGTATTTTAGATAATTGACTGAGGTAAATGGTTTAGAGTAGATGTGGTATATACCCAACAACTTCTCAATTTTCTTTTGCGGGGAACCATGTAACTCTTCAATGTGTTCCTCAAACGACTTTGCTAAATACTTTTTCATATTCTACATGTAATTATTAAAGGAATGTCAACTGTAACCTTCCATAAAATCTCTTCTCCCTTTTCATTTTGTGCATAAATCAATGCACGATTCACCCCATGCTCTATCAAAGAGTTTTGATCAATAGCTATTGCTGTAATGACAACCTTTTCACCACCACCGGTACTGTACTGTTTACCAACGGTATAACGAATATTACTCTTTGGGTCAGTACCAACACTGACCTCGTAGATGTCCTCGTTGTTTATAAAATAAAAACTATCCATAGTACAAATGTATAACAAAATTTAACACTTTTTAACATTTGGGTGTAATTTTTTTTACTTTTGTTTTGATGAACATATTAGTAATACAAACAACTGATTCTGGTGTATATTATCATCGCCAGAGAGCTCCTCACATGGTCTGGGACGAGAGTGGTGATGAGTTTCAAGATGACTACGTTGCCATTGTTGAAATCGCAGCAAGAGATAAGCTGTTTGATTTAGTCAACAATCATCATTTTGACATTATACAGATTTCTGTTGCTTCTTCTGGATTTGAGCATATTCCTCATTTCATTGACTTTATGAAGCGCAGGGGTAGTAAGTTTGTTTTAGATATTGACGACAGATATCATAAACGAGACGATGTAAGAAAGGCACTTAAGATTGCTGATGCTGTAACCACTGTTTCAGAATATCTTGCGGACTACTATTTTAAATATGGAGCCAAGAGATACCCACACGTCATAGAAAACGGCATTGATGCAAAGAGTTCACAGTTTAAATACTTCCCTGTTGCAAACGATGTTCCTATCTTTGGATATTTGGGATCTACTCGACATGAAAAAGACTTAATGCAGATGCAGTACTCTTTTGAATCTAGAGAACTGCTCGTTGTGTGCGAAGAATACGCCAATATCTTAAATCTAAGCCACTATACAACACTTAAGCACTGGAGTGAGTATGCGTGGGAATATAACGCAATAGACGTAGCCCTAGCACCTCTGGAAGACAATCCGTTTAATCGCTCCAAGTCTTTCTTGAAAGTTATCGAGGCAGGGTTTAAAAAGAAGGCAATTATATGCTCTGACATAGAGCCTTACAACAGACCAATACATTCGGAGTTTCATGGTGTGGTAGATTTAATTCCACTGGGAACTTCTTGGAGAAATCGTATCGAATCTTACACTGTTGAGGAAGCAAAGCAGCGTGGAGAAGAATTATACAAGTTGGTTCAACCGTTTGAATTGCGAAACTTGAACAAAAAACGAAGAGAGATTTACACTAAAATTATAAATAAATGAGAACCGTTCACTTTTTTGCCACATACTACAATCAAAAAGATTCTGCTTTAAATTTGGTTCAGTCTTTGAAAAGACAAACATCCGACAACTGGAAACTTACAATATGCTCAAATGCTGACGAGTCTGTTCTAGAGTTTGCTGACATCATCAAAACATTATACGGTGAGGACGAAAGGATTACAATAGATTTGAAAAAAGAAAATACCGGATATTGGGGTGCTTTAAATCGAAAGGAGTTTATCGAGAACACTCTTGAAAACAACGAATTGCTCGTTAACACTTCTGTTGAGGATATTTATGTTCCTAAAACTATAGAGTTTATTAACCAGAGAACTGAAAACTTTATTTATTGGGACTTTACCCATCATCATTTTGGTTACAAAACATCAATGGCTATCACCCAACCCCGCATTAATAAAATTGATTGGGGCAGTTTTGCTATATTGGGAGAGTATGCAAAATCGATAAAGATGTTACCGGTTAGAAAAACTGACCCGAAAGATCACACAAGTGTTATAGAAGAGGATGCGTGGATTAATTTTGCAGCAGATGGGTTATTTGTAGAATACTTATTTATGCAAATGCCATTTATCAGCAACATTAGAATACCTAAGATCTTATTTGTGAAAAATTAAAGTTATGATTAAATCGTTAAAAGATTACAAGCCAACAGACACCTATTATATTCAAGTGGATTTAATGGGAGTTTATACCTACAAGACAGAAAGTGGTATGGAGTTTTATCACCCAGACAACGCAGGGGATAATTATCAAAACAAACCCTTTCATGGCGAACTCATAGCAGCTCCACAGAAATCAATTATTCCCATTGGAGCTACTGTTTACCTCAACTATCTTGCCTCCGACACTCTTGTTAGAACAGAAGAGGGTGACTATTATGTTGTTAAAAAGGACATGATTGTGGCTTATGAGGTAGAAGGTGTAAAGTGTGCATTTGAATCTGTTCTCATTGAAGTTGAGAAGAAAAAGGAAAGTAAATTGATACTTGATTTTTCAGAAGACGAAGAGGTAGATGCTGTTATCAATGGTTCCCAAAGGGCTACACCGCCAACAACCAAAGCTAAAGTTTTAGCAGCAGATGTGCCATGGATGGAAAACAATTACAACTTTACCCTATCAGAAGGAGATATTATCGAGTACGAGGGTGGTTTAGATTGGGGGTACATTGTAAACAGAACAGAACATCACTACATCAAGTGGGCTGATAGGATAATTAGAAAGAATGGTGAGATGGTAAATCGTTATAATGAGATTGTACCCATACCCAAGTATATCAACAAGAATGGATTTGTGACACTGAATCAAGAAAGATTTACAGAGGTTGTAGAGGGTGAGTTTAAAGGTAAAAGGGTTTTACCGGAAATGCGTAAGGTAGAGACTGGTAAATACATCAAAAGTCCCTTTATCTACGGTCACATAGAATAGTTACTTTATTCCAGCTCTGTCTAAAGATTGATGGAGCTGGACTTCTTTTTCATCGTGGAGGATCTCCGAATAAGGTTTTTTATAGCATGCCCAAAATATCTCCACAATATCTTTATCCAACAAAAATGCTATTTTGCCCATCTGCTCTATTGTGAAGTATTTCCATGGTTCCTTTAAGTACCAACTGTAGGTTATTGTTGCGGAAATACCTAATAGCTCACAAATCTGCTTATAGGTGTAATGGTTGTCGTGATGCAACCACTTCTCTATAACAGACATATATTTTATGGGGTTTCTCTTAGCCATCTGTATAGTCTATCTGCGTCATCAAGCTCTTTTCTACCATCGTGTGCTTTTGCACATATCAAAGCCACAATTCGTGCTACTCTTTTGTACAGTTTTTCCATGAATCAAAGATATAAAAAAAGCCCCACAAGATGTGAGGCTCTTTTATAGTGAAGCAGGATTTAAACTAAATGCGCTGAAAGTCGCTTTTTGTTATCAAAGACGTAACTTAAAAGTTTCGCTTTACCTTTAATCTTTTCATTCCCAATGACATAGAATGGAGTTTCCCATTGAATTACGCCAAGCTCTTTGAGTTTGTCTACTAATTCTTCTGTTGTCAACTCCTTTACCTCATCGATTACAGAGGAACTTGGTGCTGCGATACGTTCTGCGTCTTCTTTGGGACTAGATCGTTTGTCCATAAGACGCTTGATTTCTGCCCAAACAGAATAGTATTGCTCGTCAAAACTAACCTCAGAGAAATACTCTTTAGTGTTATAGTTTGTTGGAGCCTCTAAAATCTGCCTACCGTCAGCCCACAGCATTCTTTGACCATCAATTCTAATGATGCCCATCTTCAATGCTCGACCAACATCTGAAAAACGCTGAATAACTGGGCTGTCGAGAAGTTCAACAAAACGCTCTGGATTATTTCTTGCGTATGTATCAACATCCCACAATATCAAATCGCTTTCCTTGTCTGTTTCGAAACCAAGGTATTCTGCAATAGGTACAATTTTACCAACAAAATCAGAATCATAAACCAAGCGTGATGCGTGGATTAGTTTCTTGTTTTGCTCATTTGCCTTTCTTGCAATCTCTGTTGGATTACGCTCACGGAAAACAGCTTTTTGTTTTTCCATTCCCCAATGCTGATTCTTCTCATTATAGGGATTTAAGCGTAGATACTCTAGTAAGTTTTTTTGTGAAGGTTTTACCGCAAGAATACCATCTGTAAATTGTGGACAAGACATTTGTCTAGCCAAAGCTCTACCTGTCAATGTTTCAGATTGTTCATCTGCAAAGATTGACTTTTCGCTTTTTACATATCGGATGTTGCGGATGTAACTGTCTCCATCTTCGTCTTCAAACAAGATGGTGCTTTTTGCGGGAAGAGAGTAAGACCTCGCTGTACTTCTACGATTCCCCATTTTATCCTCATAAACACTTCGGTTACTAAGGATTAATTCAAAGATAACTGTTTCGTTTTTTTTCATTTTAATTTAATTTAAGAAAAGAAAAAGTGGGAGGAAAACTCCCCCCACTTTCAGAATTTATGCAACCTTAAGAAGACCAAATCGGTTAAGAGCTGATACTTCAAGACCGGTGTGAGACAACATGTGTACTTCGAAGAAGTCATCGCCACTTGTAGCAGCTCCGAGTCCTTTACCAGTAACCCACTCCATGTAATCACGTCCACCTTCATCGTTGTCAAGGTAGTTAAGAGTCAAAGATGGAACCATCACTCCAGTGCTAGAGTTCATGCTGTTGTAAACAACAGTGTCGTCCATTGGAATGAAGATACCAAGACCGCCGTAGATACCACCAGCGTATCCTAAGAAGCTAGGATCAGAGAAGATATCCATGGTCTTAAGAGCCATCTTGTAACCACCGTATTCGATAGCGTCGATAGAGAAACGAACCTCTTGATTCTCTACTCCTTGGAAAGCTGCGAACTGAACAGCACCACCACCACCAAGAGCACCAGAAGAATCATAGATAAGAGCGTCAAACTCTAATTTGAGATCGTGACCACAAGCAACCATCATTTCTCTTGATCCACGGTTCTTTTGGAACTGCTTAATCAAGTTTTCAAGTTCTGTGATGTCAAGAGCTGCACCGTAAGTCTGTACGTTACCGTCAGAGTTGATTTGAGGAATCAAACCTTTAGTGAAAGTAACAGAGTTAGCATCACCAAAAGATTGAGTACCAATACCTGCTAAACCAGCAAGGTTGTTTTGGAAATCCTCGTTAGTCAACAAAGTAGCTTCACGCTCGTTAAGGAATCGGTGATATTCATCAGCAATACCTTGCAAGTACCAAAAGTAACCTTTCTGACCATTCTTACCTTCAACCTCAATCCAAGTCTTAGTACCAAATTCAGTACCAGTAACTTTGTGAGACCTACGCATGATTTGTAGGTAGTTGGTGTAAGAGATGATTCGGCTGTTCCTTGAGTCAGGAGCAGAAGAACCTTCTGGAGAAGCTTGACCTTTTACAATGATATCGTCAGTTACAGCGATTGCTGGACGAGTTGCAGAAGAGTCGTGTGAAATAGCTGAGAAAGCAGTACCGTTCACACCGGTAACATACATGGTAAATCCATTAACCTCAATAACATCATTCACAGACAAAACTTGTGTAGTGAAAGTGTCAGTAGTAGGGTAAGGAGATTGACCGCTGTAAGTGTAGGCGTAACCAGCAGCTACTGTAGCAGCTAAAGTAATACCAGATCCAGTTGCACTAGCAGCAGAAGCAGCTAGACGAACTACACCGTGGATGCGCTCTTGCTCGTAGTGGCTAAACTTAGGGCTGTTTACAGCCTTTTTGTTACCCAACATTTCCAAGAAACCAGTAATGTCCTGACGACCATATCGTTGAACATATACTGAACTAACCTCTGGCTTGTGCAGACCTTCTGCCAAGTTTAAAGAGTTTAGATAGTTATACTCCGAAGCGACTTTAGTTGTTGCTGGAGTTAGAGTTGTAACCGCCATTGTTTATGTTTTTTAGCGTTTTCTAGAATTTTGAATTGCGAACTGTTCTAGAACTTGGTCTTGTAGGCTACGAGCGCGTTGTTGTTTATCTGCTGTGATTCCAGTGCTGGAATTTTCAAGACTATCAACTACTTGCTCTTTACCAACAGAGATACCTTGTTCGTAAACAGTTTTGATAATGTTATCAAAATCAAATAGTCTCGCCATGTCTCTCCTCAGTCTTGAGTAGTCAACTTTGTTATCTTTAACATAATTGTCTACAAAGAACGTCTGGTTGTTGACAATTGAAGATTCAATGAACTTTTTAACATCGTCACTTGGAATATATTTAATTTCCAAGTCTTTGTCGAGCTTAATTGGTTCTTCTGCGTAAGACTGTACATTTGTGCGAACATCTTTTAAGAACGCTTCGTGTGCAGCTTTAGCAGCAGCTTCATTTTGCTCTTTTTTCTGAAGATCCACCTTCGGTAACTGCACCGATTCTTTATGCTTCTTCAGCTTAGTCACGCTTCTAATAGCATCAATAGATAAATCTTCCATAGCCTCTTGATACTCAGTATCTTCGGCTGTCATCGTTTCGTCAAATAAAGCAGGATAACTTTTTTTCAAAAGTCTACTGATTTGTTTCTCGTTAAGCGTAGGGTTCTCTATCTCTAGTTCGAGCTTTCTGAGTTCCAACGCTTGACTTACATTTGACGTATCGTATTTTTCTAAGTCAGTGTACTGCCATTTCCAAAACTCTGGGGAGTCAATATCTATTCCTGAAGCAGCCAGCTCATTTAAACGAGCAACAGTTTCGTTTGCATAAGTAGGCTTCTTGCTTTCAAATTCTTTAGCAAGTTCTTCACGAAGTTGAGCTCTTAACTCTTCGACGTTTATGGGGTCAGTATTTAAAGAACTATCTGGGGTTGCTACAGGTTCGGCAACTGGGTCAGCAACAGGTTCTGCTGGGTCAGCTACTGGTTCGGCAACTGGATCTGGTGTAGGTTCCACAGGATCTTCTACAGGAAATTCAGTTCTTGCAGCAATCTCTTTTGCAACTATTTCTTCGAAATTCATTAGGCTTTAATTTTAATTATATTTGCGTCTGTAAAATTATTAAGTGTATATACATCAAATTTGTACAAATGACACCAGAACAATACAAGGCATTAAACCGACTACATCTTGCAAAAGGTTTGCAGGGGTTGAGGCTTGCTCACGGATACAGTCTTGAGGACTTATCTTTCTACACAAACAAGGACACAGCGTATTTATCTCGAATTGAGAACATGAAATTGTTTCCTAAGATGGAAACTATTTCTGAGATTTTAGCTGTTTACGAGATAACCTTAAAGCAGTTTTACGACTGTTTAGACGAGTTTATGTAACTCTAGGCTGAACTGTTGGTGTTACCGCTGGCATTCGTGTTTCGGCAGCTTTTGGTATGTTTATTTTATCGTAAGCAGTTCCGCTTTCTTCGGGTTGTTTTTCACCTTCTACTTTAGCAGCTTCGCGTATAAGTTGTTTTTTAGCATCTAACTCAACAGCGATAGTTTTACGCTTCTCTTCTTCCATTATCTGGTCGTTTCTCAGGCGTAGATCAAACTCTAGTTGTTTATTTTGAGCTTCTAGCTGAGCTTTTGTTTGCTCTGTAGCCATTCTTGCTTGTTCGGCAGCTTGTGCAACTTGGGCTTGTAGTTGAGCATTTTGCTGTTGCATTTGCTCTGAGCGTTGCATATTTTCTTTTCGTCTACGTCTTTCTCTAACAGCGAGAAGTTGTTCTGCTTTATCAACGTCTTCTTTCATCACTCTACGGATTGCAAAAGCGTCTTGGAGTGTGATAGATGGTGGTTGAGACGTTAAAGCCAGTTCAATTTTCTGTTCAATATAGGCTAATTCCTCTACATCGGGTAGCATTTTTACTGAAATCGCAAAATCAGCTGTTGTAAGTTGTGTTACATCGAGCTGTTTTACAGTTTCTTCACCAACCATATTGATAAAGGTTTCTTTGTTGATACCTTTTCTTATTAGCTGTTGGGCTAACATTGCTACTTGTCGAGCAACATCTTCGTTTATTCTCAAGAAAGTGTTGAACAGTGTGCGTGTTGCGTTCTTTTGAGCAGCAGCAGCTAGTTTTTGAACACCGGGAAGGGCTTTTTTGTCTGGTTGAGACGCATCTACTGCATCATTCATACCCACAACTTCCTTCATTCTATCCAATGTGGCGTTATAAGCCTGTGCTAAGAGTAAGATTGTGTTATCTAAACCGTTTGGTAGGGGTGTTATAGGTGGCTGTCCGGGGGTAATTGGTGTACCATCTTCTCTTACTGCCCTGTAATAGATATCTCCGATTTGATCTCTCATAGATCGGGCATCTATTGGTTTAAGACTGCCCATACCCATACCAGCTAAACCTTCCACAACAGCATCTACGTTGATAGCATAACCAGAAGGAGCTGCACTCATAATAACTTGTTGCATTTTAAGTTGAATACGAATCAACTCATCAGCATAGGGTATCATTTCTTCGACAATGGACTTATTTTCCATGTCGTAAATGTCTGGAGCATAGATGACAAAGCCTAAAACGGTGCTTGTTGAGTATTTACCGTTAATTCTTTCACGGATTATGTGTTCTTTCAATCCATAATCGAAGATGTAGTCAGTATCTACAACGTACTTACCAACGTAAACATTTTTTACAGTTTTAGTTTTGGTAGACTTTTCTGCTTTTTTGTTTTTTGGTTCCTCGTTGATTAGGGTTTTAAAGCCATTATTTTTAGCTTTAACCTTTGTTACGTTCATTTGATCGGAGGAGAACATCTCAAAGTCAAGGATTAGGACTTTGAACTTGTTAACTCTTTCCCAGTCGAAGTTGTTATCGTAATATCTGCGGTTAATGGTGTCCCAAGATCCATTACCGTACTTACCGGCAACTGATTTAGCGATATCAAAGAGTTCTGTTTCGCTAAGTTGTCCAGCAGCAATCACCCTTAAATCTTCTATGGTAATCTCTGCCATTACTCCTGCATGCTTAACGTCTTTAAAGTCTGGGCGTTTTACATAGGAAGTAACTAAGTCAACAATGTCGATATACTCAATTTTAATGTTTTTGTTTTCATCAAGAAAGACTCTGATAGCACCTATCTTGTTGTCTACCAAGTCTTTAGCTAATCTTTCATTGATGTATTCCATGTCATTGTCTTCCATTACAGCTCGTGTAATGTTTTCCATGGCTATACTTTGAGCAAGTTTAAAATCAGTTTGCATTCTGATTTCAACTTCATCTTCATCTTCGGGTAAATCTGTTTTTTTAGGTATAACACCTTGTTCCACAAGTGGTGCTAATTGCTGTTGGATTTGCATTTCTGCTAGCATCACCTTACGTTCTCTGTCATATTGGGTTAGAGACAGGGAATCTACAGGTGTAAATTGAATCTTATAGGGTTGGTTAATCATCTGAGAGCGAATAATCTCAGAGATTTTTGGTATTGGAGTGGAGACACCCCAATCAAAATTCAAGTAAGTACTGTCACCATCGACAGAGAACTGGGTTTTAAACTTTTCTACAGAGTGTAATCCTTCGGAATACTTTCTGTTGTTGATGTACCGGTCTTTTCTTGTATTAAAGGCAAATGAGGATGAACTCTTTTTAGCTGCCCCCCACAGATCTTTCGCATACTTTAGAATATACTCTTTCCCTTTTTTTACTTCTGTTGGCTCAAAAGAGGAAGGGAAGTTGTTTTCAGAATTGTTCATACCCTTAGTTCAGGAATAATTTTTTACAAAGTTACAAGGGTATTAAAAGCACTATTTGTAAATTTGATCTGAGAGGTAGGTAACAATCTCAATAGCTAACCAAAAGACTGTTATGTACTTTTCTTCTGGGTAGTATTCATCAAACGCTGCTAGAACAAGATTTAACAAATCATCATCTGTCATAGACTTGTTGATGTTAAACATTATCCCTTTCTCGTGCTGTTGGTATGTTGGTATGTCTGCACCGATGGTGCAAAAAATAGGGATTTGTTTTTCTGTGGTAATAAATGCTGCTTTCATTTTACAAAGATAGAGAAATTTTATCTATATTTGCACTATAGGTGTTTCGACAGGTAGACCTTAACTCAACCGAAGCTCTTATCGCAGGACTGATAAGATAGACTGAATCTACTGGTGATAATCCAAGCAATGACTCACTCGCGTCAACTTGGTCAAAAGCGGAACCGAAAGGGAAGTAAATCACCACAGTAAGCAGGGCTGATAGTAGAAGAGGTAGTAGACTTAAAAGTCGACACTTGTGGACAGTTAAATACTATCCGCAGGAATAGGCGAGTTGTATTAAAACTATATAGAACATGGAAGAAGATGAAATATGGAGAGCAGAGACAATAAGAGTAGGCAATGTAGAAATGTCAGTACTCTTAGAAATAGACTCTGGAAAGTTAATTCCCGATACTGAGCACCTTGTGCTCTTAGACCCAACAGAAAATGTCTTATACGCTGCCTATGGTGCACAAGATATCTACATGTTTTTGTCCACAATGAACTCCCCGGAAAAACAAATGTGGGAAAGTAACGCTAAAAAAGTAGTAGAATACGCACTAAACGCAAACTGGATATAATCTTTGTAAAAATCAAATCGAAATGAGTAAACAAAACGAACATTTGGAAAACAAGGAAGAGCTTCGGGTTGATTTCGGGTCAACTTCGGATTTGAAGGATAAATTTGAATACAAAATGATTGAACACAATGTGTTTAATGGAGATATAACTCGTGAAATGAACTCAATGGGTAAAAAAGGATGGAGAGTTATTAGAATGTTTGACCCGATAAGGCATTTTGACACTGGTGTAGTGTTTATACGCGTGTTCTACGAGCGTAAGCAAAAAAGAAAGTGATAAATCCCGCAAACTTAACCTCCTCCGCAAATGGCACAGCTAAACGCAAATACCCCCTATATAGAAACCTACATAAGAAACGAATATATCAACGGAGAAAAAGGACTAACAGAAGGCTATATCTTCGGAGTAAAGAGTATGCTCAACAGACCCCTACACTTTCACTTCCAAGCTAAATTTGGTGCTATATTCTGGAATATGCCAATATCAGCCTTTGCTCACAGAGAAGACTACGATCCCCTATCCCAAGATGAAGCAAAAAGACTATCCCTACTCCAAACATGGGACTGTCAATCCAATAATATCGCTGTTACCTGCTTCGCATTCCTCCAAAACAAACGAGTAGACATCTTCTGTCGAGACAAAGTCTGGAGAACCGGTACATACCTCTTCACCATAGACGACTACGAAGGTGACCTAAACGAACTTAACGTAGGGTACTCGAACGACCAAGACTCTAAATGCTATCACTTCATCGTAATGGAAGACGGCAACTTTGCCGTGCAACCAAATAACCTCCTTAGATGGCATAACCCAGACTTTATCGTACCTTACCAAAAAGACAACCCACCTAAACTCAAAATCTTCAAAGAACAACTCTCAAGCGAAGATATTGATCGTACATACGGTAATAGCCCATACTACTTTTATAACGCTGACTGACGTATCCGCCCGGTGACAAAAGGAGACTAACTCCTTGACCTTTAGCTTTCTAAAAAATATTGTCCCATAGCCACCTAAGTTTCTTTATCGGGGGTATTTGGGTGGTAAAATTTTTATCAGAGGTATTTGGGGGGTATCAAAATTTTTATCAGAGGTATCTAAGGGGTATTATACCCTATATACACCCCCCCCACACAGCAAAGGAAAGTCGATTTCTCAGACCGTCCCCCCCTCGAAAAATAAATGTATCTACATATAATGTTTCTACAACTAATGTTTATACATATAGTGTAGCAATATCTATTGTAGTTGTATTAATTGTTGCAACAACTATTTTTTTTTGAATTAATCCTCCCGTCCTTTTTTATTAGTCTACTAACTTGGTAGAGTTTATGGGTTATTTTCTGTTTGAATAGTCTATTAAATTGATAGGTTAAAGGGGGAAATAAACACACTACATCCAATGATCTAAAAGGTAGCTATCTACCTACATACGTTTTTTATATGTACCTACATTGAAATTTATTGCACTGATTTTCAATGAGTTACAAGTTATTTTATCACAAAGCGAAAATAAATTTGGACTGTATTATTTTTTTACACAATCTTTGTAGCACCATAAAACAAAAAACTAATTTAAAATGAAAACATCTAAAGTAATTAACAAGGCATTAACTACAATTGAAACATTAAAAGCCAAAGAAGAAAAGACAAGTTTTGACTTTGTTAGACTTGCCAATGCCGAATATAAAATAGAAAGCAAAACGGCATCTAATATTTATAAAGTAGTAACGGCGTCAGAACATTTATCTAATATATTAGGTAAAAGTGAAACGCCAACCTTTAAACAATTCGTCGCAAAACTACCTAAAAAGCCCTTTTACAGCATTTACGACGGGTTTATGACGCTGCGTAAATTCAACAAGGTAGAAATACAGCAACGCAAAGCAGTACGCCAAAACAAAAAGACGGCTGCAAAGTAAGCAAAAAGCCCTATTCGCGCGACTTTGGGCGGCTCGCAACCGTCATAGGGCTCAAATATACCTAAGACAAAAATACATCTACTTAGGTACGATATTCAAAAGGGCGCAATGCCTGAGAGACTGGGCGAAATGCTAAGGTCTCAATATCAAAGATGTCGTTCATTCTCTTACTTTCCTGAAATAAAGTACTAGTAACATTGGTAACGCTTTGTGGACGTACTTACATAGGCTTTCAACCTATGGTTTGGTCACGACATAAAACTTGATACCTTGTAATGTCGCAAGGGCTGCTTCATACTGATGAGACAAACTGTATGCGCTTAATAGTGGGTAACTGATACCAAAGGCAGGGCTATATATATTCCTTTTATATGTAGTTAAAACTCATTATGAAGGTTTAGTGTGTCTCTGTAGACATATGACAAGGGCTGTTATGCGGGCAGTATACCGCAAATATTTATGTCGACTAACGTCGAACTGTTATTGCTAACGTTTTAAGTGTTTCCGAAGTGAAATAGCAATGCAGTAACGCAATAAACGCTTAATTGTGCAACGTATGTAGATGCCGATGGTTCGCGACCAATTGCACAATCTAAAAATCAAACAAAAAACAATTAAAATTCAATTCCAATGGAAAACGTACAGTTTAAAGCACAGACAAGTATTTTTGGCTCATCTTTCAAGGTAGACACAGAACTTAATCTCCATACACCGAAAGGTATTTTTACAAAAGAACAAATGCAAGCTTTTGCTGATGAAGCAAAGGGTTTGAACCGCTTGCATAAACCAATGGCGTTATTATTTTGGATTGACGTAAAAAATGGTAAGGTGTCCAATTGGCGAAAGGTGTAACTAATCAAATTCAATTCCAATGGAACTATTAACGCAAAATTCAAAGCTAAAAAAGACATCCAAAGAATTCGGTAAACGTGTATTCAACTTCGGTATACCCGCATTCGAAGACCCCGAAACAGGTAGACGTACTTGTCCCTTTGCAGGTTCGTGTGCTAAAATCTGTTATGCTCGCAAAGGTGCATACATTTGGGGCAATGTTAAACCTGCATTCGTTGCAAGGTATAACGCCACCAAACAAGATGATTTTGTAGATGTGATGTGTGCTGAGATTAAACGTAAACGTGTAGACTATCTTAGAGTGCATGATAGTGGCGACTATTATTCGCGGGCATATATTGCTAAGTGGATTGAGATTGCTCGACGCAATCCTAACGTAAAGTTCTACAGCTATACGAAATCAATTCCACTATTCAAAGAGATAGACCTACCTGAGAACTACGATATCATCTATTCTGAGGGGTCTACTGTTGACCATCTTATTGACACCAATGTAGATAGGCATTCAAGAATATTTGACAGCGCAGAATCGCTTAGGCAGAATGACTATGCGGACGCGAGTAAGTACGATTTGTATGCTACCAAATGGTTCAGTAACACAAACAAAGTAGGTCTTGTAATTCACTAATAAAACCAAATCAAATGAAACTAATGCAGATAGATTTCTACAAATTCAACGGTAGGTTTTACTTTGAAACCGATAATCACGAAGGTAGAGTAGTTATAAGTATAGAAGAACACTTTGGTGAGAAGTTTAAGCATGTGTCACACTTAGAACTTGACTACGATATAGAGGACGAAGAGTACGATATTTTGCTGAATTATATGCGAGATAACATCAACGAAATCTTAAACGCTAAATCATTATAACACAATTTAAAAATCAATAATCATGAAACAAGTATCTGTTTGGTATGCCAGTAGCCGACAAGTAAGCTATGGGCATCACAAAGTTAGTGTTGAGTTAAATTTCAACAATGACTACAAAACATTCAGCGCGGTAACAACCGACACGGAGGCAATAGATGCAGCATATGAACTTGAAGGTGAAGGTAAGTGGAATGCACTATACGACAGCATCAAGTATCACATTGAAGACGAAGTAAAAGAATGGATTAATAATCAAGAATTATGAATAGACAGAAGTTGAGCAATATCAAAATAGGATGGAACGGTAAACCTGACTATCCTGAGTTTTGTAATGCATTCCTTGAATCAGCTACTGAAGATGGCAGAGAGTTGACTGCGGAGGAATGTGAAAAGTGGGAACAGAACAACCCAGAATTGTTCTATGAACTGGTATACGAATCATTTTTATTATGACAATTTATAGAATATACTCTGATGATCAACCCGACACTATGTTTGCAAGTAGTCTTGTATGTAGTGTAGTGGTTGTAGCAAATAGCGAAGAAGAAGCAAAGCAGATGGTAGAAAAAAAACACGGTGATAACTTTGTGTGTGATTACAAAGATGTTAAAGTAGAAGCTATTTGCGGTGATAACGAAGCAATGATTGTAAATGTGGAATACTTTAATGATAGCTACTACTAATTGTTGCTAACATCTATTAAGTCCATGTTTCACGAAATAAAATGTTTCACAATAAAACCAAATCGAATGAAAAACTTAATCAAATTAGTTGACTTCCTTGGTGAAGTTGCATTTCCTTACACAGCACTTGTGTGCTTTGTTACTTACGTTATCTACTGCATAACCTTAATCTAGGTGCTAGGGACTACCTCGTGAAAGCCGAGGTCGGGGGAGTTGCCTCCCTCGCTCCGCTCAAACCATTTAAACTAATAAATTATGGAACTAAAAGTGACATCAGTAAGATACTTTGAAACTCGCAGAGGTTTGGGGTATGAATGTAAAACTAACAACCCACTTGTTACAATTTGGAACGATGGACAAGGTGGTTCCACTTATCTCAGTGGGGACGCGTATAACTTACAATTCTTTAAAGAACTAAGTGAGTGGGATTTAGAAGATTTGATAAATGAATACGAATTAAACAAATAAATCATGGCAAACAGAGATATTAATTTTACTGATGAATTTGGAAATGAATTCTTCGTTAAAGTGAGAGAAACCGCCGTAGAAGTATTTAAGAATAAAACCCAAATAACAGATGTTAGGTTTTATGAAGATGAAATTGTAGAATAAAACCAATTAAAACCAATTAATCATGGCAAACAATTGTTATAATCACATCACATTACAAGGTAGTGCTGATGTATTAACCAAGGTAGTTGAAAGACTTGAAACCTATGACCAATTTAATTACCTCAATGGTTGGGGTGACTACGTTCTTGGAATCAGAGATGACTTCGACTACAAATGGGAAGAGGACGAGCGTAAAGATGGGTACTACTACGGCAGTAGATGGTTTCTATTTGACATCGAATTGGAATCTGATACACTAACCATATCAGGGGATTCCGCGTGGTCACCGCTGATAAAACTTACAGAAGAGATTTGTAAGGTTTACAACTTAAAGGGTGAAATCTATTATTCTGAATCAGGTAGTGACATCGCAGGAAAGCTATCCTTTGATGGTGATAAGGAATGTAATCGAATAGAGACCACCTGTAAGCATATGAACTACCTTGAAGATGTTCAGTATTGGTTTGAGGATATGATAGGACATCTTGATGGAGCAGACGAGGAAGAGGTAAATTCAGTACTAACTGAGGCTGCTACATACGCAAGCAAAGAAAACTTAAACAAACTAACACAACTTATTGGTTATGAAAACAACGATAGTAACTACTGATGTAGATGGTAATCGCTTTATCTTTTTAGATGTAACGGAGAAAGCCAAAGAGATTTTCTCTTCGGGCATATTCGAAATATTCGAAATAGATGGTAACGACGAATACCTTATCGAAACTCACGACCACTTGAACCACGCATTATCAATGGGACTTCCTATCGGCATACAGGTAGGAAGCATGGGAACTTTAATTAAACAACTTGCTAATACTTACTAACATGAGTAACTACATAGACTCCTCATCAGAGGATTGGGAATACTACTACAGCGTAAACTGTTAACATGACAACACGCATAGAAGAAGAAAGGGGACAGTTTAGAGTCTACTCTGTTCGGTCATTGGGTGGGGCATTGGTTTTCTACGATAGCAAAACTGATGCCCAGTCCGATGCTACCACACCTTACACTGAGATGTCTAAGATTAAAAACTTTGACAACTATCAGTTCTACAATTATTGTTTCAATAAAATCTACAATAAACCATGCTAAATACAGCAACATCCGTGTTAGCTTTACTATCCAAGATAGAAGCTAGATCAGCAGACAGATACCCTTTCTTCCACGAAGAACTTGTACTGTGTAACCAGTGTGTTGAAAAACCTTCAACCACAATTGAAGTTATTTCTTATAATAAAAATTAAATTCGTAATCAATTAAAATCAATCAAAATGAATCTAAATGAAAAAGCGTTCGAACTACTTGAAGCAAGTAAGTTGAACTGGACAGTGACCAAAGAAGAATTATTCAGCGGTGATGGTAAACCTACAAACTCTTATGGAATGTTTCGTAGCGATACTAACGCGTGGTTAGGTACTGTGGGTGATAGATATATACCTATGCAGAACTACGAGTTAGCTGAGACTATCATTCAAGCTGCACAAGGTCTTGAGTTAGAGACTATGCGCGGAGGATTGTTTGCTAATGGTAGAAAAATCTTTCTACAAGTATCACTTCCCGATGAGAACATTGGCATGGGTGGCGTTAAGCGGTGGATTACTGCTACCAATTCACACGATGGTAGTTTATCCATAGGTTTTGGTTCAACTTCTACTGTGATTAAATGTAGCAACACCTTCTACCAAGCCTTTAAAGGTTTGGATAAGTTCAGACATACAGTCTCAGCCTCTTCTCGTGTACAATCTGCTATGGCTGATATGAGACGAGCAATGCAACTCGATCAAGGTTTGATGGATAACTTCAAACGTATGGCTGATATAGAACTTAAGGACGAGATGATTGAAAGCGTTATCAGAAAGATTTTCAATGTTGACGCTGGATCAAATCAAAAAGATGTTTCAACCCGAAAGTTCAATCAAGTACAAGCATTCGCCAACAGTCTTCAAACTGAGGTTGAACTTGAAGGTAAAACGCTGTGGGCATTGTTCAATGGTGTTACACGATATACAAATCATCAACAGAACTTTGAGAGTGTTGAAAGCAAGAACGAATATCTAATGACCGGCACAGGTTATAAGATGTCCAACATTGCCTTCGATGATATCATGCGATTCGTTGAAGAGAGAACTGTAATGTTTATCTAATTTTGTTTTATGGTTTCTTGGGCAGGGTGTTTCACTCTGTCCAAGTTTTTATCCTTTTATTATGACATACACAATTATCAAAGAACTTCAAGAGAAACATCCACACCTCAACAAAAAAGAATTTGCAACAGAGGTCTGGGCTAGACTTCATCCTAACAGATATGACTTCAATAAATTTCTGTTCATGTACAGAGAAGGTAAAATACCAAATGAAGAAGAAATAAACGAAATCCGTAAGATATGGATCCAAGAGAGTTAATACAAATAGTTCAACCAATACAAACAGAAGAAGAATTACAATCTGTTGACCCTGAGCAAATTGAAGCAGAATTGTTAAATTATGTTTGGTATTCTAAAAAGTAACTTTACCTTTGTCGAAATATTCTATGAGGTAGATCGGTCACCTCATGCAGAAACAACCGATAGAAGCGACGTAAAGCTGAGATTGTGTTAAATGATAGAGAAGGGTTTTCTATAACTTGCTACCCACTATCAGCCTATTCGAAGAACTCAATGGAGCAGAGAGGTCACAGTAAGTTATTCTCTTTGGGGGAAGGGGGTAACTTGCTTTTTTGACCAATCTCAGAATCTAATAAAGCAGCTTATGATGTGGATATTAATTATTATTTTATATTTGTGCAGTAAACCCGGTAAAAAATAAATCAAAAATCAATTTATATGAAAAGAGGAACATGGTACTTGACACCAAAAAGTCAAGAAGAAACACAAGATGTACCTTTCGTTATAGGAGGGTTGTATAAAAATCGTATGGGGGCATTTTTCATTCTAGCAAGAGTTGTCGATGACAAATACTTTTTAGTTCGTATTTCTAATGGCGAAACAACTAGTGGAACTCCAGCAACCAAAAACGAAATTCAAGAGTGGTTAAACGAGCGCTACACCTTAGTAGCAAACCAAATAGAAGCGAAGCCATGAAAAAGTACACAAAAGGAAAACTAAACAAAATCCCTGACGAGTTAGTTGAAATCATGCTTGACAGACAGGAGGAGCAGGGAAACAAACGCGATGCGAGTGTTTTTGAGAAATATTTAGACACAAGTAAAGATAGCGGTGGCTTTTATTGGGACTCAACTGTTGAACGCTATGAAACTTGGAATAGAGCTTTGCGATATAAAAACTTCGACGCAGTCCTAAAACACCCTGCTAACGTAAAGAACAAGTACCCGATGCTTATGTGGGTTAGTGATATTGAGGGAGGGGTTAAAAAGAAAAGAACGAAGCGCGTTGTCTTTATGGAAAAGAATGGCAAATATGTTGCTTGGTATAACGCAGAGTCTTTTGAGGAAGCAGAATATGAGACAAGCTCTTGTGGATGGAAATACGCAGAACCAGTAATCGAAGAACAAGAACAGCCAGTCGAGTTAACTATTGACGAGATAGCTGAGAAGTTTAACCTTAAACCAAGTCAAATTAAAATTAAGAAGGGATGAAAAAATCAGAATTACAAAAGCGAATTGAAAACGCAGAAAAAGAACTTGCTGAAGTAAAGGCATTGCTTGCACAAGTAGAAACTAAGTCAAGGGTCGTAGACTCGGTGAAGGATATACCTAATAGAAATTGGTTTTTTTTCAGAAAAGGCTATTCGATATACGACTCAAACAACAACGACGACGTAGACCAAATGTCAACCAAAGAACGAGCAGAGGCAGTACTTGCACTTATTCAGCTTATTGAAATCCATGCAGCTATTGAGCAGGAAGCTGATGTATGTAACGCTTGTATAGAGATAAATGGCTTGTGTAATAATAGATACATTGGCTTTTGGTTTGAATCCGAAGAACTCAGAGACGAGTTTAAATCTAAGCACAAGGACTTAATCGAAACCGTAAGAAAAGGATTGTAATCATGGAACAGATATTAATTTTCTGTAGTGTTTCATTATTGAGCGGTTTGGTGGTTATTTTGTTCAATAATAGATACAACATGGTTACTGTCTTTTTAAGAGTGATTGGTATTGTAAGCGGTGTAACATCTGTTTCAATGGCGATTTTGCTGATAATGTCCCCTTTTAAATACGAGCTACACCTCGTTAAGCGTAACGCCTTAATCAGCACGCTTGAAGAAGCAAGGTACGTCGAAAGTCATTTTGAAAAGGCAGGAGCCATATCTAAAGTAATTATGTACAACCAAGAGTTAGCCGAAAGACAGTATGAGAATACCTTGTGGTTATTTGACCCTGCTGTTGACGATAGGTTCATGGAGTTAAAACCAATACAATGATAGTTACCATTTATTCAAATTTAAAAAGTAAGTCTCCGGCATTAATCCATGTTACCCAAGCTTTAGCTCGTATTAAAAACGGTAAAAGTAAAACTGCTGTTGAGGGTGTTCGTTCTGATACAGTGGACAAGAAGGATTTACCATGTGTTGTTTTTGCGGGAAAGATTACCGATACAAAAAGAACAGACGCTAACGTCACAGAACACAGCGGACTCTTTGTTCTCGATTGGGATAAACTTGATGATCCTTCTACTAAAAAGAACCAACTGAAAAATGACCCATACATCTTTGCTGCTTGGATATCTCCAAGTGGTAAAGGTGTAAAGGCTTTGGTAAAATGTTCACCTAACATATCTCAACATGAAGACATGTATGTTGCATTCATTGAGCGTTATCCAGAACTTGATACCACATCTAAGAACATTTCTAGATTGTGCTTTGAAAGCTATGATTCAGACCTTTACTACAATCAAGACAGTAAGGTTTGGACTCGTACCAAGACCGAAGCGGAAGTTGCTAAAGAAAGGTCTGAAAGAAAAGACAGAAGAAATGTTCAACTGTTGGGTAAAGCTATCGCAATGGTTCGTAGTTCTGTTGATGGGGAAAAACATGATCAACTTCTTAAGGCAGCTAGACTTCTTGGAGGCTATGTTGCTGCTGGACGTATTGACGAAAAAGATGCTATAGCAACTCTTGAAGGTGAGATTAAACAGAAAGATGTTAAGAATCTCAATCAAGCAAGAAAGACTATTGTTGATGGTATAGAGTACGGCAAAAGAGCACCACTGCATGAAGCTAAGAAGATTGAAAAAGCACAAGAGTTTCTCAGAAGAGAAAATGGTGACTTTGATTTCTTGGCAGACAGGGAGGAGATGGATTTGTATGAACAAAGTATTATCGATGGTACAATTGCCATGGGACAGTCTTCTAATATCCCTAAACTCGATAGACATTGGATGTACAAGTATAACAGCTTGGATTGGTTTAGCGGACTAGATAACAGTGGTAAATCGTTTGTGCTGTGGTATCTCTCTGTATTAGAGGCAATGTTTAACGGAGTTAAAGTTTCTATCGCCAGCTTTGAAAACAGTGATGGTGAACTTCGTAAAAAACTAAAAGAGTTCTATATTGGAATACCTCTAGTTGAGATGAGTGCTGAAGAAAAAGAATTAGCAGATAAGTTTGTTGACGAACAATTTGTTATATTCTCATCTAAGTACTTGTATACTTGGGAGGATTTTCTAATACGAGCAGAAGTTATTTACGATGAGGTTATGGAGTTTGATTTACTTATTGCAGAACCATTCAATGCCATGGATATTCCCAATAACTTAGACGAACACAGACATAATTTGAAAGCAACCAACATGCTTAGAGAGTTTAAAGAAAACTTCTCTACAGTATGGGTAGCAGATCACGTCAACTCTACTGCCGGTAGAAATAAAGACAAAGATGGATTCATTAGAACACCTTGGAAATCAGATGTAAGTGGGGGTCAAATTAAAGCGAACAAAGCAGACAGCTTTATCGTGGTTCACCGGGTACTTAATGATCCAACTCGAAAGTACAATACCGAACTGCACGTTCAGAAAATTCGTAGCAAAGAAACAGGTGGTGAACCCACCAACATGGACGAACCAGTCATACTGCGAATAAACAAAAACTACTGCGGTTATACCTGTGAAGGTGTGGATCCGGTTGTACAGTTTTGGGAAAGAAAAGGTTTACGCAGAAGTGAACCTGAGCGTAGACTTCCAAATTGGGACAATTCTTCTTTTGACAATTTCTAATTTTATTTTAACTTTGCACTTAAACAATTAATTATGAGTTTATTTAACAATTCCGAAAAGCTGGTTAACCCAGCAAAAAAGTTCATCGAGTTCAGCGCAGCCGAGAACAAAAGCTATTTCTCTTACTACGATAAAGAGAAAAAACAAACCGTAATCTTAAAGCCACCGTTTTACATTGTACCTGTAGATATACTGTCTACTGTTACTGGTTATCACAACAAGAGCAAGAGTGGTATTTGGTCAAGGGAAGTTAGAAACACAAAGACTGACGCTCTTGATGTTAGAACGTTTGGTTCTAAAACACACAACACAAAGTCAACAATCATTGCTGAAGGTTTGTGGAAAGACATTGAAGGTGTTGTGGTTAAAGCAGGTGGTGTATTTGCTTCTTCTATCTACGCTGTTATGTTGGACAAGAAGATGAATCCGATAGAGTTAATCCATCTTAAGTTGAGCAAGTCTTCTCTAAACGCTTGGATTGAAGCCGGTGTTACATACAAGAGTGTGTCAAACGGAATTGTTGTTAAGTGTGAGGTTGACCCAGAGTTGAGAACAGACGCACCTATTCCTTTCAGAGTGCCTAAGTTCACCACTATGTCCGCAGAAAAAGACCTCATATCTACTGTTTTAGAAGTTGCTGCTGAATTACCCGAATACCACAAAAAGTATTTCAACAGAACAGAAACTACTGAAGAGTCTCAAGAAGAACTTGTTGTACCAAAAGATGAAACTCCTTTGATTAACAAAGCAACAGTTTTAGACGAGGTAGAGGATGATGATCTGCCATTCTAAATACTAGACACAAGAAGCACCCCTGACCGTAAGCGTCCTATGTGTAAGACTTATGGAATAGCGGTGCACAGCGACTCATAAGGAGTTTGAGTTGGGGTGCGAATTGTGTCACCTAAACACCGCGTCTTTTTACCTTTGTTTGAACTTCGTATATTGCACAACAAAACAATTTCTCGCCACTTTGGCGAAGAAATGGCGAGATTACTACTAAAATAATATAGTCAGGTGGCGAAATTGGTAGACGCAAGAGATACTCTCGTGGATAAAGATATAAGCTGGTATCACCACATTACAGGTTCGAGTCCTGTCCTGACTACTAAAAATATAATTATGATAGATTTAGATAAAACGAAATTCATCGGAGAAGGTGAATGGGTTAAAGATTCAGCATATCAGGTATATGAATTGGATGGTAAATATTATTCCGTTATAGTAATTGGGCATACTAATAAAGAAATTATGGATGATTCGATAACTGAAATTGCTAAAGAAGATATTAGTAAATATATCTAAATAAAATAGTCAGGTGGCGGAATTGGTAGACGCTTAAAGGGTAAGCTGGAGTTCGAATCTCATAAAAATTGGAGCTATGCTCGTACAGGTTCGAATCCTGTCCTGACTACGATTCATAGTGAACCATCTATGAACACAACCGAAGAGTAACATTGGAGGAGCTATCAAAGTGGTGACAGCTTGGAAAGACGAGCAACTTAGTCAGGTGGCGGAATGGTAGACGCTGTATAGGAG
>Ga0208161_1000314_pt1 | contig 27505 bp, 31 predicted proteins | sample CB_VirMetaG_3_FD_184538 | JGI IMG/M metagenome (GOLD analysis project Ga0208161, IMG submission 184538) | Freshwater to marine saline gradient viral communities from Chesapeake Bay - CB_1508_1S Viral MetaG (SPAdes) (version 4) | ecosystem: Environmental > Aquatic > Marine > Coastal | place: USA... | reverse complement strand
TTTTCTACTCGTAAACTTATCATGTTAGCTGGTAAAGTAAACCGTTGGGGTGTAAAACGGGCAATTGAACTCGTTATCCTCGCACGTTTGGATAAAGATGAACGACAAGTATGGAATGAAGTTGTAAATAAAGGAAATATTGAAATAGGCGATGAAATAGTAGTACCAAAACAAAATCCAGAAGGATATGTTTCCTATCAAGAGTATTGTTACGCCAAAGAGCACAGATGTAGAGGCTGTAGAGCCTTAACAATGGAATATGAAGCTTACGTAGGAAAAACTGTAGTTAGTTATTATTATGATATAAAAACATTTTTATCTTATTTTATTCACGAACTTCAGTGTATAAACAAATTTATAACAACAGCAATAGGGGACGAATATAATGATGAAACCGAAAAAGAAATTGCAAAAGAATTATACTTTTGGTCAAAATCGCTCAATGAATATACGAAACTCTTTGCCCAGGAAATCACATCGTTACCACCAAAGTTATCAAAGTCCCAAATGGATTATGTCTCAAAAATCCAAGCCTCGCAGTTTGAAGCGTTTTTTTCTTTCAAAATAAACTCATATGAATCTGAGATAAAAAAATTACTAGGACTAGTAAAAAGAGAAATGGTAGATACATGCGATATGTACTACAGCAATTTCTTAACCCCGGCCTTAAAGGCTAGATCAATGATAGCATTTCCTTTGGAAATCGATTTATTGTCAACGGATATGAAAAATAAAGTTCCAGAATTGGCTCAAGAAGTTGTAATAGCAGCTTCTTCAATCAATGGAAACCTAGCGTCACTCTTTGCCGATTTAAAACAAAAAAGAATAAATTTAGAAAAAAGAATTATAGGATTTTTAGAAACTGTAAGATTAAAAAGAAAATATATATCTTTTTCTAATCAATTTCAAAACATATCCGGAATTAGATCGGCATCAGTTTTTGTAGATGTCGAAAGCGATCAATATTCAACTAAATTTGAAGAGGCTATTTCATTTCATGAAAAAAATGAAACTTTAAATTCTAGTCATCAATATTTTAATGATCTACTAGAAAACGATCACCCTCAGTATTTGTTGAGATCAGGCGGAATTATAACCGGTGACATAGAATTAAAAGAAGGCGTAAAAATATCTGGAATAGATTTTGCAAATCATAGCCACAGCCCTGCAGACGGAAGCAGTATCATAAAAAGCAGTAACATAGATTATCAAAGTGACAGAGAAAACGATTCGGCCATACTGCAGTTTTCTAAGTCAGATGAGCCAATTTCCATTAGCGTAGATTCTTATGTTCAAGATATTTTAGTTGGAGGAGTTCCAGTTGTAGACGTTCTTGTTTCGACATCAGTTAATTCAGATGTAGAAGAAAAGGGCAGATATGATATTATAGTTTCCTATATAGAGCTGGAAGGATAGTCGTGTCTTGGTTTAGTTATTTCCCTAGAGATTTTGATTTAAGCTCTTCTGAGCCAACATATATTGAGCCTCCGCTAAGGCATCCTATTAATATATATTCAATCTTTAATACAATAACAACAGATCAAATAATACCAATAGACCTAAGTGCCTATAATTTTGGAAGCGCTTCCAACTTTTTATCAAAAATTTCAAAGACCGCAGAAAAAACAGAAGACACCTCTCAATATGTAGTGGTTCATTATGACGTAGAATTAGGCACGCACACTGTTGTTAAGTCTACAGTGGAAAATGGTTATCTTTACTTTTTAAGCGCAAAAGATCATCTAGCTGGAGAAGATGTAGTTGATGAATATTATTTGTATTATGGCAATGATCATCTAAAATATGTAGAAGAAGTTACATATCAATCTCAAAAAAGATATAGACAAATATCTCAAGCAAATCTAGATCTAATGAAAGCAAACGCTTCTCTATACGATACAAATCTTTATAATTTAAACATAACAGATATCGAAGATTATTTTAACCAAGTTAACTCAGACGAAGAAGACTCATCTAAGCAAAAGTTTTCTTATTATAATCAAAACACAGATTGGTTAGGTTATAAATCTTCGTCAATTGGAGCAAAAGTTGCCGGATCATTTAGTGGTCCATTTTTAAGAATAAAAGCCCAAAATAATCCTAACGCTGGTAAGATAAAAATAAAAATATTAAAAGAAAAACAAGATGTTTATATTCTTGGCTTTAATCCTGAAACTGGTCCAGTAGAACAAAAAGAAGAGGTGTTCTTAGATTGGACAGATATAGATCTATACTCTCCGACTACGCAAGAGGTTACTATATATGAGACAGATTCACTTGAAAATAAAAAGTATAACTTTACCATAGAAATTATTGAACAAGACAATAAATCTTCTTTGGGTAAAGAAGTTAATATTACTTCATTTAGCTATCTTCAAGTTTTTAGTAGTGTGTTTTTTTCAAAAGAATATAATCCAAATTTAGCGTTTAAGGAATAAAAATGACCATAGTAAAAAAGACTATTCAAGATTTAAAACCAAATAAAAGATACCTTGTAAAAGTAGAAGCTTTTGACAATAACCTGGGTACGGTTGCAGCGGAAAACTCAATCATAATAGAAACTCCATCTGACGCCTCTGTTCCAGGCTCTATTGATATAACTAACTTTAAGCTATACAACAACTCTAAGTCTTTGATGTTTAAGTTTGATGCGCCAAATGATGAAGATCTTAAAGGTTACGAGTATCAAGTATATTCTCAGAATAATTTATCAGAAACATATTTAATCCAAAGCCGGAGACAGCACAAGTAGCGTATTTAGCGTTGTTCTAAATGATATAGCTCAAGCTATTACATCCTCAGCTCCAGTCTATGGAAGAATAAGATCTTTTGATACATCTGGTAATTATGGAGATTGGACAAGCTTAATAGCTTCACAATCAACTCTTATAGACTCGGCAGAAATACTAGAGCTTACCGCAGATAAAATAAAAGCAGGAACAATCGGTGCTCAAACAATAAAACTAGATGGAGTTAACTCTGTAATTCAATCAAATAGCTTTGTTGCTGGTTCTACCGGTTGGATAATAAGAGGAAACGGAACCGCAGAGTTTGCAAACACTTCCATTAGAGGTACCGTAACTGCTGGTCAGGTAACCACAACAGGATTAACAATATACTCAAACGGCGCAATAACAACTACTTCTGGAAAATTTGGAGTAACATCTGGAGGAGTACTATCTGCAAGTGAAGTAAGTATAAGTGGAGCAATAACTGCAACTTCTGGAACATTTACTGGAACAATTAATGCTACAGGCGGAACAATGACTGGCTATTTAAGGGCTGGTGATGTTTATATAGGAAGAAATGTGTATGGAGCTACAGAACACAACGGAATAGGGATAGATGGAAGCTGGGACAATGCTTGGGTAAGAAGAGACACTAACGATACTACCTACTTTAGAGTAGGTTCTGGTTCTAGATATATTCAATTAGATACAGGTGGCTCTTCTGGTATTTATTTCCCATATTTTTCTGTAGACAATGATGGAAACCTAACTGCTACTTCAGCAAACATAACAGGAACTATTAATTCTGGCAACCTAACTGCAACAGGTGGATCAATTGGTGGATGGTTAATAGATCCAGGCTCCATAAGAACTAGTGGTATTTACTATGGGTCAAACGGCGCATATAATCCAGTTGCAGCATTATTAAACAACGGTGCCTTTGTAGTATATCAATTTGATTCTGGTCAACCAGGGTCTTTTGTGGTAGATCCAGATAATGGAGTATTAGTTAATGCAATAAGCATGAGATCAAGAACTACTGGAGGATCAAAAACTCACTGGTATCCATATTTTGATAACAATAAAGCATGTGGTGTTTCTGACTATAGATGGACAGAAGTATGGGCTATTGATGGAACAATTAATACATCTGACGAAAGAACAAAAACAGGAATAGAAAATATATTTGTTGGTTTAGACTTTATAAAAGATTTACGTCCAGTTTCTTATTATAGAATAGCGTCATATCTTGAACCAGTTTTAGATAAGGATGGAAAAGAAATAAGAGATCCAGTCACTAATAAAGCAGAAATGCAAGTTGGGGCTCCTGGAAAAAGAAAACATTTTGGATTAATAGCTCAGGAAGTTAAAGCTGCAATAGATAAAAACAATATTAAACCAGAAGATTTTGGCCCTTGGATTCTAACTGATACAGAAGACGAAAATTCAGACCAAGCTCTTAGATATGAAGAATTTATTGCTATTTTAATTAAAGCAGTACAAGAACTATCTGAAAAAGTTGCAACCTTAGAATCTAAAGTGTTATAATTCATTATTATGGATAATAATTCAAATTTAGATGTTAATTTAATACTGCAAGCTTTTCAAGATAGATTAGCTCAGCTTAATTCTGAATTAATTATAAAAGAAGCTACAATAAAACATTTAAATAATTATATTATTCAAAATTTAGAAAATGTAAAAACAAACGATAAAAAAGAAAAGAAAGAGAAGGATGACTTCTAATGTCAGATAATGAAAACACTCAAGAAAACCAACAAGCAACTATCACAATTACAGTTTCTCAACAGAATCTTCAATATAAGAGCGATTTTTCTGAGCCAGAAACCATCTTTTGGCTTGAGTCTGTAAAGAGCCTTATTATGAAGAAGGCTTTCGAGATGGCAGGATTGACAGAATCTACTAAGTAATTCGCCATTTATAGCTACTATATATAAATAACACAATAGTAAAGGCGTAGTAAATGGCTATTAGATCTTATCTTCCTTTTGCTAAAAACTCAGTTTCTTTAGAGGAAAAAAAGTTAAAGCAAGACGATATTAAAGTTTTAGGCAAGAGCATTAAGATAGCTGCTCTTGCTCTTGGTTTTCGTGGCTCATCATATTATTATGATACAAGAGCTGCTTTTGAACCCTCTCCATATGACTTTAATAGAATAACTCAAGCATTTGATACCGATGGATACGTTCGTCAATCAGTGGCTAAGCATAAAGAACTCTTTTGGAAAGAAGGGTGGGAAATAGTAGGAGAAAATCCTGAAGCTATTTCATACCTATACAGAAGAATAGATTTCATGGAAATGACCATGAAGAGACCATTTGCAGAGTTTTTAATAGAGCTTTCAGATCAACTTATAAAATATTCTAATGTTTTTATAGTTAAAGCTAGAGCTGATATCGGCTCTTTTTTTCCAGATAAGCTTAATCCAATTGCCGGAACCGAGCCTATAGCTGGGTATTATTTAATACCAACAGAGCAGACTTATATCTTAAGAGATAAACAAAATAGACCAAAAGCTTATCAGCAGGCTACAGATCCATTAACCTATTCTCCAAACGATAAAGATCCAGTATGGTCGGCTGAAAGAGTCGTTCATATGTACTTTGACAAAAAGCCAGGTAGAGCTTTTGGTACTCCATTTTTATCAACTGTTCTAGACGATGTAATTGCGCTTAGGCAAATGGAAGAAGATATACAAAATTTAGTTCACAGAGAATTATTTCCGTTATATAAATATACAATTGGCACAGCCGAACAGCCAGCAGAGCCAGAGGAAATTACAAGAGCAGCAGCAGAAATAGAAAACCTTAGGGCAGAAGGTGGGCTGATCCTTCCATATAGACATAGCGTAGACGTAATTGGAGCAAACAACACGGCACTTGATGCATCCGAATACCTAAATCATTTTAAGGAAAGAGTCGCTGTAGGATTAGGCGTTGCTCCTCACCATCTCGGTATGAGCATGAATGGTGGCAATAGATCAGTTACCGATAGACTTGATGTTTCTCTTTACGATAGAATTAAGCAACTGCAAAAGCAATTTGCAGAGATGATAAGAATATATATATTCAATGAGCTATTATTTGAAGGTGGTTTTGATCCGCTAGAAAATCCTTTAGAGTCATCAGTGTCAGATAGATGTTTCCTAAAATTCAAAGAGATAGACGTAGATACTCAAGTTAAAAAAGAAAACCATATAATACAAAAGTTTGTCAATAACTTGATAACTATAGACGAAGCAAGATTGATGCTTGGTCTCGATACTGATGTTGATGAGGAAAAGCTTTTTGCGTACATGCAGGCGCAGCTTCAAATGGATATGGCAAAAAATCAAGCTGAATTAACAGCAAATACTTCTTCTCCAAAAAGTTCAGATGGACAACAGCCAGCAACTAGAGGGCAAAGAAACCTACCGTCTTCAAGAAAAGGGGTAGGTAATTCTAGTAGGCCTCAGAATCAAAACGGAAGAAAAAGTTCTCCAAATATTAGAAGATCAGACGATATGTCATGGCTTGTAACTGTTGAAAAACTGCTTGAGCCAGAGTATAATTATATAGAAGACAAATAACATTGGAGATTAAATGATCGTTAAAGAAGAAACATTAGAACAGTTAGAGGAAGCCGTTGCGAACGGTCAGTTCCGTTTGGCTAATGCTAGATTTCTAGAAGCTCTTGCAGAGCTACTTGAAGTTGTAGCTGAAATGAAATATAAATTGGATGCAATAGAACACTTCTTAACTTCAGATGATGATGAAGAAGACGAAACTGAAAATAAGGTCGAAGAAAAAGAAGAAGTAGCAGTAGCTCCGCAAGAAGTTGAAGCTGTTGAAGAAGTTAAATTGGCCAATGAAGAAAAGCCAAAACCAAAATCAAAAGCAAAGCAGACAGAAGAGCCAGAAGTTAAAGAGTAGAGCATGCTGATAATAGGCTGCCCAGTATACAAAAGAGACTGGATACTACCTCACTGGTTTGCTTGCATTCAGAGACAAACTTATAGCTTAAAAAATATTGGTTTTATTTTTGAGCTCGGTGCAGATGATAAAGAAACTTTTGATTTTTTAGTCAATTGGAAAAAAGCTCATCCAGAAATTTCTATTTTTGATATAGAAATTAGAGAAGACATAGCGCACCACGCACATGCGGAGGGTACTAGAAGATGGTCTTTTTCAAAATATGAAAATATGGTTTCAATGAGAAACTCTTTGTTGGATAAGGTAAAAAAAATACAGCCTGATTTTTATTATAGTTTAGATTCAGACATATTATTAACTAATCCAAATACAATAGAATTTTTATTAAGTCATATTACATCAGGGTTAACAGACGCAATAAACACTCTAATGTTCATGACTCCGTTTGGAGTGGAGTATCCAAGCGTTATGTCGTGGCATGATTCAACTTACCAAAAAGCTCACAGAAATAACCAATACCCTTTTGGATCCTTATTCCAAGCAGATGTAATAATGGCAGGAAAAATGATGTCAAAAGATGTTTATAATAATTCTAGATATAAGTTTCATACTCAGGGAGAAGATCTTGGGTGGAGCGCTGACTGCGCAGAAAAGGGATTTAAACTTTCATGCGCTTCATACATATACACTCCGCACATAATGGGTAAAGAAGAGTTAAAAAAGTTTTTATCACAAGGCGATGACAGATATGAGCTTGTTTTTAACAAAAATCATGTTAACGCACATAAACACCAGGATATATTTGCATAAATGTGTTTAATGGTATAAAATATATTACTATTAAATACGGTTTAAAAAAATGGAGACAAAAAATGGCCTTTGAGTTTGTAGAGAACTTTACAATAGAGCTTCCTGAGATTAAAGAATCAGATTTTAACTTTTCTGAAAGTTCTGATTTTAAAAATGGTCTTATCATTGAAGTAGCCGCAATACACGAGCGGATTAACAGGCAATTATAATAATTACTCTGCAGTAGAATTAGAAAAAGCTCTGCAATCCTGGGTAAATCCATACCCTAAGCCAATTATATTAAACCATGATCTAAATACAGAGCCCATTGGAAGGGTTATGGCTGCAAAGATGGACAAAGAAGAAGACGGCGCTCCATTCGTAAGATTGCAGATAGCTATAACAGACCCAGTTGCAGCTCAAAAAATAATGGACAAAAGATACTTGACTGGATCCGTTGGAGGAAGGGCCGGAAAGGCCGTTTGTAGTATCAGCGGAGAAGACCTCGCAGCAGAGGACGCCAATGGAAGGCCCAGAATGCCCAAGTATAGAAGGGGGCAAGTTTATAAAGGTAAATTAGCTTTTATAGACATGCAAGATATATCTTTTAAAGAATACTCTTTTGTAAATCAGCCTGCAGACCAAAGGTCTGGAGTTAGAAGCAAAACAAAGGCTGATGGAACCGTATCTGTTTCAGATTCAGATTGGGTAGCAAAAAGCTCTGCTTTTATTTTAAAGATGGACGAAGAGGATATTTACTCACTTTCAGAAAGTGAATCAATCTTTAAAGGAATGAAAAAGAAAGAATCTAGACCAGTATATCTTCAAATTAAAGGTTCGTTCTTAAGTGCCATGGCGGTAAATGAGAGTGAAAATTACAATATTAAAGATAACCCATTACTATCAACAGAACAAGAATCTAGAAATAATGAGGAGAATTTTGAAATGACAGTTCTTAAAGAAGAAGAAGACATCCTAGCTGTTGCAAAAGAGCTTAGTGATGATCTTTCCTCAATTGCTGCAGACGTCGTAAAGAAAGATGATTCTACAGAAAGTGCAGAAGCACCATCTGAAACTCCGGAAGAAAATGCCGCAGAAGAAGATGCAGTGGAAGAAAACGCTGAAGAGACTGTAGAAGAAGACAAGCAGGAAGAAAAATCCGAAGAAGAGATTTCTACCGATAAAGAGGAAGAGTCGGATGTGCAAGAAAAAGCTGAATCCGATAAGTCCGAAGAGTCGGTTGAAGAGCCTGAGTCAAATCAGGAACAAGAAGTTGAAAAGGAAGATTCACCAGAGCTCAATGACAAAAAAGAAGTTGCTGAGCAAAAAGATGATGAGCTTTCCAATAAGATCAAGCTTCTTGAAGAAGAAAACAAAAACCTTAAAGCAGCACTTCACAGAGTGTTAGCAGAAAGAGTTGTAGATGCAAAAATTTCTGCCGGAGTTGAAAGCCCAGCAGAAAGAGAAGCACTTGTTGCGGACCATGTTACAAGAACAGCTTCTTCGCTAGCAGATTCGCTAAGAGATTTAGCAAAAATGCCAGCAAAGAAAGCAGCTACAACTGTAGTTCCAGAAATTACTAGTGAAGCAGAAAACACAAAAGAAGAATTTAATGTAGCTTCAATTGAAGATGTTGATTCAGAGAAAAAAGAATCAGCACCATCTGCAGAACAACTTTTTGTTGACGCCTTAATGGGTCGTCGTTCGCTTTAATAACATACAAGGAGATAATATAAAATGAGCTTAGCAAAATTCCGCAAGGTATATGCCAAGACAGGAGCAGGCAGGTTTGTAGTTTCTGAGGGCGTTGCGCCAGCAGCATATCTACTTCCAAGTGCAGGTCTTCCAACTTGGTATCTCGATTCAGAAGATGATCGTTTTGAAATTGTTCTTACAAAGGGAACAATTCTTTCAGTCGTAGCTGATTCAAATGGCGATGCAAGAGTAGTTCCAGCAAATGGTTCTTCCTCAAGCGTTACATGGGGCGATTCAATGCCCGCGTCATGGGATCCGCTCGATGGTGCAACTCCAGCTTACAGCTCGGGTGCAACTGACACAGTTACAGTTGCAGCTAAGTCTGTTCCAGTTGGCGTAGCTCAATACGATCTATATCGTCCATTTGACAAGGGAACTTCACAGGGCGCAGGGTTTATCACCCACGGCTACGTAGAGTACCCAATGGTCGATGGAATTAACAATGATGTGACAGTCGGTTCCTTAATCAGAGCTGACCACATGGGTCGCCCAGTGGTGTTAACATCAACACTGAGTGGCACAGATCCTTACCTCCAGGTTGGTAAGGTTATTGAGGTAGAAAAGTTTGCAACCAACTTTGATGATGGTCTGCTTTCCTACATGCAATTGCCATCGGATCCTGGTGCACTAAAGACTGTTTTTGAAGTTACAAGAACAGGCACCTATCAGGGCAAGTTGGGCATCCGCTCAAACCTGGATGTAACAAATGTGCTTGGCGCATTCCGTGTCAATCTAACACTGTAATAAATAAAAAAGAAAAAATAACACAGGAGGAATAATCCTAAGATGAGTAAATCAATCCAAGAGCTCCTCTCGGGTCTCCCAGCATGGGAAACAGCATTAACTGAGGACGGTTACATCGATGGAGATAACAGAGTAACCATTAAAGAAGCATTTGCATCACCTGATGCAGCTGCACTCTTTCCTAAAGTCATCTCCCGTACACTAAAGGAAGCAGCTGAGCCACAATTATTGGTTACGCCACTTCTCTCAACTGTACGTCTCGGCAAGGGACGCTCTTTGGAGTTCCCAGCAGTTAATGCAATTCAAGCTGCAGAGATCCCAGAAGGACAAGAATATCCAGAACAGGCTCTCGCCTTTGCAAAGCAAGTTGAAGGTAAAGTTTCAAAGAAAGGTGTCAAGTTGGCTTTTACCGAAGAAGTCATCGCAGACTCACTTTGGGACATTGTTGGCCTTCACGTCCGCGCTGCTGGTCGCGCAATGGCTCGCTTAAAAGAGCAAATTGCACTCAGCAGATTCAAGGACGCAGCTACCATTGTTTTCGACAATGATGACAGCAACTATGATTCAACAACCGGTCGTGGTATCGATGGCGCAGCCAATGACACCATTACATGGGATGATATCGTTGACATGGCAGCAGTCCTCATGGCAGAAAACCATGTGCCAACAGACTTCATCTTGCACCCACTAATGTGGTCTATCTTCTTGAAGGATAGCATTTTCCACGCTGGTGGTTCAGCAGCAGCAGTCAATACAAGTTGGGGCTACCGTCCTCAGTCCAAGGAAGGCGCGTTGAATTCAACCGCCCCAATGGGTCTGAATGTGATTGTTTCTCCTTTCGTTAGCTTCACAGCAAAGAGTGGCTCAACAGCAGCTAAGTCAGATCTATTCTTGATCGACCGCAACGAAGTTGGTTCACTCCTTGTGAAGGATGACATGAGCACGGATCAGTTCGATGATCCAAGCCGTGACATTCGTCAGATGAAGATGAAGGAGCGCTATGACATCGTAATGCTTGGTGACGGTGAGGGTATCACAGTTGCTAAGAACGTTAGACTACAGCGCAACTACGAGGTTGAGGTTACCAACTCGGTATCTCTCTAATCCTTAGGAAAGTTATAGTTACCTTATCCTAAAAGGGACTTGGGGGTGGTGTAAAAACCACCCCCTTGTTCTTTTATATAGTTTGGTTACTATAAAAACGTACTTTGATGACTGGAGATTAATGTGGCCTTAAACTTAATACAAAACGCTGCAGTAGGACTTGGAACGGTATCCGTTAAGTTCGGAAGAACAATCAAAATAACTTCTATTAAAGAAGAAAACATAGTTGTTCAAACAACTAGTGCAACACCAAATGTTTTAAATAAACCATTTAAAGATATTGATACATTAGCAGATTATAATCAAATATCTAGAACATTAAAACTTCTTTGGAATGTTCAATTAGCGCCTTCAACTGAATATGTTATTAGGTTTATAAATTTTTACGACGCAGCAAATGAACCAATTCCAGAAGAGCAAATCAAATTTACAACACTAGCATCTGGTGCTACTCCTAATATTGGAGACTTCAATTCCGTCAATGAGCCAGAACTACAAGAAATTCTTGTAGAAGATAAATCTATACGAACTGACGCTTTTGCAAGCTATCAAATAATAGCAAAAAATCCAAACTTTTATATAAGTTCAGTTGATCCAGTTAGTGGAGATTTTTATATTGATAATTCTTATAATAGTGGAAGAATTACAGTTTCTTTTAATGAAAAACCAGCTTCAAACTTTTTAAATAATAAATATTTTAAACTACAAAAAAAGAAAATACAAAGACAACCGTCAAGATGGGAAACTATAATAACAGAGATTTCCTCACACGCTTGGAAGCCAGAAGTGTATGTAGATGTTCCTTCTCAAGATTCTACTCCTTCATACTTTGTTGAAGATAAGGAATATTTTGAGTCTGGATATAAATATAGATTAATAATATCTAAAGATGTAGGTATCTAATTTGTCTAACTTTATATACAAAAAAACAAAACAAGCTCTTTTAAATGGTGCAATTAATTTTTCTGCAAATCAATTTAAAGTACTTTTCCTAAAAAGTTCAGAATATACTCCAGATGAAGATGTAGATGAATTTGTTTCAGATATTCCGTCCAGCGCTATCTCGGCTAGATCATCAAATATAGGAAACCTTAGCAATACCTTGGGAATCGTAGATGGAGATGACGTTATAGTTGATAACTATAATGGTGGAACTTTTGAAGCAATAGCTTTTTATCAGGTCGGTTCATCAGATTCTGATTCAAGATTAATATTTTACATAGATACATCAGAAGGTTTACCATATATAGTTACAGCTAATAATACAACAGTTACTATATTATGGAGTAATGAAATTAACAAAATTCTAAGCATTTAAATTAAATTAGGTTAGGAAAAATGTCCACAAACTATCCAAATTCAATTGATAATTTTACAAATCCAACAGAAACTGATACCTTAGATTCTGCGACTGTTCCTCACCATTTACAACACGCTCAGATCAATGATGCGGTTGAATCAATAGAGTCTGAGCTTGGAATCAATCCAGCTGGACCATATACAACAGTTAGGGAAAGAATAGAAGGCTTAGAATCGGATATTTTAACGCAATCAGTTTTAAATGGATTATTTGACGTTACTATATCTACAGCATCTAATGGAGACCTGTTGCAGTATAACGGATCGTCATGGGTTAATTCAGCAAAAGAAAATTTAGTCGATGGAGGAAGTTTTTAAATGGCCAACACAATTAGAATTAAAAGAAGATCTTCAGCCGGTTCCTCTGGCGCACCGTCTTCACTAGAGAATGCTGAACTAGCATATAACGAAGCGGATGATACGCTTTATTATGGTAAGGGGACAGGTGGAGCAGGAGGTTCGGCTACTACAATTGAGGCCATTGCACGGATCAGGCTCTTACGTAACAAAGGGAACTACTCAAACAGTTTCTGGTGCTAAAACATTTTCTGGTGTTGTTATTGTACCAACACCAACAGCAAATACCCACGCTACAACAAAGGCTTATGTAGATGGCGAAATAACTACAGTAAACAATACAATAGCAAACATTGCTACATCATTTACTGTAGCTGGAGACTCTGGATCGAATCAAACAATAACATCAGGAACAGATACATTGACCATTTCTGGTGGAACAGGACTATCATCAGTAGCTGGAGCAACAGACACTGTAACAATTAGCCTTGATAACACAACAGTATCAGCTGGCTCATATGGCGCAGCTAACACTGTTTCAACTTTTACGGTAGATGCACAAGGAAGGCTTACCGCTGCAGCAAATGCTCTAATAAGTGTTACTTCAAGTCAAGTAACAGATTTTGATGAAGCAGCGCAAGACGCCGCTGCAGCACTATTGACAAACGGTACGCATTCTGGGATTTCTGCAACTTACGATGATGCTAACACAAAAGTTAATTTAGATGTTTCAGATTTTACAATTACTTTAGCTGGTGATCTTTCTGGTAGCGTAACGATCACTGACCTAGCAAGTGCAACGCTTACTGCAAGCGTGGTCGCAGATTCAGTGGCCTTAGGAACTGACACAACAGGAAACTATGTTGCATCAGTTGCTGCTGGTACTGGCATATCGGTATCAAACACTGGAGTTGAAGGTGGTACATTTACAGTAACTAACTCTGGAGTTGTAAGCTTAACTGGAACAAATAATGAAGTTACCGTATCAGCTGCAAATGGAGCAGTTACTCTTGGTTTAGCTTCAAACGTTACAATCGCAGATACATTAACCGTAACTGGCGACCTAATTGTTCAGGGCAATACAACAACCTTAAATACAGCAACTCTTGTTGTTGAAGATAAGAATATTGTCCTTGCAAATACTGCATCACCATCAGACGCAGCTTCAGATGGAGCTGGAATAACAGTTCTTGGTGATACCAATAAAACATTTAACTGGGTAGACTCAACGGATTCATGGACATCTTCAGAAAACATGGATCTTGCCGCAGGAAAAGTATTTTCAATCAATGGAACAACAGTATTATCAAATAATACATTAGGTTCTGGAGTTGTCACTTCTTCCTTAACTTCAGTTGGAACAATATCAACTGGTACGTGGCAGGCTGGAACTATTGCAATATCATACGGTGGAACCGGTGCAACAACAGCTTCTCAAGCTAGAACAAATCTAGGTTTAGCTATAGGAACAGACGTTCAGGCGTATGACGCAGAATTGGCAGCAATAGCTGGGTTAACTTCTGCTTCAGATAAACTTCCTTATTTTACTGGAAGTGGAACAGCAGATTTAGCAACGTTCACTTCGTATGCAAGAACGCTTCTTGATGATGCAGACGCATCGAGCGCAAGAACTACGCTTGGACTTGGAACAATATCTGTGCAAAATGCCAATAACGTTACTATAACCGGAGGATCAATTTCCAACTTAACCACTTTCGATGGAATAACCATCGATGGTGGAACATTTTAATTTCTAATTAAGAAAGGTTATCATGGCATTACCATCAATCACCCAGGGTCAAATAGCCATAGACCCAACAAATGGAGTCTTTTACTATAAAGACGGAAGCAATTCTTTAGTAAGCACTACGCTATCATGGCTTCAAGATAGCAATACTGCAATATCTACTGAAGATAGCGTAACTGTTTCTGGCGATCTTATTATTACTGGAGATTTAACAGTAAATGGTAATACCGTCTCTGTAAACGTTTCTTCTGTTGTTGTAGAAGATAATATACTTGTTTTGAATGGCAATGTTACTGGATCTCCATCTCTTAACGCTGGAATAGAAATTGAAAGAGGAGATTCAACAAATGTTTCTATACGTTGGAATGAATCTACCGATAAATGGGAATATACAAACGATGGTGCAAACTACTACGTTATAAACGATAACGCAAACACGGCAAATGCGTGGGCTACCGCAAGAACTATTACTCTTGACGGAGACGTATCTGGATCTACATCTATAGATGGATCAGCTAACGTAACAATATCAACAACAGTTGCAAATGATTCACATAATCATACAGCTTCAACATTAACTTTTGGAATAAACGACGCGTCTGACGTAACCATAACAGACGCAGCTGATGGGGACTTCTTAAGGTATAACGGATCTGCTTGGTTTAATGATCCAGTTAATCTTGCTACAGACACAATAGGGGACTATGTAGAATCATTAGTTGCCGGAGATGGAATAACTTTATCAAATAATTCCGGAGAAGGAGCTAATCCAACTGTTTCTTTGACTAGCAATTCCATTATAGTTGGTTCAACTTCAATTTCCCTCGGTAGTTCTTCAACAACAATATCCGGCCTTGTTTCAGTTAGCTCAACGGCTTTCTCTGGAGAGCTTACTGGTAATGTAACCGGAAATGCAGATACCGCAACAAAATGGAAAACAGCAAGAACAATAACTTTAGATGGTGACGTAGTATCTGGCTCTGTTAGCATTGATGGAAGTCAAGACGCTACAATAACAGTGGGAATATTGGACGATTCGCATCATCATGGCCCAACTACCGTAGCTCTTGCTTTGGGTAATTTGACGAACGTAGCAATATCAGATCCAGTTAGTGGAGATTTTTTAAGATATAACGGATCAAATTGGTTTAACGATCCAGTCAATTTGGGAACAGACACCGCAGGAGAATACGTTGCCGCTTTAACTGCAGGAAGTAATATTCTCATAACAAATAACTCTGGAGAAGGTACAACGCCAACAATATCTGTATCTTCGACTCCAAGCTATACCACGCTTACCACAAGCATCCTAACCGTAGATTCAATTGAAATTGATCCAACCGGGGCTCTTACTGGTCAAGTTCTTAAATATAATGGAACAAAATTTATTCCATCTCAAGACAACGTTGCAGCTGCAGGAAATCTTGCGCTAACAGATTTAAGCGATATATCTTTTGTTAATCCAGTAGACGGATCTTTAATGAGATATGACGGAACCTACTGGACAGATTCTGGAATAGCATTTGAAGATATCTCAGATTATGCGAATAGCTCAACTCCACAGTATGGAGATTTAGTCCACTATGATGGTGAAAATTGGACAAATAAAACTCCAGTGCTAGATGACGCAAGTGACGTAGATCTTGCAGGAAAACTTAGTGGACACGTACTTCAATATGACGGATCAAACTGGGTTTCTTCTAATCTTGGATTAAACGAAATAGACGGATTTTTAGTAGCAGCAACTCCAAACACTGGTAACGTTCTTCAGTGGAATGGAGAAACTTGGTCAGATTCAATAATTGAATTGGGCACAGAGACAACCGGAGATTATATTGCATCGCTAACATCTGGAGAAAATATTATTATAACAAACTCTGGTGGAGAAAGTGCAAATGCAACAATAGCAGTTAATACAAGCTTGTCAAACATTTCCACAATATCTGGAACAAACATTACGATCAATGCAAACACGCTTACAAATGGAAATGTAACTATATCAAATACTTTAGTAGTTTCTGAAGAAACGAGTATTGCAGGTAATACAATTGTAAGTGGAGACATTTATCTTGGAGTTAACGCAAGTATATTTGCCTCAGAATTAACTCATCCAACGATGGTAGTTCAGTCGAATCATAGTGACTATTCGCAGGTAGCGTTTAGAAACTTGGGGAATGCAGCTAGCAGTTCCACCGACATCATTGCGTACTCTAATAATGGAGATGATTCTTCCGGTTGGATTGATATGGGAATCACATCTGATTCCTTTAATGATATCAACTTTAGCACCACTGGTCCAAATGATGGCTACATTTTTATGGAAGCACCAACTGGAACTTCCGGTAACGGAGACTTGGTTATCGCAACTGGCGGTAATGGGCAAAGAAATGCAATAGTCTTTGCTGCCGGCGGACTGCAAACAGACAATACTCAAATGACTATATTCCCAGATGTTAACGTTCATATAGAAATTCCGACTCCTTCAACTAGCTCTACAACTGGGGCGTTGACTGTGGTTGGTGGAGTTGGTGTTCAGGGAGATATGAACGTAGAAGGAAATGTTAGCGTACAAGGTACAATAACATTTGGCGGAGCTGGTACAACTGTTGAAACAGATAATCTATCAGTTGTAGATCCATTCATATTTGTATCTGACGGAAATAGTTCAGATATTGTTGATTCAGGGTTAATAACAGAATATAAAAATAATGATGCAACTCCGCAAACTCGTTATTCCGGAATTGTCAGGGATGCATCGGATGGGGTATATAAACTTTTTGCAGACGCCACGACTAAACCAAGCTCTACAGTAGACTTCTCTGAAGCTGGTTTAATATATGGTTCACTTCAAGCTAACAATATAACCTCAGAAACTATTAATAGCGGAAATATAACTTTAGAATCAGGAAGCTCTATTACCATAGGTGTAACTGAAATCTTAACAGCAGCTAACTATGCAGGAACTGCAGCTAGCGTAGTAAACGGAGTTTATACAACCGATACTGGAACAGTTACCGAGACAATGTTGGCCACCGGACCAGCAAGATCTGGATTTAGGTCTGAAATAAATGCCCAAACCGGAACAGCTTATACTTTAGTTTTATCTGATTTAGCTAAATTGGTAACGATGGACAACGCCGGAACAATGACGCTAACAGTGCCAACAAATGCATCCCAGGGCTTTGCTATAGGAGATAAAATAGATATACTTAGAAAAGGTGCAGGAGCCTTGACTGTAGCCGGAGCTGGTGGAGTAACCGTTAATGGAACTCCTGGTCTCAAGTTGCGTGCCCAGTGGTCTTCTGCTACACTAGTTAAACTTGGTACAGACGCATGGGTATTAATTGGAGATTTGTCGGCATAATATGACAACTGGAGATAAAACTCGGAACTAGAAAAAAGCCAGCACCGACTATAACAGGTCGGTAAAGATACTGCTGCAAACACGGCTATCACTACCGCTGGATTTAGAATAGGAACAATAACAAACGTTTCTACGGCAGTCCCTGCCGAGCTTGGAGATGTAACAGTGCAGTCTCCAGCTGCAGGCATTGTAACTCCAATTGACACTAATATAAACTATACTAGAAAAAGTCCATTTTTTCCACCGTACTTCCCACCGTATTTCCCGCCGTTCTTCCCGCCGTTCTTCCCACCATTCTTTCCCCCATATTTCCCACCATGGTTCCCGCCATTCTTCCCGCCATTCTTCCCACCGTTCTTCCCACCATTCTTTCCTCCATTTTTCCCACCAATATTTAAGTAGGAAATTACTATATTATATATTCTAAAGAAATAGAGAATGTATGGCTAACATTGTAAAAATAAAAAGATCTGGATCAGCATCTCAGGCACCGTCTTCGCTTGAAGAGGGAGAAATTGCCCTCAATTACGCAGATGGTAAATTGTTTTGGAAAAATGTCTCAAATTCTATAGTTGGATCAAAGCTTGTAACGGGAATATCAGGTACAGCTAATCAAGTAGTTGTTACAGAATCGGCAGGGTCATTTACTGTTTCGTTATCAAACTCCGTAACAATAAATAATGTACTAAATACATCTTCCCTTTTTGTTGATTCAATTGAAATAGATACAACACGGCGCAGTATTGGGCGAATCGTTAATATTTGATGGAACAAAATTTTCCTCATCTACTCCAGTTACTGCTTTAAATACAGCAGAAAAATATGTCGCAACCATAGGAAATGGTACAGATAGCACTTACGTTATTACTCATAGTTTAGGGACTAGAAACGTAGTAGTTACAGTTATAGATGCAAATTCACCGTATACATTTACGGAGGTTGAATGGGAAGCAACAACAATAAACAGTATTACCCTGAATTTTTCGGGAGCAGTATCAGAAGATTCTAGGATAGTAACAATACATTCAGTTGGTTCCGGAGAACTGTATACTACAACAATAGGAGATGGAACCAATACTGAATTTGAGATAGATCATAATTTGGGTATCTTTGATACTTTTGCTGTCGTTAAAAACGCTGCAAGTCCCTATGAAGTAATTCTATGTAGATACTTTCCAATATCAATTAAAAAATCAAAAGTAGTATTTAATACTCCCCCATCGTCAAATTCAATTACCGTATCTATATTTGCTCCGCTTACAGGATATAAATACTCAACAACGGTTGGCGACGATACGAATGTTGATTTTACAATAGACCATAATCTTGGCACTAAAAACGTACATGCGTTTTGTCGAGACAAAAACAGCCCATATGAACATACTTTAGTTGGTTGGAGAGCAGCTTCAGACAATTCGATAGTTATTTCTTTCGAAGACGCTCCGTCAAGTTCATCAAAAGAAATCCATGTATTTTCTTCTATTGGTGGAATCGTAACCTTAACTAATATATCTGAATTAAATAATTTTAATATAACCACAGAATCTTCTGGAGAATATTTAGTTTATTCTGGATCAGAATGGCAAAATAAACCAAGAGTTTCAACAACTGCTCCATCCTCAAAGTATGGTTCTGCAGGTGATAAAAAAGGCGACATGGCAACAGATGCCAACTATGTCTATATATGCTATAATAACTATGTTGATAATTCTACCCAAATATGGAGAAGGGTAGCCGTAGATACTGGTTGGTAAAAGTGTATCCTTTAAATAATTTTGATGTATTAATGTCATTTTCAAACAATGAAACAGGAATGATATTAAATGTATTTACTCTAATTGAAAACAAAAATAAAGAAGATCTTTCAGTATATATAAAAAAAAATATACTTAAAAATATAGATTATTCAATACCTCATTCGTGTAAAATCATTAATGGATTTTTTAAAAATGAAAATCCATACTTTGTTAAAGATCTAAAATTTGACATTAATAATCATCTCATATGTCACGATACAAAAAATATAAAGTCATTAAAAGACTATATAGAAAATATTTACAACAGTCCAATAGATCCAACTAAACCAATGTGGGAAGTCCACGTAATTAATAATTACGACGCAAGTGGTAACACAGCTATAATACGAAGAATTCATCATACAGCAGCTGATGGCGAACTGCATGGTAAAATTATGAATTTTATATTTGATAACTTTACTCCAGTAAGTAAAAAAGTAAAATATAAAAATATAAATATATTTAGAGCGACAATATCTAATATTAAAAGATATATATTAGTATATTATTTTTTAATAAAAGGTTTTGCATTTAAGACAAATAAGGCTAGTAATACAAATTTAGCTAATAAAGTTTTTAAACATCCAGACATAGATTTGCTGGATATAGAAAAAAAACATGATTTAATTTATATTTCTTATGAAAAAATTATTGAAATTATTAGAAATAGCAAATATACTTTCACTGACGTATGTCTCTATTTATATTCAAAGTCTTATTATGAATGGGCGAAATTAAAAAATATATCAATAGACAGTAGTACAAATTGTGTAATTCCTATGTCAGTACCTTTTAAAGAAAAAAGATATTATGGCAATGATGTCATGGGGTCTTTTATTAATCTTTATTTAAATGAAGAAAATAATATAGACAGAATTAATAAGCTTCATCAAGAAATACAAAACGCTATTATGATTAAAAAAACTTCACCATTTAATTATTATGGTAAAGCAATACAAAATTATCCAAAAAATAATGGAGTATTTAAACTTTTAAATTTTGTAAATAAAACAAATTGGAACAATAGAAAAAAAATTCCAAATAAACAAGAAAGATCTACCATATATGGAGCTAGTATATCTGGATCTCAATTAAAAATATCAAACAATAACTATTATTTAAATAATAATAAAGTTTTGCAAGTGTATGCGTTTTCGCCAATCCTAACTTCTAAATTTTCTTTAGGTATAAATGCTCTGTTTAGAGCTGATGAAGGAAAGCTCTATTGTTCTATAGTTGCATTTAAGCATATTCTAGATGAACCAAGTGATTTTCTTAAATTAGTAGAAAAATCACTAGATGAACTTTATGATATAATTGTGTGCAAGAACTAAATAAGAAAGATTTAAAATGTCAGAAGAGAATAAAATTAATATCTCAAAAGAGCAAATACAGTCTTGGAACATATTTTTGGCAGTACCCTGCTATGACTCTCAGATAACAGAACCATTTTTTGTATCACTCCTGCAAACATGCCTGTATTTTAAGCAGATTGGTTTGAATTTTACAGTTTGTACAATTTCTGATTCTCTTATAAATAGAGCTAGAAACAACTTAGTTGCAAAGTTTATGGCATCTAAAGAATGCACGCATTTAATGTTTATAGACTGTGACATACAATTTGATCACGAAGCCATATTAAAGTTACTATGGCAAGATAAAGACGTAATTACAGCTTCCTACCCAATTAAAGAAATAGATTGGGAAAAAGTAAAAACACATTCTATAGCTGGAAAAGACGCAGGTGATTTAGCATCTTTGGCTACTAGAAATGTTGTTCACCTAGTTAAATCTGGACAAAATACGGTTCAGGTAGACAAAGGAGCCCTTGAGATCTACGAAGCAGGAACAGGCTTTATGTTGATTAAAAGAGAAGTCTTTGATAAGATGATTAAAAAATATAAAAAGCTTAAATTCGTAGATGATACTGGCGCTATCCAGGGCGACGAAAGAGACTATACTTATGCATTCTTTAACTCTTATATAGATGAAGATGGTAGGTTTTTATCTGAAGACTATGGGTTTTGTAGATACTACCAAAAGATTGGTGGATCTATTTGGTTAGATCCAAATATTAATTTAAATCATTTTGGAAGAATGAAGTACATAGGAAATATGTCTGAGTATTTAAAATCGGTAATACAATAACTTTTCTCGATAATCGATTACTATTTAAGCAAGTGTAATCACCAAGTTTTTATTGAAGATTAGGAGCGCAATGGCTCGTTTAAGAGTAGAATCAGCACCAGAATTTGTAGTATACGATGAGTCTGCGGTTATCAAGGCAGCCGCTAACGCAACGGCAAATCTTCTTGAATTAAAGAATTCATCAAACACAGTCGTAGCCTCAGTATCCACAGCCCGGAACCTTAGCTGTTGGTGGGGACTTGTCCATAACTGGCAATATAAGCGTTACTGGCACGACTACGGCAAACGTCAACGCCAATGCATTGACGGGGTCCACATTAAGTTCTAATGTTTTAGTATCCAGCCTAACAAGTGTTGGATCGTTAACATCTCTTACGGTTTCTGGCAACGCATCTGCAAACAATGCGTCCATAACAAACGATCTGTCGGTTGGTGGTAATTTATCTGTTACTGGTAACATAATAACAGTAAATACATCTACCCTTCTAGTAGAAGATAGTGTTGTTAAATTAAATTCTGGAGAAACTGGATCCCCTACACAGGACGCATTTGTTACTGTTGAAAGAGGGACATCTGATGATGTTTCAATTAAATGGAACGAAACTACTGACACTTGGCAGATCACAAACGATGGCACTACTTATGCAAATATACAAGCATCAATTACCGCTGGCGCTGGATTATCCAAAGCTTCAAACACTTTAAATATAATTACAGCAAGTTCAGACAGAATAGTAGTAAACGCTGGTGATATAGATCTAGCATCAGTTGCCCAAACAAATACTTCTGGTTCAAGTGGTATTTCTTTTGTTCAGTCCCATTCTGTAGACTCATATGGAAGAGTAACTGGAACAGTTACCTCCAACGTAAGAGACGCTACAACAGCAGCCAAAGGAATAGCATCTTTTAGTTCTGACGATTTTGCTGTAACCGATGGGGTTGTTACGATCAAGGCTACTGGAGTAGACAATAGTCAATTAGTTAATGCGTCAATGACGATAAATGGCACGGAAGTAACATTGGGTAGTTCTGGAACTGTTGCTGCCAATGCAAATACATTGACTGGAACAACCCTTCCAGTTACTGTAGTCGATTCATCACTAACTTCAGTTGGAACATTAACAACGGGCACTTGGAATGCGTCTACGATAGCAATAAGCTATGGTGGAACAGGTGGCACAACAGCTTCGGAGGCAATTAATAATCTTCTTCCTGACCAAACTGGAAACACAGGAAAAGCGCTTAGAAGTAATGGATCAGCAGCATACTGGTCTGTCATAAGCTTAGACGATCTCAATGATGTAACAGCTAACTCAAATAATGCTGGAGATTTCTTAAGATTTATTTCTGGACAATGGCAGAACAGTACAGCAGCAATTGATGATTTATCAGATGTAACTATAACATCAGCTTCGTCAGATCAATATCTTGTATACAATGGAACAGCATGGGTTAACTCAACGGTTGATACTGCTCCAAATGCAAATCCAACATTTACTGGAACCGTCACCGCCGACGCAATATCAGCTAATACCTTAGTATTAAATCAAACAGCAAATGTTGGAACCAACTTAAATGTGAGTGGTCACGCAAACGTTACTGGAAACTTAACAGTATCAAACAGCGTTGTTGTTTCTGGTGACTTAACAGTTTCTGGAACCACAACTACGATTAATACTGCCACTTTAAGTATCGCAGATAATGTGATTACATTAAATTCAGATGTTACCTCTGGATCGCCAACAGAAAATGCAGGAGTAGAAGTACTTCGTGGAAGTTCTGCTACCGTTTCAATGCGTTGGAATGAAACTAGCGATCTATGGGAAATAACCGAAGATGGAACTAACTATGACGTATTTAGTAAGACCATCCAGTTTAATCAACAAACCGCATCATATACTTTCGTTAGATCTGACAGAAGCAAACTAATTGAAATAAACAACGCTGCCGGAACTACCGTCACTGTTCCTCCAAATAGCTCAGTAGCTTTTCCAGTTGGAACAGAAATAAGAGTGTTACAGACAGGTGCAGGGCAGGTTACGATAGCAGCAGGAGCTGGTGTTACAGTTAATGCAACTCCAGGATTGAAGTTGCGCGCACAGTGGTCATCTGTTAATATAGTTAAAAGGGCTACTGATACATGGGTGGCATTAGGAGATTTGTCGGCATAATATGAGCAATGTAACAGGTGATGAATCGGGTACCAGAAAAAAGCCGGCTCCAAACGTAGTTGGCCGGAAAAGACAGCGCTGCAAATACTGCCATAACAACAGCTGGATTTGTAATTGGAACTGTTACGGATGTTTCAACCAGTGTTTCTGGTGAGCTTGGAGACGTAACAGCTCAAACACCTGCTGCATCAGCTGTTACTCCAATCAATACTGCAATTAATTATACGAGAAAAAGCCCATTCTTTCCGCCTTATTTCCCTCCATATTTTCCACCATATTTCCCACCGTTCTTTCCCCCATTCTTCCCTCCATTCTTCCCGCCATTCTTCCCGCCGTTCTTTCCCCCATATTTCCCACCATATTTCCCACCATACTTCCCACCGTGGTTTCCACCGTGGTTCCCACCATTCTTCCCACCATTCTTCCCGCCAATCTTTAAGTAAAAACTTAGAGATTGGTTGGAAGTATGTTCCAAAAAGACGGTGTTATATATCTATAACCAGATATAACAGGTTTCACTTCATGTTGGTATGGTTCATATGAAGAAAATATTAATACACTTCCTGGATCTGGAGTAAGTATAATATTCTGCTTTGGAAATACAATTTCCCCACCAGTATATTCGTTGTTGTAATAAATAACTGAACTAATGTCTTTCCACGTAGACTGTGGTATTATTCCGTTTAATATCCGGATGGTCAACGTGTAATGGTAAATTCATTCCTGGACCATATTCAACAATCGATCCCAGTTTTTCTTGCGAAACTTTAACTAGAAAACATTCTGCAATCTTATTATTCAATAAAATAGACAAATTATCAAATATATCTTGAATAGTTTGATCAATGCTAATAGAGGGCTGTCTATCGCTTGGTGTACTAAATGTAAAATTATGTTGATTAGATTTAATAAAAAAATTTATTATTTCTAATTTTTCTTCAGAAATAAAATTTTTTATATAAAAAAACATTTATAACAATTCAGTTATAGTATAGAAAGAAGGAGTAGTAAATCTTTCTCCTGAAATTACTTTCTTTACTCCATGAAGGTAATTAATATCTCCTGGGTGAGCAACAGCTAAACCAGGTTTTGGCTTAACTACAAAATCATGTTGAGGATAATACAATTCCCCACCTTCAAAGTCATCATTATAATAAATTAATGAGTTTATATCATAAGTAGGAAAAGGGTTAGGAGATCCATCATTGAGCTGTTTGTCTGCATGTGGCTGTTGTTCAAGGCCAGGAAACCACCTTATTATTACTGGTGGTCTTACATTCAACTTTACCTTAAATTCATCTTCTAGATAATTTTTCATTTTATGAATATATTTGTCTATAAGATTGTAGATGTCAATATTTATTCTCTTAAGAATGTCAAAACTACATTGCCTATTCTGCCAGTATGAAGCGTCATAAGTACAAGTGCCGTCTTCTGAATATTGATTCTCCCCAGCATCCATCCATTCATTTATCGTTGGTAGAAAATTCTGTATAGTTTTTAAGTCTTTTAATTCAACAAAATTCTCTATTATTTTAATATTATTTTTTGAGTCCCCAAAATGACCAGGAAGAACCAAGGATTTTTCTTCAATCATAGATATCTCCGTTTCGATTTGTTTTCAAGCTATGGTATAGTATATCATCTAAAGTACAACAATTACGTGTAGGAGTAAATGTGGATTATTATTACATAGGCGACCCAAAATTTGGAATGCACCTCTATAGGAACGCTATACCAGATAGTCTAGAAATTCCTAAAAGACTAGAAGCAACTATTGGCAACAGTAAGCATGAGTTCTTTAAATGGTCCGATGCAATGGTTGGATATAATACAAAAATGCCAGAGTATAGAGATTGTGTAGATTTAAAAGTTAGCCCAATACATTGGCCACATTTAACTGAAGAATTTAAAGAAATAGAAAACATATATAACGATACCAATGCAGTTCTAAACGAATGCCTAGAACACTATCAGTCTAGGTACAATTTTACTATGGAATACCAAGAGGCTATTAACTTTGTTAGATACGGAAAAGATCAGCACTTCTCTGTGCACTCAGATCATGGATTCTCCTATACTTGCACAGTTTCTTCAGTAGCATACTTGAACGATGAATATGAAGGTGGCGAACTTTGGTTTCCATATTTAGATATTACTTTTAAACCAAAAAAGGGAGATGTGGTATTCTTTCCTTCTACATTTATTTACGCACATGCTTCTTTGAAAATCACTGATGGAATTAAATATTCAGCGGTAACAATGTACGATTATAATGATGATAATCATAAAAATCATAATTATGGATCTAACGTTCCAAGATACGATACTCCAAAGAAAACAATAAATGAAGATATTCTATCGCCAATGACTGAAGTATGACATTATTTACTTTAACCAGAACTCATCAAAATCCTCCAGAAATCAAGCAGTCTCGATTAAAAAGAGACTGGATGGACGATACTTATAATAAACACGCATATCAATGTCTTCCAATGACGGTGGCAAATGTCAGCGGTTGGGAACTTATACTTCAACAAGATGTTGTAGTAGAATGGGACGGAACAAATAATCCACCAAAGGTTTTAGAAGGGGAAACCCTAAATAATAGAGCGGTAGTTATTCCTAGTATTATTGGAATAATGTCATTTGCAACTGGATGGGCTTTTGGTACAGAAGAGGGGTATAGTACATTTATATCTGGATCTCCAAATTACTTTGTTGATGGTGCCGTTCCACTTTCAGCAACCATACCTAGTTTTTGGTGGCCTGATGAGTTTAATATGAATTGGAAAATTACCAAAATAAAGGAACCAGTAACATTTCCTAAAGGCATGCCATTCATGTATTTTACTATGATTAAAAATGATCTACTGGAGTCTGTTGAGTTTAAAATAGAAAATCTATGGGATAAACCAGATTTGATGGATCAAAGAATGTCATATGGTGAGGCTAAAATGAAGAAAAATCAAGAAGAACCATGGACATGGATGAAAGGTATAAAAACTGGACTTAACGAAAAGGGCGAAAGAATAGGCCCTTCAAGTTCTGGTCTTATTAAATTAAATGAACCTCAGTTATGATTGGATAATTAGGCATTACTATATTTATGTATACTCAAGCAGATGAAAGGAGTTTAGGTGACAATTACTAGCTCACTGTCTAATACGGAAAAATTAGAGATCCTCTTAGACCAAAGACACACAACAAAAGTAAGAATAGAAAATTTTCATTTAGAGAATATAGAAATTTTTCCTCAATTTACTATTGACTCTTTTATACCTGAAACTAACGAAAAACTGCACATTGCACTAAGTCATCAAACAATGTTTGATCTCGTAAAATCTGCTAGACTAATCAATTTAAAATTAAAAGAATTGGGATATGAAAATGTTTAATTTAACCGATGAGCAAAAAGCTAAAGCTAAGGCAAATGCTATAAAATCAAAAGAAATTTTTATATATTCATTATCAGTTAGGCTTGGAATAGATCCTGACTCTATAAATATTGAATCAAACATAAGCCTTCCAGATGAGTCTGCGCATAATTACGCTAGCCACATAGTATTA
>Ga0208161_1000313_pt1 | contig 27513 bp, 36 predicted proteins | sample CB_VirMetaG_3_FD_184538 | JGI IMG/M metagenome (GOLD analysis project Ga0208161, IMG submission 184538) | Freshwater to marine saline gradient viral communities from Chesapeake Bay - CB_1508_1S Viral MetaG (SPAdes) (version 4) | ecosystem: Environmental > Aquatic > Marine > Coastal | place: USA... | reverse complement strand
AAAAACTCACACTATTTGCACATGGCAAAGTTTAAATGTAATTAATAAAAAATTCAAAGATGCTGAGAGTGATTTAAGTTTGGCAGATTTTGCAGAAGATGTTGTGTGTATAATTATTGATGAAGTTCATCAAGCAAAAGCTGATGTGTTAAAGCAATTGCTGACAGGCCCATTTGCCAGTATTCCTTTGCGTTTTGGATTGACAGGAACAGTGCCAAAGGACGACTGGGCATATGCAGCACTCAAAGCCAGTATAGGGCCTGTCAGCAGGCGTCTGGGTGCTGCTGAACTGCAAGACAAGGGCGTCTTAGCAGAATGCCAAGTAAATGTTATACAGCTAGAAGACAATGTTGTCTACAATGATTATCAGAGTGAATTAAAGTTTTTAACAAGTAATTCTGAAAGAATGGATTACCTAGCAAAAATGATTAGCAATATAAAAGACAGTGGAAACACACTTGTGTTAGTTGATAGGATTAAAGCTGGAGACATGCTATTAGAAAGGTTAGGAGATGAGTGCGTATTTGTATCTGGATCTACTAAATCTAAAATGCGACAAGAAACATACGCTGATGTTCAAACGGCGGATGGCAAAGTTATTGTGGCTACTTATGGCGTTGCTAGTGTTGGTATCAACATTCCAAGGATATTTAACCTTGTACTAGTAGAACCAGGAAAAAGCTTTGTCAGAGTTATTCAAAGCATTGGTAGGGGCATTAGAAAAGCTGAGGATAAAGAACATGTGGAAATATGGGATATAGCTAGTACAGCTAAATTTAGTAAACGGCACCTCACTGAAAGGAAAAAGTTTTACAATGAGGCACGTTATCCGTTTACAATTAAAAAGATGAAGTATTAAGGTGCAGGATCTGCAGATTCAAAATCGTCTTCATCTGTAGTAGCTGAAGTCATTGTGGTATCATCTCCAGCTTCTTCCATTTCTACTTGTCCACTAACAGCATTAAAGTCAGCAAATCCCCAAGGAATTGTTTGTCCATTTTCGTCCACAATTAAATGAGCAGTAATTTTAGCTACCTGAACTGCATTACCAGCATCATTTTTTACTGTAATAGACATTTCGCCTTCTGCATTAATTTGAGCTGCATCTTCTGTTACTAGTTTACAATCTTTAATAGTAACACCATCAGTTACTCTAAATTTTTTGGTTCCTAATTGTTTAATAATCCAACCAGGTTTTGCTGTGCTACCATCATAAAATCTTACTTTGATTTCATTACCTGCTGCTGTAGGAGGTCCGAAATATTTTTTGTTAATTGGTCTTCCCATTTTTTTCTCCTTAATGACGTTCTAGGTCTACGCTGTGGGGACAGCATAAGTCCGCCCCTGTGCGGCACAAACTTATAAAGTATTTAGTTGATTTTTGTAAATATGTTTGCTAATATAAGAGTTAAATGAGGTTATCATGCTTATAAACACAATAGATAAAAATATGGATCTTAATTTTATTTCTGATGAAATAGAAGAAGATATACGTTTTATGGTTTTGGATTTTACCAATCAACCTGAATTAGATTACATTTACACACCACTAGTTTTTTTAGAAAGCTTTAATGCACCATGCGCTTTGTTGCAAATAGGAGAATATAATCTAGAAGTTCCACTGGATTGGAGTGTAATTATTGCTGATCAATTTTTAGGGCAAAGTGAAATAATCAGTATCATGCAAATAGCTGACAGAGGTTTTAGTGCATTTTCAATTAATCCAGATCATGTAAAACCTGAATTTTTACCAATTAATTTAAAAACAGTATATAATGAAAAGAAATGGTATTTGCCTAAATTAAAAACTGGACATATGTTAGCGGTACCGCTTAGTTTAAAAAGCGACAGCTTGTGTGTGTTTTTTGCAAAAGATTTAACAAAAATAAATGATGTAATACAGATAGATCAATTATGGCTATGATACACATAAAAGAATTAACTAGAGCTGTCGATACCAAAAATAGAAATTGGTACAATGAATTATCAGAAGCTGAAAAAACTGAATTTAGTGCATGGAAAACCATGCGTTTTATAAGTGCAAATGTAAAAGACAATGAACACGATTTAGGATTATATTTAACAAATGAGATTGTTAATGTTAATTTTAATAGCTTGACAAAACATCCAGAATTACAGTGGAAACTATTGACATGTGTAGGCACAGGAAAAGTTTCTTATCATCCCTGGATCAGTCCAGGTAAAAGAGTAAAAAAAGATCAGTTATTAGAGTGGTTTAAAAATAATTTTAGGAATGAAAAAATTAGTAATTTGGAAGTTCTTGTACAGTTATCAGAAAAAAATGAAATATTAGAATATGCTGAACATCAAGGATGTACAGATAAAAAATTAAAAGAGCTTAGTAAAATTTTAAATGACTAAGAAAAAATTTCGATGTAATTTTTGTAAAAAAACTTTTAGCAGAGAACAGACATTACTTACACATAGTTGTATTTATAGATCAAGATATCAAGACAAAGACAATCCAGATGTAATTTTAGCTTTTACAATATACAAAAAAATTGTTGATCCTGCAGGAAATAAAAAAATACATTTTGATAAATTTATATATAATAAACTTTATACGAGTTTAATAAAAATGGTTCGTTGGATTAAAGAAAATAAGTTATATAATTCTCAAGAGTATATTGATTGGTTGATTAAAAATAGTGTAAATTTAAATAATTGGAATAAGGAAACCACCTATCAAAATTTTATATATAATTTTTTACAAACAGAAACTCCAGAAAGAGCCGTAGAGAGATTTGTAATTCTTGCAGAAGAATGGGCTATAGATACCAATAATTACTGGCAAGAGATTTTTACAAAAGCAAACACAAACTGGATTTGTCATAAAATACAAATGGGAGTGATTAGTCCATGGATTTACTTGGGTAGTGATGTAGGAAAAGAAATGTTAGGTAGACTAAATCAGGAACAATTAGAATTAGTACTGGGTTGGTTAGAAGCAATAGCAAATGTTTTTCAAAGGAAAATTAAAAATCAAGACTTACTATGGATGAACAATTTGTTTTCGTAGATGCAGACATTGATATAGATCTTGCTGATAGAAATACTTTATTAAGTAAAATAGACAACATTCCTGCAAGTATAATAGAAGAAAATAATCTTTCTAAACATAAAACAGGCGTATATTTTCAATCTGTTCCTATAGATCCTCTAAGCGGATACTGTAGTGTAGACCATAAAAAAGCATATGATTTAGGGTACTTTAAAGTAGATTTTTTAAATGTGAATGTGTTATCAGATTTAGAATCTAATGATTGTATCTATGACTTAATTAACAAAGACCCTGATTGGACTAAATTACAAGATCCTGATATTGTAAAACAATTATTTCATATTCACAATCATTTTAATATTTTAAATGAAATGAAGCCTAGTAATGTAGAACAATTAGCAGCAGTATTGGCTATTATTAGGCCTAGCAAAAGATATTTATTAGGTAAATCTTGGTCAGAGGTTTTAGAACAAGTATGGACGAAACCAGAAAATGAAGAATATTTTTTTAAAAAAAGTCATGCTATAGGATATGCACTAACAATTGTGATGCAATTAAATTTACATTTTCCTAATTAATTTTACTTGACGTCTTTTAACACGTTTTTGAAATATATTTTTTAAACTTACACTAGGTCCTTGCAATATCTCATAATCTTTACTATGAAATACTCGCAATGTTTTAGAAAATATACTAAATCTTTTGCCTAAAAATAAGTTAATAGGCATAATTCTATTACTTTCCCACCACCATTCTTCTCCGCATTTTATAAATTCTTTTTTATCTAGATTTACTGTTAAAACATTATAATCATAAAAACTTACAAAATTTTGATCTGTATGTTGTATAATACCAACATATTCGTTCTTATTTACTTTTATTACACTTAAAAATGGATACTCTTCGAACTTCATATTAATTTGATAAATATTTTAAAAAAGAGAGCTTTATGAATTTCACTCAAGATATTTATGATATTCCGATCATACAAGAAATTGTCATAAGCTCTAGTACAAGTGGAAGCCCAGTGAGTGAAATACTTTTTCCTAGAGCAAAAACTATCCCTATAAACAAGGGTTATACTAGTAATGTTACTTTTCATGTTAGAGACGAAAATAAAAAAATTAAAAATGTTGCTGGTTTAAATTTAGTAGCAAGATTATATAATGTTGATCAAACAGTACTACTAATAGAAAAACCTTTACTAAATACTGATTTAGCAAAAGGAATAGCAACACTTGTATTTACTCCAAACGATATTCAGGATTTTGAACCTGGATTATATAACTTATATATAAGCATGGGATCACAGCAAAATAATACTGTCTTATATAACAATAGAACTTATGATACAAATTTGACAGTTGAAATTTTACAAGGTGGTAGTATAACTTATACAGCACAAGAAATAAATTTATTTTATCCCACTACAGATCCAAATATTACAATTAGTGAACCTGTTGAGGCACAAGCAACTCAATTACTTAACAGGGGAGGGTTAGCAACAATAGCTGTCTATGCAACTAGTTTTACTGGTAACTTATATTTAGATGGTACATTAGAATTACATCCTAATAGTCAAACAAATTGGTTTTCCGTACCTCTTTATTGGAGTCATCCTCACTATGAATATCAGAATTTTAGTGGTATCGATCCTCATAACTTGGTTTGTTTTGCAAATTTTGTAAGATTTAGGTTAGAAACCACATCTGGAACTGTTGACAAAATACTATTTAGAGGCTAGAATAATACTATTATGATAGTACATGATTTAGTCTCAAGATATCTACCTCTAGGTTCTCGAAGTAATCCCAGTGGATGGATTAGCTTTAATTGTCCTATGTGTACTACTAGAGGCGAAAGGCGTCCAGATAGTAAACGTAGGGGAGGATTGCGTTTTAATGAGGATAATAGTATAACTTATAATTGTTTTAACTGCGGATACAAAACTGGATGGAGTCCAGGAAAAAACATAACCAAAAGTCTACGAGAATTATTACTTACCTTTGGTACTCCTAAAAATGAAATACAATTAGTAAATCTCCAATTAATGGACGACAAACCATTAATTAAAACAGAAACTAAAAAGACAAATACTTTACCTGTTTGGGAAGCTAAAGAATTTCCTCCAAATACAAAAAGTATTGTAGATGCTGAAGTATCAACAGAATATGTTGCAGCAGTAGAATATTTGGCAGAAAGAGAGTTGCTGGATTTAGCGGATTGGCATTATAGTACCTACCAACACTTTAAAAATAGAATTATTTTACCATTTAAATATAAAAATAAATTAGTTGGTTATACTGCTAGATCTATTCCAGAGCTTATAAAAAATAATAAGCGACAACCTAAGTATATTAATAATATGCCAAAGCATTTTATATATGGGTTAGATACAATATTGCCTGAATATAAATATGTTTTGGTTTTTGAAGGTCCTTTCGATGCAATTTGCTGCAAAGGAGTAGCAGCAATAGGAAATACAATTAATGATACTCAGGCTGAAATTTTAAATAAATTACGCAAACAAATTGTAGTTGTTCCTGATAGAGATATTTCAAGTATGAGCTTTATAAAATCAGCTATAAAATACGGCTATACAGTTAGCTTTCCTAAATGGAATGATAAAATAAAAGATGCAAATAGTGCAGTTATAGAGTATGGTCGACTTTTTACTGTAAATAGTATATTATCAAATATTGTATCAAATCCTATAAAAATAGAAGTACAAGCAAAATTATGGCTCAAGAATTAGAGTACAATAAACAATTACAAGAACTTTTTGTAAAATTTTTAGCAAGTGATACTGAGCTTTTTACAAGATGTCAAAGTATAACACGCAAAGAATTTTTTGATAATCATTTACAAGAAATTGTAGAGTTTCTAGATGAGCACGTTAGTGTTTATCAAGTTTTACCAACAAGAGAGCAACTAATAGGTATATATGATTTTGATTGGCATGATATACTAGATGCAAAAGAACAACACAAAAAATGGTTTATTGAAGAATACGAAAAATTTTGCAGACATAAAGCACTTGCTTTAGCAATTTTGGAATCTACAGATTTGTTACAAGAGGACAAATATGGAGAAGTAGAAAGAATTATCAAAGAAGCAGTCCAGTTAGGACTTCCCAAGAATATGGGAACACAATATTTTGAAGATCCTAGATCTAGACTGGAAAAAATAAAAGACAATAATGGAACAACTAGTACTGGGTGGCAAAGTTTTGATCGGGTATTATATGGAGGATTTAATAGGGGAGAGCTTAATATATTTGCTGGAGGAAGTGGCGCAGGTAAAAGTTTATTCTTACAAAACTTAGCTCTTAATTGGGCATTAGCAGGTATTAATGTTGTTTATGTAAGCTTAGAACTTAGTGAAGGATTGTGCAGCATGAGAATGGATAGCATGCTTACTGGTTACGGTACAAAAGACATTTTTAAAAACATGGACGATGTTGAATTAAATGTTAAAATGAAAGGAAAAAAAAGTGGAAACTTGCAAATCATACAAATGCCAAACGGCGTAACTATAAATGATATTCGCAGCTATTTAAAAGAATTAGAAACAAAATCAGGTAAAAAAACACAAGCAATTTTAGTTGATTATTTAGATTTAATGATGCCTGCTCAACGAAAAGTTCCACCTAGTGATCTGTTTATTAAAGATAAATTTGTAAGTGAAGAATTACGTAATTTAGCAACTGAGTTAGAAATAGTTATGGCAACTGCTAGCCAGCTAAACAGAGGTGCAGTAGACGAAGTAGAATTTGATCACAGTCATATTGCTGGAGGTTTAAGTAAAATACAAACAGCAGACAATGTTGTAGGTATTTTTAGCAGCAAGTTAATGCGTGAACGTGGAAGAATGCAAATACAATTTATGAAAACTAGAAGCAGTAGTGGAGTTGGCAGTAAATTAGATTTAAAATTTGATGTAAACAGTTTAAAAATTAGTGATCTTGATGAAGATGAAGCAGAAGAAAAGCCGGAAAGCATATATGAAAGCATTAAACGTAAAACTGAAACAAGTGTAAAAGAAGCACCAAAATTAGATCCAGTAGATCATAGTGAAAGGCTTAAAAATTTATTGCGGAAAATGAATTAAATGTTGCTTAGTACTTGCAATAAAGCTTTTCTGCTTTCAGAAGGTATAGGTCTATTGTCAGCTAAAGTAGTAATAGCTTGTTGAGCGTTTTGTACTATATCCATGGGTAGGCCACTAAACTCTACCATGTTTAAAATTTTATTAACATCTATTTCAGGTTCTTGAGCAGGTTGCTCATTAAGTTCATATAGTTTCATATACATATTTATAATAAATATAAAAAAAGGATCTTTCCTATGAAAAGAAAAACTCGTAGTCTTTTCCAAGAAATTGACCAAATTTATATTGGTAATGATAGGCGAATGATTATTGAGACACGTAGCGATCATTTGATTAATGGCATCATTAATTTAATAGAACAGCTATATTATGAATATCCTCAAGAACAAGCTGATGAGCTAGAACGCAGACTTGTTAATAGCATAAGGGGCAAAGATCCAAATAAGTTTAAGCGAGGTTTAAAAAAGTTTAATGAAGATAAGTGAAATTACATTAGCTGGATGGAGAAAAAGAGATATAAGAGGACCTAGGAAACCTCGTAGAAAACAATTAGATTTTAATAATAAAATTACTGAAGGTGGAAATATTTTTGGTGCGGCTACAGATAGAATTCGCAGAGAACACATAGCTCCTACATTACAAAAATATTTTATAGAGCTAAAAAAAGTATTTCCTAAAGCTCCTATCAACCCTAATGATTTCCATCCTGTAGGTAGTGTTGGTAAAAAAGATACTAGTGGAGATATTGATTTAGCAATAGATGGAACAAAATTGTTTCCCAATGGTGTAACTTCTGATAGTGTTCAAGCATGGAATATTAATCCAGAAGAATTTGTAATGCGGTTTGATCAATTACATAAAAGAGCAAAAACCAGTACAAAAGAACAAATTGCTATGAAAGCAGTCCTACAGCTAATAAGTGAGTATGTTAATGCCCATGCACCCAACATACACATGGACGAAAAAAAAGCAAATCCAGGAAATGCATTTGGAATGTTTCCTCAGTATGATGAACAAGGAAATAATTTAGGTATAGGTATACAAATTGATTGGATGATAGGACATTTACCTTGGTTGCTGTTTAGTTATAAAAGCATTGAATATGGTAAAGAAGATAATGTAAAAGGTTTGCATCGTACCCAACTTTTATTAAGTATGTTACAGGTAAAAGGATTTAGTTTTAATCATGTAAAAGGAGTTACAGATAAAAAGACAAATCAAGTTGTTGCAAATACACCAGAAGAAGTATTAAAACTAATAAACTCTTTATATGGAAGTCATCTAACAGCAGATGAACTTGATAGCTATTATGAACTTATTGATGTTGCTAAAGCCGATAGTAATTTTGATGATATAATGAGTGTATATTTAAGAATTTTAGATAAAACTCGTGCAGACATACCATATAATTTACAAGAGTACTGGATAGAGCATCAAGATCATTTTGGATTAACTGGTAAGTTTTTACCTGATACAAGTAATCTAACAAAATACAGGAAAGCATAATGAGTGGAGTCGCAGGTGCAGACAGAATAGAAAGGGAGTTTGTAGAACCTACTCTAAATGATTTTAGAAATAAAGTACTACAAAATTTTCCTGGTTTTAAATCAGTACAAACTAGTGGAAGCTATAACACTAGTGCAAAAAAAGATTTTGGAGATATAGATTTAATTGTTCATATAGAAGGATCAGATAAAAAAACAATTAAAAAAGATTTGCAAAATTATTTAGAAAGGTTACCCCAAAGCATAGTTATTCCTTTTACAGGAAAGCATCAAGGAAAGCGGACATATAATGCAGGAGAATTAGTAAGTTTAAGATATCCTCAATTCAATAATCCAGGAAAAAGTGTTCAAATAGATTGTATAATAGCATTAGACGAAGATGAGAGTAATTTTAAAAAAACATTTTTAGACTACCCTGCGGAAATTCAGGGATTAATTTTAGGATTAGTTAAAGTTGCATTTCAGGAAGCACAAACAGCTGGAAAAGCTGAAAATTTATTATCAGAGTTTAACATTGACATCACCAGTTTACCTCAAGAACCTAATACAAAATATGAATTTAATCTTAGCGGACAAAAATTGGAATTTAGATCTTATGAACAAAACGAACAAGGTCAAGAAGTCAAAGGAACCCGTAATATACACTGGTATAGTACCAGGTGGAGCGATGTTACCAGGTTGCTACCCGGTTATAATTTCGATAGAGGATTTGAAAGTCTGTTGTATCAAATTGATAGAATTATTAAAAATCCAACTAGTAAACAAAGGATTCGTGGTGTTTTTAATAGCATGGTTTCAGTCAAAAGCGGAGAAGTTGGAACGCCAAAAGCAGACAAAAAAGAACAAAGTATAAAAGCAGTAAATACAGTTTTAGAACAAAAAAGTACTAATTTTTTGCAAAGCTTAATGGAAAGCAAACTATATAGATTAAGTCCTACACATAAATTTAATTGGCAAAATTTAAGAGAGCTTACGTTTGTAAATATATTAGTTTTACATATTTTAAGACATCAAGATCTTACAGAAGATTATGCAAAAAAATATATAAAAAATACAATTAAATATAATGGTTTTGATAATCCTTTATATTCAAATAATGATTTATATATGAATATACATGGATGTATAGGTAGTAACAGAAAAAGCAAAGATTTTTCTAAAGAAATACTAAAAGAAAAATCTAATTTAAATAAAATTTTGTTGTTAAGATATTTTCGTATTTTAGAAAACGGTATTGAAGTTAGTGAAAGTAGACGTGATTTATTTAGATTACAAAAAGAATTAAGTATAAAAAATAACACGTTAACGAGTTTGAGAAGACTGGTACAGGAATGGCAAATATTAGATTTGAACCAAAAAAGAATTGTTTTTACTAGACTTTATTTTTGGTTAAAAAACAATGCAAGATTATTAGATGTAATGGAATATTTTGTAATGGCTATGCAAACAGATAATATGCTTATTCCGGACGCAAAAGATAAATAAATGTAAATAGCCTTAAGGAGAACAGATTATGGCAACAACAGTATATATTGATACTAATGGAGATGGTGTAACCACTCAAGCACCATTAAGTGCAGGTCAAGCTACACAAGTAGGCGGTACCCAAGGACCCAATGCTACTCATAATTCCACAGGTGCAGCTGGTGAGTTTATTGGTGCAAATTTTAATTATATTAAAATTACAGCACCAGCTAGTTTAGATACTAAACGAGGAGTAGATGCTAATGGTGAACTATCTACATTACCGCAAATTGTTCAAATTGTGCAACAACGAGCTACTACTGTAGTGGTAAATCAATCAGGAGTAAATGTTTATATAATTGTAGAAGGACCGCATGGTTGGGGTAAAACTTCAAATGATCTATTAAATATGATTAAATATACAGATAGTGAAACAGGTGGAACAACCGCAAGAGTTGTTGATAGTGTTGATTTATCAACTACAACTTTAACAATTACTGATGCTTTAGCATTAGCTTAATATTTTTTTGTCGCAAGGAGGCAAATTTAAATGCCTCCTTTTTTTTGACCAAAATTTATCTGGAATAAAAAATGGCGGTGACCAAACAGATTTCAACAGAATACCAAAGTCTAGAAACTCATGTAGATCTTTGTCAGCAAAGGTATCAACAATTGGAAGAACGAATGGAACGCAATCACCAAGAGTTAAAAGACAGTTTTCGAGAAATCACAGAGTCACTCAAACAAACAAATAAAAATTTAGAACTCACAAACGAAAAAATAAGTTTAGAAATAGCTAGTATTAGAGATCAAGTAGCTAAACAAAACGACAATCAAATTAAAATTTTAATAAGTCTACTAGTAACAATAATTGCAAGTATTGTGGCTGGAGTGTTTGCATTATTATAAATAATAATATATAATAAGGGCAAGCATGGATTTATTTGATATTCCTACCCCTGTTGTTGAAACCAAGTTAGTTTGGGCTAGAACAGGAAAAAACAAATTAGTAAGAAAATTTAGATGCGTTGCTGGTAAAAGAGCAGGCAGAGTTGTTGGCGATCCGTCTCAATGCCATTTACCTATAGACGTTTTAAAAAAATTTAAACTAAAACAAACTAAGGCTAAATTAGGAAGCAGAATGCTTAAAAAGTCTCTTAAAACCAAAAAGTATAATCCAATCAGTAAACTAGTTCAAAGGCTTAACAAATGAAAATAGATGAAATACGATTACCCAATCGTCCTGCAACTACTGCACAACCTGGTGGATATCAGGGCAGTCAATTAAACAGCAGAGTTAAACCTCCACAACCAACTACTGATCCTGAAGTTCAAGAACCATATAAAATAGCAGGTAATAGAAAACAACAAGATAATCCAGGAACATATAGTAATAGTACAATAAAAAGTGTTCCTAGTATGCCTAAAAGTGCTATTAAAAAGAATGTAGTTGTAACTGATCCTGAAACAGGTGAAGAAATAGGTGTAGAAAATGATGTTGTAGCAAATCAGATGATGCGTAGAGCAAAGAGGTTTTCAAAAATAGCATGAAATACATTAGACAAGAAAACGGAATTTTTACTTTTGTTAATAATAGAGAGGTTATTGTTCTAGAAAAATTGGAACGAGGTGAAAAGCTTAATGAGCGTGAAAGAGAAATTAAACGTAATTTAATTAAAAGAGGTGTATTAAATGGTAACTGAACAAGAAAAACAAGCAATGTTAAAAGCTATGAATGCTATGAATAATTCAGAATTACCTGTTACAAATTCATATTCTAAAGAAAAACTCACAAAAACTCATGCAAATCCAGATGTAGATGCTATGCTTAAGATTTTAGAAAATTTTCATTCAGCTACAGATTTAGCTACAAATAAAATATTGTCAGAAGATAATATAAAAGATACTATCCATAAAAAACAAGATAGTATTACAGTAAAAGGTTTGTATGAAATAAAAATAGAAAAAGAATTTTGGAATAAAAAGAAAAACAAAAATTATTACAGTATTTTCAATCATACAGGGGATTGTGTTTTTGAAAATGTGGCATTATTCGAAAGTGCAATGTTTATAATAAAAAATTTAATTAAAGAACAATATACAGAAGCAAAACGAATTTATAAATTAGACCAAGATTATATTAAGCATCTTAGAGATATGAGATTTGCGAAAAAAGGTGATTCACATATAATGGAAGCTAAATATAGTGATGCAAAATATAAAATGTTGGAAGTAAAAGAGCAATTAAAAAATTGCCTTTTTGAATAAATAAAATAAAAAGGGCTTACTAATGCAATTAGATAGTATTTTTAGCAAAAAACAACAATATGATAAAGTAAATTACTTTTTAAAAGAAAATTTCGGTGTTGTTATTAAAGATGATATAGAACCTAATAAAATAAATCAGCTTATATCTGTAATTCAGCAGACATTAGCTGAATCAAGAAACTGTACACAAGATTCTGATTATGCTAAGAATCTTTTGTTGAAAGAAGCTTTAAAGTTGTTGCGAGAGGTAAGTCCTTCTTCTAGACGGGTTAAAACCAAAGTGAAAGAATCAGTAGATACTCAAGAAAGTTTAACATATGCTATAGCTAGTAAAGCTATGAGTGCATATAAGAGCTCAGGAAAAATGCCAAAAAGTGTAAAAATTGATGGAAAAGATTATCCTGTAAGCATGAGTTTAAGTAAAGTAAAAGAAATTACTGGTGGTAAACAAGAAGTTACTGACAGCAAAGAAGTTAAAGAGACTTATGAAGTTACATTGAGATCTGAATATAAGAAAACTCCCACTTTAGAAAGCTTTCAAAGTTTGTATGAAGCAGATTTAGAAGAAGCAGAAGTATTACTTGCTGCAAAGGATTTAGTAGACAAATTACAAAAAATGGTAGAAGATACTGCAAGTATGCAAGTAGAAGAATTACTGCCTTTAGTAGATGCTATGAAAGAAAGAATGGGTGCTGATAAAGCAGAAGCATTTAATTCTTCTGTAGATTCACAATTAAGTGCATTGTTGGATATGCTAAAACAAACCAAAGATGCTGTAGATAATGCTGTTTTGTCGTTGAGTGGGGACGCTCCTATGCCTAATATGGATTCAGATATGGGTGAAGTACCAGCAATGGATTCAGAGGACGAAATGTCAGATATGCCAGCGGACGATCTAGGAGGTGTTGACCAAATGAGTGGCGGAGAAGAAGATACTTTAGGTAGAATACCTAAAGAATCAACCTACAAGAATGCAATCAAAATGCTATTAGATCATTCTAGCCGTGGACGTGTAGATAGAAAAATTTTAGAACAAGCAAAAAAAATGCTAGTATCTAAAAAAAAGAGATAACTGAATCTGATTTTTATAGCAAAGAGCTTAGGCAAGATACAGAAGCTATTTTGACACAAGCTCTTGCTAATAATTTAACTAAATTTCCACCTAAAAACCTAATTCAAGATTTAAAACAAATAGGGCATAATGATGTAAATATTCATGTATTAATGCCTATATTGAATAGTATACCTATTGTAGCCGATGCTAATCCTAAATTTGTCAGTTTGTTAGGAGAATTACCATATTCTAAAGACAAATCTGAAGTAGATAATAAAATTTCCAAAAATGCAAAAAAACAATTAGATAAGGAATTTAAATGAGTTATTTTATAAATGCAAAACAAGCTAGGCTTAATTCTAGAGTAAACAGTGTTATACATACAGAAATAACTGCTTTGGAGAGTTTGATATTTACGGCTATTGATAATAACTTATTTTCTATCAGTGCAAATACAACTATTATGACAACTCCGGGAACTACTGCAGAAGCATATTATGTAACTTGGCAAGGTACTAATGTAAATGCTAATTATACTGATCAAATGTCACAAGTTATAGAATATTTTGAAGGATTAGGTTATAGTATATATCAAGAGACAAATACCAGTACCTCAAATACATTTGTATGGGTTATTTCTTGGTAGACATTTATTTGAGTTTTGCTATAATTAACATATGTTCGATTATAAATTATTAAGCAGGGAGAATATAAACGGAAAACGTTTATATTCTACACCTACCGGTACTCTTCCTAGTGTAACTACTATTCTAGACAAAACAAGTGATAAAACATTTTTAGAGTCTTGGAAAAAAAGAGTAGGAGAAGAGGAAGCCAAAAAACAAACCAAAGAAGCAAGCGGGTTAGGAACTGCTGTTCATAACCTTTTGGAAAATTATTTACTTAAAAAACCATCAAATGTAGGTAGTAATTATGTTCATCAGTTAGCAGAAAAATTAGCTAATAAACTAATAGCTGAACATTTTGGTAGTATTGATACTGTATGGGGAACAGAAATAGGTTTATATTATCCTGAACTATATGCAGGAACTTGTGATTGTGTGGGTGTAGTAGATGGTAAACCTACAATAATAGATTTTAAAACAGCAAAGAAAATAAAAAAGAAAGAATGGATAGAAAATTATTTTTTACAATGCTGTGCTTATGCTCAAGCTCATAATTGTTTATATGAAACTGATATAAAATCTTGTAGTATTTTTATGGTAGATAGAGATGAAAATACAAAAAGGTTTGACATTACTGGCGAAGAATTTAATTTATATAGTAATAAATGGAACGATAGATTAATTTCCTACTATAAAATAAATACATTATAGTGAAGGAACAATTATGCGGTATAGAGAGCTTGTAAAAGAATATACAGATCCACAAATAGCAAAAAAAGAAATTATTCAACGTATCAATGATATTGATCCTAATGATGAACAACAAAAAATATTACTAGATAAAATTTACACTATTTTAAATACAACTAATGTTGTAGGTAGATTTACTCCTGATATAGAAGTAGCCTTAAAAGGAGAGTATAAAAAACAAGTTATACTTGAAATAGCTCATAAGATGGTAAGTAGTCCTAGGCTCAATTTAAATCAAAAAAATATTTTTTTACAAAATTTCAAACAAGACAAATGTATAGATTTTAATGTGCTTCTAAAATCTGGCCATTATAACATTGTTAAAGATTTGTTCTATGGAAATAATATAAACTATCAAATGTTTTTGGAATTTGTAGATTGGGGTGCAGGTAAAGCACGAGCAGGTAAAGGTGAACATGCTCTAGCAATTTTAAGTAAAAAAATTAAACAAAAAGGTTTAGGAGATATTGATGTACTAGGGAAAGCAGTAGAATTAAAAGTCGCTGTTACAAAAGGAAGTGGAAGATTGGGAGAAGGAGGAGTAAGTCCAGATCAAGCAAAAACAATTATATCTAAATTTCCGGAATTAACAGATGCACTTAATAGCTTTAGTATCGGAGGATATGACACTGGATCTGAATTTGTCAAGAGCAGAGGCAGGATGGATAAGCCACAAAAAAGTATAAATGTTTCTGATTTTACTAGAATCGTAAATAGTTTAGGATTAGACAGTACAAGAAAACAACAAATAGGAAATGCTATTTTTAGTAATGTTTTTGGAAAACACGGAGAAAAAATTACAGCAGAATTTAGTAAATCTAATGCGAATCCTAAAAATGTAACAGCAGCCTATATATCTGCAAACTTTGATTGGTATAAAGATAATCCAGATATGGGAGGAGCATGGGAGTATTTAGTTAGTATGAGCTTGGGATCAGGAGGAATGATAACGGCAACTTCAGGAGACGATTTAGCTAATTTGTATAATAAGGGAGCTATAGCAGAAGGTAAACCTATGATAATTCCTACACAACAAACTGATGTATTTTTTCAAGTAAATCCAACAGCAAAATAGTGTACAATTGATTGACATTTATAAATACAACACTTACTGAAAAACCTTGATGTAGCCAACATCAAATTAATATGAAACTTAGGAGAAATAATGGCCGCTATTCGTGTGACTAAAAGATCAGGTGATTTAAGTCCTTTAGATATCAATAAAATACATCAAATGGTAGAACACGCCTGTAAAGGACTGACTGGTGTAAGTCAAAGTCAAGTAGAAATGAATGCAAATATACAAATATATGATAAAATAGAAACAAAAGATATACAAAATATTTTAATTAAAAGTGCAAATGATCTTATTAGTTTAGAATCACCTAATTACCAATATGTTGCCGCTAGATTACTATTAGCAAGTGTTGTTAAGGAACTATTTGGTGAATTTAAGTACATTAGTTTATATGATCAAGTTAAACAAGGTATAGAAAAAGGAGTTTATGATCCTGAATTATTGGAATACTATACCCAAGAAGATTATGAATGGCTAGATAAGCAACTTGATCATAGCAGAGATATGAATTTTACATATGCAGGAATACAGCAAGTAGTTGACAAATACCTAGTACAAGATAGATCTAATGGAAAATTATATGAAACTCCACAATATATGTACATGTTGATTGCTGCTACATTATTTCATAAATATCCAGCTGAAACTAGATTAAATTATGTGAAGCAATATTATGATGCAGTAAGTAAATTCAAAATCAATATTCCCACTCCTGTGATGGCTGGAGTAAGAACTCCATTACGTCAGTTTGCTAGTTGTGTTTTGGTTGATGTAGACGATACCTTACCTAGTATTTTCCATAGTGATAGTGCTATTGGTTTTTATGTTTCTAGACGTGCAGGTATTGGCATCAATGCTGGTAGAATAAGAGGGCTTAATAGTAAAATCAGGAATGGTGAGGTGAGCCACACAGGAGTAATTCCTTTTCTTAAAAAATTCGAATCCACTGTGCGATGTTGCACACAAAACGGTGTAAGAGGTGGCAGTGCAACAGTGCATTTTCCTATTTGGCATCAGGAAATAGAAGATATTTTGGTATTGAAAAATAATAAAGGAACAGAAGATAATCGTGTACGAAAACTGGACTACAGCATACAAACCAGTAAAATATTTTATGAAAGATTGTTGAAAGGGGAAGATATCACCCTTTTCTCACCTCATGATGTACCTGGATTATATGAAGCTTTTGGAAATAACGAAGAATTTGATAAGCTATATCAAAAATATGAAAAAGATAACAAAATACCAAAGAAGGTTATAAATGCAGTAACACTATTTGGGGATTTACTAAAAGAAAGAGCAGAAACAGGTCGTGTATACATTATGAATATTGACCATTGTAATAGTCATAGTAGTTTCATAGATCCTGTTCGAATGAGTAATTTGTGTCAGGAAATTACATTACCTACAAAACCAATACAACACATTGATGATTCTAATGGCGAAATAGCTTTATGTATTTTGAGTGCTATTAATGTAGGTAACTTGCGAAACAACAATGAACTAGAACATTTATGTGATTTAGCGGTGCGATCGCTAGATGAGATTATAGAATACCAAGATTATCCTGTTGCTGCAGCAGAGCGTAGTACAAAAAATCGCAGAAGTTTGGGAATAGGATACATTGGACTTGCTCACTACTTGGCTAAAAATGGAGTAAAATACAGTGATCCAGAAGCTTGGAAGTTAGTACACGAATTAACAGAATGTTTTCAGTATTCCTTACTAAAAGCAAGTAACCAGCTGGCTCAAGAAAAAGGAGCTTGTTTAGCATTTTCCCAAACAAAATATAGTCAAGGGAAGTTACCTATAGATCATTATAAAACAGATGTAGACAAAATTACTCCTAATGACTTAAAAATGAACTGGCAAAAATTACGTGATGATATTCACATGCACGGATTGCGACATAGCACACTGTCAGCACAAATGCCCAGTGAAAGCTCTAGTGTAGTGTGTAACGAAACAAACGGAATAGAGCCTCCTAGAGGCTATCTCACAGTAAAGAAAAGCAAAAAAGGTACTCTAAAGCAAATTGTTCCAGGTTATACTTATCTAAAAAATAATTATGATCTGTTATGGGAACAAGAAAGCAATGAAGGGTATATTAAAGTAGTTAGCGTAATGCAAAAGTTTTTTGATCAAGCAATCAGTGGAAACTGGAGTTATAATCCTACAAAATACCCAGACAACGAAGTACCTATGAGTGTATTATTAAATGATTTATTGCAAACATATAAATTTGGTTGGAAAACAAGTTACTACCAAAATACATATGATAGCAAAGGAGAAGCAGAAGAGGATTTGAAACTGCCGTTGGTAGAATTACCCAAAGAACAAGAGGAGTGTGAAGCATGTACAATCTAAAAAAATCCAATATAAATACCGTCTTTAATAAAAATAGTGTAGACTTTACTAAACAACCTATGTTTTTTGGTGAATCTCAAAATATACAACGTTTTGATACCTACAAATATGCTAATTTTGATAAACTTACTCAAAAACAATTAGGTTTCTTTTGGCGTCCAGAAGAAGTAAGTTTACAAAAAGATAGAGCAGATTATCTGACATTTAGACCTGAGCAAAAACGTATATTTACAAGTAATCTAAAATATCAAATACTATTAGATAGTGTACAAGGCAGAGGACCAGCTCTTGCTTTTTTACCCTTTTGTAGCTTACCTGAATTAGAAAGTTGTATTATTACTTGGGACTTTTTTGAAACAATCCATAGTAGAAGTTATACACACATAATTAAAAATGTATATGCAAATCCTAGTGAAGTATTTGATAGTATTTTAGACGATAAAGAAATTTTGGCTAGAGCAAATAGCGTAACTAGAATGTATGATGATTTTCTGAATTATGCAGATCAATATAAAGCAGGCGCAGGAGATTTAAACACATTAAAAGAAAAAATGTATTTGGCAATGGTAACTGTTAATGCACTAGAAGGTTTGCGTTTTTATGTTAGTTTTGCTTGTAGTTTCGCTTTTGGTGAATTGAAAAAGATGGAAGGTTCTGCTAAAATAATTAGTTTTATAGCAAGAGACGAAACGCAACATCTAGCTATTAGTCAAAATATTATTAAACATTGGAACAACGGGGATGATGCTGGTATGTTAGATATAGTTAAAAAACATGAAGTAACAGTAAAAGATATTTACAAACAGGTGGTAAACGAAGAAAAGAAATGGGCAGAATATCTGTTTGAAGAAGGTAGTATTATTGGTTTAAATGAAAAGTTACTTGCAGAATATATTGAATATTTGGCAAACCGGAGGTTAAAATCTATTGGTATTGAACCTATTTTCGATAGGCCTCTCACACAAAATCCATTACCTTGGACTACACATTGGTTTGAGAGTAAGGACGTTCAAGTAGCTCCTCAAGAAACAGAAGTAGAGAGCTATGTTATAGGTGGTATTAAACAAGATGTAGATATGAAATCATTTAGTAATTTTGAATTATAAGGAGAATATGTTAATTGAAAAAAATACAGAAGTAGTTACATTAAAAATGCAATCAGGAGACGAGGTAATTACCAGGATCTTAAATGAAGATGAATCCACAATAGAATGTGAACAATGCATAAGTATTGCACCAACTTCACAGGGAATGGCCATGATTCCTTGGATACAAACTGGATCATCAAAAAAGATCAAAATAAACAAGAGTCAAGTAGTAGCAAAGGTATCAACCATAAAAGAGATTGCAGATAAATACCTAGAAGCAGTAACTGGGATAAGTGTAAGTAGTCCCAGTTCTATTATAGGTGTCTAGGATTAATGGCAACATTTCAAGATTTTAAATCGGGTTTACAAGACTTTAATGATTATATAAGTCCTACGCATCATATAGATCAAACCCTTTTAGGAGATTCTAGTTTTGTTGCAGTAAAAGCAGAGCTAGATTATAATCTAAAAGATATTATTTGTGCTCTTCTCGCAGGACAAGGATTACAGCTACCCAACCTACAAATTTGTCTAAGTGCAGCATTAGGAGATCTATTAACAAATCCTATACAAGGTGCGCTTAGAGAAGCTCTCCAAGCAGCCGCTGATGCTATGTCAGCATTCCAAGATCATACAAATATAGACGGTGTTTTAGGTAGATTAAATGGTATTATCGACGAAGCTGCGGCTGTTGGTAGTATGATTAATTTTTGTGCTGCTCCTGTAAATCCAGTCGCTATTCCTAACATGATACAACAAGCATTTGGCAGCTTTTTAGGTAGTGGTAATGCTGCTATAAATGCATTAGGAAACGTTTTACCAGATAATTTATGTGCTTGTGTTGGATTAGACGGATCATTTAATGCAAGTAGTTTGAACGCAGGTGCTCTTAAGGATGTTTTTGATAATTTAGACGATATATTAAGTGGAAATTTTGCCCAAACTGCTATAGATGATTTAATAGGAAGTTTCAATAGTGTAGCTAATGATTTGGCTAGTTTAATTAGTTTAGAAGGATTAATTAACGGAAACTACAGTCCTGGAGGAAGTAGCTTACATCAAGGAGAGTGTAGTAGTCAATTTAACATACCTAGAAGCATAGGTATAGGCATGGCTAACCCAGGATCAACTAGTGTAAGTTTAAGCTTGGGTAGCGCCAGTGGTTTGAGTTTTACATTTAGTAAGTTAGGAGGATATCCAGTAATAGGTCAAGTATCAACAATGGATACTAGAGGTACTAAACTGGAAGATGAAACAGCTGGAGGTATGTACACCCCAGATGAAATTGCAAAATTCAAAGCAGCAGGTTTAGAAACAAGAAGTTTTAAAAATATTTTTGAATTACTTGTTGAACCTGAAATGATGGATTTATTAAAAAATCCCAGTAATTATGAAGCTTTGCTTACACAACAACAGCCTGTTTATGACTATTGTGGAAACATAATTAGATATGAAACCATAGTACAACAGGGTGTTTTAGATGCTAAAAGCAGTATTACAACTAGTCCTGATGATCCTAATATTAGCGACAGCGCACCTGGAAATGCAGGAAATGAACGAAGTACAACCACACAATATCAGGGAGCAAGTGTATTTACAGGAGATTTACATCCTGTTGCAAGAACTGGTGATTATGGAGATTTAGAAAATAAACCTAATTTAGGAACTGCAGCCTTTGCTAGTAGTACAGATTTTGCCACTGCAGCTCAAGGTGCTAAAGCAGATACTGCTGTACAACCAGGTTCTAATATATCTCTATTAGTAAATAATGCAGGTTATTTGGTAGCACAAGCAAGTGATTTTGCTACTGCAGCTCAAGGTACTAAAGCAGATACTGCTATACAACCTGGCGATAATATTACATTATTAAATAATAATGCAGGTTATATTACAAGTTTTTCAGAAACAGATCCAATATTTTCTGCAAGTCCTGCAGCAACCATTACCAATACAAATATAAGTAATTGGAATACAGCTTATGGTTGGGGCGACCATTCTGGTGCTGGATATATAAAAAATTATACAGAAACAGATCCAATATTTTCTGCAAGTCCTGCAGCAACAATTACTAATACAAATATAAGTAATTGGAATACAGCTTATGGATGGGGTGATCATAGCATACAAGGTTATTTAACTGCTGGTAGTTTACCTAGTAATATTTTAACAAGTGATAATTTAAGTGATGAATTAATAAGTACTTTAATTAATGATGCAGGATATTTAACAGATTCAGATTTAGATGGCATATTGTTTGACTCATCATTGTTTGCATTAGCTTCTCAAGGTCAATTAGCTGATACAGCAGTACAGCCTGGAGATAATGTTAGTGATTTAGTGAATGATGTAGGATATCTAACGTCAATACCTTCTATAGATGGTGGAAATGCATTTGGTGTATAATATATGGCAAGAATACAAATAAGAAGAGATACGTCAGCTAATTGGACATCCGCTAATCCTGTTTTATATGAAGGGGAGTTAGCATTTGAAACAGATACTAAAATTTTAAAAATAGGCGATGGAGCTTCACAGTATAATAATGTTTCTACCTTAAGTACCCCAGATCTAATAGATTTAACAAGTATAAGTGTATGTACAAACTCACCTAATGCAGGTGGTAATTTAAGTTATGATAACACAACAGGTGAATTTGCTTTTACACCTGCTGACTTATCAAGTTATGCAGTTACAGGAGATTTAAGTAATTTTATTTGTTTAACAGATTTAAGTATATGTACAAATACAGCAAGTGGTAATGGAGGATTGACATATAATAACACCACTGGAGAATTTGCTTTTACCCCTGCTGATCTATCTAGTATTGATGTAACTAACGCAATATGTGATTTTATTTGCTTAACAGATTTAAGTATATGTACAAATACAGCAAGTGGTAATGGAGGATTGACATATAATAACACAACTGGAGAATTTGCATTTACACCACCAGATTTATCAAGTTATGCAGTTACTGGAGCATTGAATGATTTTATTTGTTTAACAGATTTAAGTTTATGTACAAATACAGCTAGTGGTAATGGTAATTTAAGTTATAATAACACCACTGGTGAATTTGCGTTTACTCCTGCTGACATAGATAGTTATTTTACAAATGGTAATATTTGTAATTTGTATATGACAGGTACATTATGCGGACCTAGCACATTTACCATAGATCCTGCTGGCCATGGAGATAACACAGGAACTGTTGTAATTGCAGGAAATCTACAAATTGATGGTACTACAACTACTATCAACAGCACTACACTGGAAGTGGATGATGTTAATATTACATTGGCCAGTGGATCTGTGAATGCAGCAGCAAGTGATGGAGCAGGAATAACTGTAGATTTAGGAAGTGATGGAAATGCTACAATTTTATATGACGCTACAAATGATAATTGGAAATTAAACAAAGCATTGCATGTATCTGCTGATGGTTTTAATGGCGGTAGCGGAATATTTCAAAGCACCAATAGCGGTAATAGCATCACCATTCGTGGCGTAAACGGTGCAGGAATCAACGATAGTGCCTTTGTTCTTTTTGAGGATGGAACAGCTTCTAGGAACGCTTTTATTGGACTAACTGGCGATGCCGCTGGTGAGGGGGCTTTGCGCTTTGCCACAGGAGGCTTTACAGAGCGAATGCGCATCGACTCCAGCGGTAATGTAGGGATTGGGACAAGTAGTCCTCTTGCTAAAAACCATATCAGAGGCTCTGGCACAAGCGGACAAGTAACGGCATCGTGGATACTTGAAAACGCCCTATCTGGCACGGCTGGTATGGACATTACAGGTGCTGCTGGTTCAAGCCGCTGGCGTTTTCTGCGTAGTGGTGGAGCTAGCGGCACAAATACTATGTCTGAAGCTATGTCCATTATTTTAGAAGGCACAAGTGCTGGGAATGTTGGAATCGGTACGAGTAGTCCCAATGCTAAATTGGATGTCAATGGAACAGTTAAAGGCACACTTTTTGAGGGAAATGGAAGTAGTATAACAAACATATTTCATAAATTTACAACACCAACTACTTGGAGTGCCTCTTTTACTGCACAAAATGATGTTACAATCAGTGTATCATCTCAATTTGGAGTGCCTAGTACTGCGAAAGCAATACTGGTAACAGGATATTATCATATTAGTGGGTATAGTCAAGGTGGCGCTAATCAAGGCGATCATGCGTTAAGTATGTTTAAGGAAAACAATAGCTGGTCAGGATCATCACCGTGGAGTTTTACTACCAGCAGTGATACTGGCTGGGGATGTTATATACTAGAGCATGATGGTGATGCCAGTGGTTCTCCTCACTATTATGGCGCTTGGGGATATAATGGCATAATACCAATCAATGCAAACGGAAACATATATGGTAGATTGGGTGCGGGTCTTAGCGGTGGTACTCATTATAACACATTGTGGTGTTTTGGCTATTGGCTATAATTACGGAAAATGTCATGGAAAATAAAAATATTTTAGCAATTACAAAAAATACACCTACTACAGTAGATGATTTAAATATAGTAGAAGTTTTAGACGTTGAGTTTGGTATTAAATGTGCCCTTATCAATGATGAATTAATTTTACCAGAAGGCACAGCAATGCCTACTGATGAAGAAATAGCAACAGCAAAAGAGAATTTACTGGCAAAATACAATACAAACCTGTATGGAAAATATAGAGCCGTTGAATATCCCAATATTAAAGAACAATTAGATATGTTATATCATGATATTGTTAGTGGTAATTTAACAGCAGAAAACAGTACCTTTGTTGCTAGCATTGCGTCAATTAAAAACAAATATCCAAAATCAGAATAATACACTGAAAAATTTTATTAATCTACGAAATTAATATGTAAGGTAATAACAGGAGAAGTTGTTGCATCTAACACATCTTTTTTTTAAAAATACTTGACTTTTTATTTAAAAATAAATATAATTATTAATAGTTTGCTTGTAGACCTGTAAGGGTAGTTTATTGGACGCCGGTTCGATTCCGGCCACCTCCACCAAAACTTTTTCAATATATGGGGGTGTTCAGGTATTCGACAGTAAATGATAGTAACAGAGAGAGCAAATAGGGTGATGACCACCATCAACTTTATAATTGCAAACAACAGCGATTATTCTCCAGCTCAGGTTGCATTAGCAGCATAAGCTGAACGGGTTTAGGGAGTACCTGGGAACAGAAACTCCCTACCACAAAAAGGAAATATGTCTAAAAAAACAACAACAGTAAAAAATAAATTTAGTTTAAATGCTAACAAAAGAAAGCGTACAAGCCAAGGAAAAGGTCGTAATAGTAAACCTTTAAACAAGCACAAAAGGCGTAGCTGGAAACGTTATAGAGGCCAAGGTTAGTAAATTAAATTGATAAATACATAGTACATAACACAACACACAAAGGAGGCCAATATGTTAGTATATGATCGTCAAAGTTATTTTCAAGAGTATGGATCCCATCCACTTGCAAGTTATTACATTAGTGAATATAGAACAGCTAGTGAAGCAGAATATCATTTGTGTAGTTTTATAGATTCACATAAAGCAGATCAAACAATTATTAAATGGTTTCAACACTTTTGGAGCTATGTCACTAATGTTGCAAACAGTGTGATCTACGACGAAAAAAAAGAAATGGAAACCTATCTTTCTCAAGCACAAGATCTCACTGATTTAGAGCAAAGACAACGTAACTGGGATTCCCAAAAAAACAGAAATATATCTTTTTTAAACCATAAATTACAATATTCTTAATATGCCAATATATGAATATCAATGTGATAGTTGCAGTACAATAGTCGAACAGTTTGCTAAAAGTTTTAGTGACAGTTTGACAGATTGTACTGTTTGCAAAAAAGGCAAGCTAAATAGGGTTGTAAGCCGTAATAGCTTTGTTCTTAAAGGAGGAGGTTGGTACAAAGATTTGTATCAAAAACCTCAAGTAAAAGAGAAGAAAAATGCCTAATCCAAATCCTAAACAGTTTGCTTTGCTTTTTTCTTTAACACTAATGATGACATTTTTGATAATAGTGTCAAATGTTATTTAACACACATATACACACAGGAAAAACAAATGTTTACCACAGATACAATCAAAGACTTTCAAAAAACCTTTATGGGAGCCGCTATGACTTCACCATTTGAATTGCGTTTTAAAATTTTGGAAATGGCAAAACAGTATCTAGATGATGCATACAAGATGCAACATGAAATGGCTGTAAAAAACATGGAGTTTATGCAAGAACAAAATAAACTCACAGTAGATACATGGAAAAAAATCATGCCGGAAAAATATACCATGGAAGACGTTTTGCAAAAAGCACAAGAGCTTTATGGTTTTGTAGAAAGCAAAGACGGAAAAACAAAGTCTACTAAATAATTTTAGAAAACATAAACTAGGTAGTAATAGAAATATTACTACCTTTTCCTATCTTTTCAGGAATTTATTTATGAAAACCATACTTGCTGTAATTTTATTAACCTTTTTATATACAAGTAGTGTAAGTAATGATTTACATGTACATGATGTTGTTAATAAAATTAAAGAAAAAGTAATTGTTTATTACATCCCTCCCGAACCTGATCCCGTCCAATTAGAATGCATGGCACTTAACATATATTTTGAAAGTGCTCTAGAACCTCGTGAAGGAAAAATTGCAATTGGTCAAGTTGTACTTAACAGAGTAGAACATTCAGACTATCCTAATACAGTATGTGAAGTTGTAAAACAAGGAATCCACTATAACAATGGTTTACCAGTCAAAAACAAATGTCAGTTTAGTTGGTATTGTGATGGATTGGAAGATGAACCCTGGAAAGGCCATCGTTGGTATGAAAGTTATGATATAGCACATAAGTTGTTATCAGGATATCCTTTTTATGATTTTGCTGAAGGTAGCTTATTTTATCATGCTAGATATGTAAAACCTTGGTGGGCAAAACACTATGAACGTGTTGCAACAATAGGTCAACATATATTTTATCGCATGTAATAAAAACTATATTTAAATAAATATATGTATAATCCTTCGGGAATCAAGGAGTAATACATTGTACATATACAAAGCTAGGTTTATTAAAGCCACAGCTGACGGTATAGATGTATATTTAGATTTAGGCTTTTACATTTATATAAAACAGCGAGTTAAATTGTATGGAATAAAAATTAATCCAGAAAAACAAAAAGAAGCAGTTGATTATATAACTGATACTTTACATACATATGAATTTGAGGTAGAAACTGTAAGTAGTAAAAGAGGAAAAGTGGGCAGGTGTTTGGGTTCGATTTTTATACAAAAAACAGATAAAAAAACAAATATTGCTGACCAATTAATTGAGCAAGGTTATGCCGAAAAATTTAACACTTCTGAATAAATAATATAAAGTGTTAGGAGAGACAAATGTCAACAGAAGCATACGCTTATAAAAGTGATTTTAACAATGCTAGAGATTTTAGATATAGAGTTGTATTCACAAATAATCAAGCAGCAGGCGGGGTTGCAGCCCAAGGAAATTATGTGCCGCATAGTGCAGAAAGCTTAGATGCTGCAGGCACAGTAACTGTAAATACCAATGATATCAGCTTGGCTATAGAAAGAGGTAACATGCGGTTTGCATCTATCATTGCTGCATTAAGTGAAAATGAAAACCCAGTAGCAGTAGAAGCATTTGGCGATACTGTAGATGCAACTGGAAAATTAAATAATACTACATCTTTTACATTAAGTGTAGAATACAGCAGAGAGCCATCAGGATATCCTAACGGTACTTTGGTGACTGGTAGTACATTTATTAAAGACGCAATAGAAGCAAGTTTAGCAAAGCCTAATACAGGATTAAGACACAAATTTATTTCAGGTCAAGATCCTTCTACAATAAGAGAAGAAGTAACTGCAGATCCCATGGTTACACCAGCTGATTATGCTATAGTTGTAGATTCGCCTGCTGGCTCCTTTTAATTAATGATTTTTACATTTTTAGTATTTTTTACTGCTCTTACAATCAGTTTTATAGCAGCATGGTATTCAATTGCAGGGTTGATTGCAATTTTTGCTAGTGCTGCTATTCCTGTTGCAATTATGGGCTCTGCACTTGAAGTTGCTAAACTTGTAAGTGCAAGTTGGCTTTACCGCTATTGGTCTTACGTTCCTAAATTAATTAAATATTATCTTACTGG
>Ga0208161_1000312_pt1 | contig 27569 bp, 28 predicted proteins | sample CB_VirMetaG_3_FD_184538 | JGI IMG/M metagenome (GOLD analysis project Ga0208161, IMG submission 184538) | Freshwater to marine saline gradient viral communities from Chesapeake Bay - CB_1508_1S Viral MetaG (SPAdes) (version 4) | ecosystem: Environmental > Aquatic > Marine > Coastal | place: USA... | reverse complement strand
ACACCTACCAGCTGACCGGCACCCCTGCCGTGCGTCCTGAGTACTACATCCGTGAGCGTCGTGTGGTTCGTGCTGAAATCACCGTTGAGCGTGTTGTTAACCTGGTGGGCCTGGGATCCACCGGTCTGATCGGTTCGGGAGCTATGGTTACCGACATCCTGTCCTGATTAGGAATAGGAACTCAAGGAGGTAATCACCATGGCTATTCTAAGACCAATCACTAAGGCGCAGTACGAAGTTTCCTTCTCTGCGCTGGGTGGACCGACCTTCACATCGGTCTTTACAAAATTCAGTGGGGTCAATGATTCCTCAGATAGCAGCACCTACGCTAATGGTACAGGCAACCGCCTCTATCACGTTGTGGGTCCACGGACCGCAGACAACGTAACCATCACTGCCCCTTACGATCCGATTATCTTTAAGCAGCTTGAGCAATTCTGGCTGACTTACAACTGTAATCCGATCACAGTGACCGTAACTCCCCGGGATTGTATTGGTGCTGGTTCAGCACCTACCGGTGGACAGTATGTCATGTATGAGTGCCAGTTTGTCTCTATCACCACTGCTGACGTGGATCGCGAAAGCGGCGACGTTCAGGAGATCGAGGTAGAGCTAACGGTTAACTACTGGGAGAGAACCTGATTCGGTTCAAACTCACGCCCCGGCTTCGGCCGGGGTTTTTTATTGGTAAGTAGGGTAAAAGCCTAATAACAGTATTTAAGTCGCGGCATGAGTAAAACGACCTTTAGTTCAGGCGTTATTGTTACTAGCCAATGGTTGAACGGAGCTCAGCAAATCTACTTCGATGGGCAGGACCTTGACTGGCACTATGACCCCCTGGGGCTAAGCTCCTTAATTACCGCTGGCCCAGACGGAATCGACTCAAGGTATATTACGTTGGGCTCCAACCAACCGACCATGAGTGTTAGTGGTCTATACGTCTCTGGTAACCCCATCAGCGGTGGAAAGGTTGTAACCGGCTATTGGAACTTCGGCTATGACCCTGTCATAGTTGAAAACCCTGCCAACGATATTACTACGGCCCCAAAAAGCTATACCACTAACGAAAAATATCAGTACGCTTCCGGGATCCCTACTCCCACTCTCCCCCAGAAGCTCCAGGCAATGGACGATGCGGACCTCATCACTAAAGAGATCCTGCAAGAACAACTTGACCGTATTCAGGCCCTTCTGTACGTAGATGACGGTGTTTACTACTCAACTACCGACCCTGGCTGCTACAACTACTCCGTAACAGGTGGCTCCGACCAGGTATGCCCGCTGTGATGAGGTCTTATCGTGCCTAGATACTCCCCCCTACCTTCCGTATCAATTGACCCTAGAAATGAGGCTCAGCTAGTTCAGGATGCCTCTCAAGTTGTCTATAATGCTTCGGGTCAAACACTCAACGATTTCAGTGCCGGTAACCCCCTAGCAGCTCTGCTGGAGGGGCAAGCGTTCGCTCAGGGGGAGTTCCTCTACTGGGCAAATAAGCTCCCGCAAAAAATTCTGCTGGAGTGGATTGGTCCCTTTCTTGGCGCTATGCGCCGCCTCGGTAGCCCCGCTATTGCAAGGGTCTTCATCGAGGTGCCAGCCAACGCCTTAGCCACCACTATTCCTGCGGGAACTGCGTTTACAACTGACCCTAATAAGACAGATGGTCAGTCCTATACCTTTGTAACTGAGTCTGACGCAATTATCCCTGCCGGTGAAACAACAGCGTTTTTGAATGTTGTCTCTCAATATGTTGGCTCTCTGTACAATGTACCCCAAAATTCGATAACAGGGATTTCCGCAGTCAACGTTAGAATCAATGCCGCCACTAATCCTCGGCCTGCGGTTGGTGGAAGCGATGTGGAGACTTACGACGAAGTTCAAGAAAGATTTTTCACTCTAATTAGGCGTCGAAACCCAGTCAGCGCCCAAGACTGGAAGGATCTCTTTGTAGATCTATACGGGGTGGGCACGCAAACCTCTGTTCAACCCAACCGAGCAACAGACGTAGACTATAACTACCTGACTGACTATCTTCTACCTAACGGTCAAGTAGCTTTCTTTGTTTTGGGTCCCGGGGGAGTAGAACTCACGACGGAACAACTGAGACGTGGACAAAATGTTGTGAACTTCTCCGTACCTGTTCAAGGACAGGGACACCTCTACCCCACCACGGTGAGTCAAGTTCAGTACAACATCACCCTGACTGTGAACGCCAACGGTACATTTGGAGAAAACCTTCGTAACAGCTCGCTGGATTTTAGAGATCGCCTTTACCAAGTCCTTCAGCCAGGTACGGTATTCCCTGCTTCCCTCAACCCTTCGGTGGGGGATGTAAATGCCGCATTCTATTCAACTTTCCCGGAGTCTATCCGGTTCAACGATCCAATTGTTGAGAATGCTGTCGCATACAACACTCCCCCGCAACTAGCCCCCCGTGGAGCCACGTATACCCAGGTTTATCAGTTTGAGCCTAAGGAGTTCCTGCTAAATAAGGATGACCTTGTAAGTACAACTCTCCCCCTTCCTCAGTTCTTCCCGGTTCTGGCGTCATTCACGCCGACTTCTTCGGCTAAGAGGGACCAACCGATTTACGAAAACCTTCAGCTCACTCAGATTAAGTTGTTATCGCCCGGTCAATTCTACCAGGGTGACTTAGTTTTCTGGAGCGCTGAATACGGGGGAGATAACGAACTTCACGTGGTACTTCAGAACGTTTCCCTAACAACCCCGAGTGACATCACCCGGGCCTACACTCTGGGCCAGATTTCAGCAGCCAAAGCCTACAGAAACTGGGTTGTAGGGGATACTTACGTTCAGTCCGTAGGTCAAGTCTATAACCCAGATATTGTCGAATACGACTATGAGGCCGATGAGTTTGTTCCACAAGAGTATCCCACTGTAGCTCTCAACAAGCGGCCAGGAGCACTCGCCTGGATCGTGAACCAGGACTTTGTTCTCCGGGAGTCAACAAATGACCTGACGGGAGCTTCCACGGCCGGGCTAATTGACTCTGCCCCAATAACCCCTCAGCCCTTATCTCCTCAAACTTCTTACACTGCCGGGACCTGGGTTCAAACCCTCCAAGTTGGCTCGGGCCCCAACCCGGTGGCTGACCCTTACTACTACTATGTAGACATCTCCAAAGGGGCCATTGTGAAGTATGCCTATGTGGAAAAAGACTTCACTTACACCCTGAATAACAAGACCGTTAGTGAGTACTTTGATCAACTCGTGGAAGAGGGAATCCTCAAGGAGATTGATGTTCAGGTATCGGACAACGGTTTGCCCATCGTGCTCTATAAACCCCGTTTCCCCGTGGGGCAGTACTTGGAGTACCGTGAAAACACAGAGGAAGCGCCCACTTACGTTATAGCCGCTACCTACTTTACGCCTACCAGTACCATCCTTCAGGATCTCATTGACCAAAAGTTGGTAATTGAGTTGGCTACAAGCCCATCAGAAAGGGACCGGTTGTCTTTGGAAGTTAACCGAGGGACCGTTAAGAGTCCGGTCAGAATGTTTACCTTTTTCAGGGGAGATAGAACGTTCTTCCGGCAAAATACCACCGTTGTCTCCTACACGGCTACTACCAACGTTACGCCTCTCTTCGAGTTTTCCATTTACTTGGAGAACGGAACTTTCGTGGAAACTTCCAAGTCGACTCCTTCTCAATACTACCGACAGTCTTACGTACCCTACTTCAGCCCTGCTTATGCCCAGTATGCTGAGGACACCGTCTTGGCGGTGAGTGATAGAAACATGTACCGAGTCATGAGGGCTTTTACTCCTTCCCCTACAGTGGTAGACTGGACCGGTACCCAGGTGGTAAATACCTCCCGCATCCAAGAATATGCAGGTAACTTGCTTCGCTACGTTCGAGAGTATACTTGTGATGAGGATATTCTCCCTCAACTTGGTCGAGTAACCTCAGCCACTAAGCTAGGGGTCGCCGACATTACCCTAATCACGAAGAGCACCGGTCAACTTACCAATGCTTTCCCCCGCAGCAAGTTTGTATGGGAAAACACAACTTCGTTTAATGAAGTTCCCCAACTCTCGTGGTTCACGGGAACAACTTACCAGTACTCTCCCCCTAACTATGAAGGAGGAACACTCAATCTATGATTACTCCACTGAATGGAGGAGTCGTTGACATCAAATCCTCCCGAGGGGTCCTTGCTTCTGGGACCCTGTACTCACCTCAGTACATAAAGGTTAAAGACCTGGAATTAAGACCCACGGAGTGGGTTCCAGGGGGCCGACCCATTTACCGTCGCTTACCTTCATCTTGTCAAACATACCAGGTTGACTTTTTCGCGGACGGTGAAGTGGGGTATGTTTATCTACCCTTCGGCGAAGGCATGTTTGGCCCAACCTCCCTTGAGGTAGTTAGCTCTGACAATCGAGAGAGCTTAATCATAAAGAGTGGTATTATAGTGTGGGAAAAAGGTAGGTCCGAAATGGACGCTGCCATCTTAAATATCAAGGATATTGATCTGGGGAGCGGTAAGTATTTTCTGGGCTATGAGTTAGTTTACGATGACTCACCTAGGGATCTTCAATACTCTGTTTCAGACTACTCCCTAGACGGAGTACCCCTTACCTTGACTGCTAGTACGGGTTCTGATTTTGGGTGGAGATTCCCCCCTAAGAACGCCTTTGTACCGGAGACTGATCTATTCTGGAAAAATTTTGATACTTTACTTCCAGATTATGCTCAGCCAGCGGAGTCGTACTTGAGGTGGCAGTCAGAGAAACCAAGTGCTCTTTCGGCCATTCGAGTTAACCTGCCACCCCAGACCGTAATGCCCCCTACGGTAGAGGCTACTTTATCATACGGTGCAGGCTCGAAATGGGTTCCCGCAGCTTCAGCAAAACTCACTATGGGTGAGGGGCAGAACTTCTTCCTCTTTGAAGTAGATGCCCCCACATTTCAGGACTCGTGGCAGGTGTCTTGGGCATCAGAGGACGGTTCACCTTATCTCGAAGTTTCAGTGGAGAGTATTGAAGTTTCCGGGGTGATAACTTTGTCTAGAAAACCTGTCACTCCCTCTATAAATACATCCCTCGTTATCTACCCTGAGAACACGGTGCCTTCCGGAAAAACCTACTGTCATCTGGCAATGGTCGATATCAACTCTTCTTTTGAAGTTACTGATATACAAGATGAGCGTAATATTATCCACCGAGACTACACTCCAGTGGCAGACTGGCTGACTAAGCCCTGGGACGACAACTTAACCAATCTGTATGAGCAAGTGTCTGACTATGCTAACTTGTGGATGTCTGCCCCCAGTTGTATGAACTTTGAGTACGAAAACCTCACGAAATACGGTATACAGGTGACCTAAATGACTTTTGAAACCCCCAGCTTCAACATCGAGGAGTTTGAGCTCAGATCTCAGCTCGATCCCTACCTTAGTAACGAGCAGTCTCGGGCTGTAACGGAGGTCAGGAGGCGTGTAAATGGCCAACTTGATTGGGTTGCTCAACTTTTAGGGTGGAGTGGAGATAACTACTGGAAAAACCTGGCTCGCACAGTAAGCGAGAAGCGTCAACTACTGGCGGGAAGCTACGGGGTGTTCAACAGCTTTACGATCCCGCAAGTACTGGGTGCGGACAGCACAGACGACTATTTACTCGTAAAGTACGTAGAGGGGCTAAGGGAAGGGCAAACCTGCTACCTGGGCGATAAAACAGCGACAATCGAACAGATAGAGGAGCAAGGTGATACCCTGGTTCTTCACCTGACTAACACCGACTCGGGTTTTTATGACGGGTTTCAGGAGAACGCACAGCTCAAGATAGATAGCCGAGAAAATAGACCCGCCCCGTTCGTCCGTCCTGAGCCCGGAGTATCGGCAGATACGGCCTTCTCATGTGCTGCTGAGAACGGAACCCTGGTTCTGTACCCCTACTGGGACAGACAACACACCGTACCCTATAAGTACAACATACTTATCCCCGGTTCTCGATATTTCTTCGACCAGCCGGTTTATTTTTCGGCTTCTAACGCCCCCTTAGAACCTTTTGTAGAAACCCAGTACGACCCGATTGAGTTAAGGTGGTACATAGATTTACCTAACGACGTTGCCGGAGGGAGATCTGGATCCACTGGCTACCTGGTATGGCCCTACTCAAATCGTAGCGTACAGACTGATGTCGTCTGCGAAGTAACGTTGTACAACTGGGTTGACCCTTCGGACTGGAACAACTACGAAGTTTTGTCAAATTACACTGGGGCTTGGGGGAACAAGGGAGGTGTGCTACCTTTCAACCTCTGTTTCGATGCTCTAAGCATCAACGGGTTTGATGAGGCAAATTCCCTCTACCTGGACCCCATCCAGAAAAGTATAGAGTTTAACACACTCCTTAATCTGGCTTACTACCAGAAAACCTCCCAAAGGATGGAGAATCCCGACAACCTTGGGGAATGGGCAGCGTGGTGGAACCCCGCTAACGGGGCCTTCTCCGTTAACCCGCCCAGGGATGTTAGCTGCGGTGCGTGGTTGGAAGTGAACTATCGTCAAAACCCAGAACCAATACCCCGAGCTACCTACACCTATAACACTGTGGCTGAGTTTGCTGCGGACGCACCGAATATTGCCTTAGGGGGAACAATCAGAATTCTTGACGTCACCGGCCTTCAAGCAGACGGTGGAACCTACTGGGTCAAAGGGATAACCGCACCTTTGCCGGGTTCGGGTGAGGTTATTCTCTATAACCAGAAGGAGGGCATTCTGTACGAGGTTTATCAGTTTGGCTTTGCTAATGTGGCGGAATTCTCCGCAAATGCCCCCTACCTCCCCATTGGTACGGAGGTTCGCCTCCTTGACTCTGAAGGCCTGAAACCGGAAGAACCGGGAGTCTACAATGTGATTAACTTGGAGTACGAGCTTACTTTACTCCAGTCGTATGCACTACTCTTGACGAAAGAGTATACTATGGACAGCTGGTTGCTTTCGCCCAGTTCTATTTTGCGATTTATCGGAAATACCCGGCTTTACGATGGCTCGGGGGAGCCGGAGCAGGGGGAGATGTGGTGGGATTTTGCCAATCCTGACCCCACTACCCGAATGGCGGCTATCTGGTACGGCAATGCCTGGGTGTCTATCAATTATTTCCCGCCACTGGGTACAGATCCCGGGGTTGTCTCCTTCGATGCCGTCGGTATTTATGTAGACGGTAAGCTAGTCTCGCCGGGAGAAAAAATCGATACGGAAGACTTCACGTTCAAGTTCGATATTGACGGTTCGACGGGAATGTTCAATTTTTCCTACACCCCCTACACCCTCAAAGGAAAAACCCAATTCCCCGCAGTTCTGGTGGCCGATGCGCTCACCTCTGCCTACCGGGCGGACATTTCCGACTACCTTTTTAGTGGTCTCAGGTACTACATGAGCCCAAATGTTTTAGACTGTGAGACACCCCTTCGAATCTGGAAATCAACCTTCCTGCAAGCTGTCGACTACCCGGGTCAACTGGAAAGAGGTTTGTATCCCAACGCACTGATAGCAGATCAAAACTCAGGCCCTGCGGGGAACTGGAGCCGTTTGATTTTTCGCCTTCCTCCGTCATACGAAAGGAATGGAGACAAATGGTCGAAAACGGAAATGATTGCTCAGGACTTTACCTATTACGGGACGACAGTCGAAGCGGAAAAACTGGATTGTCCTCCGAGTGCTCGACCCCCTAAACTGTACGGAGAGTTAGTTCTGTATCCCCCGACAGTCCCTTATGACGGCGTAATTTACGATGAGCCTTACCTCTTTTCTACTGTAGGAACTTACTACAATCAACCCGACGACGGCGACTTTTCTAATTCGGCCGTTTATCCTACTCCCTCTCAGGTTGGAGATGACTTTACCCCTGGCGTTCTAACAGATTATCAGCCTCTCCATGAACGGATTGCCGATACCGATTCTCCCCCAGGGGACGGGTACGGGGAGTGGGTGGGAACCTACACAGTTGGCGTTGAGTGTAAAAGCCTCTCCGGAAACTTCGATGATGATCTGGCTAAAGGTTCTCTCATACCCATCTTCCCCCCGGTATGGGACTCTAGTATCTATAGGTGTCCCCCTACGTGTGAGGCTCCAGAACCCTCCTACACGGTTGATGTAAACCAATTCAAGGTGGGTTACGCTTATTTTGCGTCGGACATGTCAGCAGCGGAGGACTGCTTCTTTGATGTACAACAAGAAGTAGCTTGGAGGAGCCCTGAAGTCAGTGCTCGAACGGGTTACGTGCTGCCGGGTAAAAACTTTTAGATGACCACTTCATATGACTTCTCGACGTAGAAATCAACCGCCCAGAAAGCCCGAGTCCGAGGATAACGGCAACGTCGCTCTCCCAGAGCCAGGTAAAGGAGAAGATACCTTTACCGTTGAAGGAGTGTCGGAACTTGAGGCTTCGATAGATGAGGCTATCTCAATTACGGTCTCAATTCCCGAACCCACGCCTGAGTTAAAAAAACCCCCAGTTCCCAAGGTTGAGTCAACTGCTCCGGAAAAGGAAAAGCCTCCTAAGCGTGCTGAGAGAATTCGCCGGTCCAGAAACGTTCCCAAGTTCTCTATGCTTAGGGGTCACTGAACGTGAGATACAGTAGAGTTGAGCAAGACCCTCTAGTTAGGCAACTGGCCCTAGCCTTCCAGGCGGCGGAAACAACGGCCAGGTTTGCTGGTCTTCCTATGGGGACAGTCAGAGGTACGGTAACTTCGACCAAAGACCCTGAGTACAGGGGCAGAGTCAAAGTAGTATTTGATGCGGTAAACCCTGAAGTTCCTCAAACTACAGGGGGTGGTGAGTACTCAGAGAAGAGAACTGGCGGGGACCCGGACGAATCTCACTGGATCGATGTTTCCCCCGCCTTTAAGGGCAGGCAGCCAGAGACTTTGGTTGGGAAACGGGTTAACATTGTGGTATCCAACGGGCAGTTTCAGTACGCCGTACTCCAGGATGTACTGTATGACCCGGAGACCTTGGCCAGCTCCGCAAGGGAAAAGGTTACGATGCCGAACAACAGCCCGATGACCAGGCTCCCCGTTTACCCCACAGATAAACTACCCCCGGCAGTCGAGGAGAACCACGGATGTATGGTGATTGAGGAGGGTGGCCCCATGGAGTCCGATTGGCTCTGTGTGTGCCTCAAGCGTCAAGGCAGTTATTACTGGGTTCGCCACATTGACATGGCCCACGGCCATGCCGGTGAAAACGACGGTAAGCAGCCTGTGGACAGCAATGGGGACGGGGAAGCCCCTGTCGATCAGCAAGCTGTATGGGACTTTGTGTTCCCTACCACCGGTGGAGAAATGCAAAAATACTCGGATTACGGGACCAAACCTCGGGCAAACCCGTTTGGGGAAGATGCCAAGTGGTATGAACCTCCGAAGTCGGAAGAACCGGACGAGGAAGAAGTTCCAGTGTCCCAAGAAGAGCTTGAGGCGACTGAGTTTGAGCAGGTTGTTGAAGGAGCTGAGATTCAAAATCTGGCCGACCTTGAAACACTTGCCTTTGACTTGGACGTTGACTTGGAGGAAATTTCTGGAGGATTCGAGCTGGACCCTAATAACCTCCCGTCTCTGGAGGAACTTGAACAAGTCGCTTCTGAGATTGTTGCAGACTTCGATCCCGACAACCTTGTGGATCCGGACAACCCCATCGTTTAATCTTTGTTTTTACTGTTATGCCAGCAACAACCGCAACACCCACAACACCGGAAACACCACCCACAGTTGAGGAAGCTCCCAAGGAAGCTAAATATGAGTCGACACCGACAGACTACGAACTTGAGTACACGGATCAGTGTGAGGATGAGTCGAGCTGCGGGGATGGTCCCTGCCTAGGGCAGGTCAAGCAAAATGCAAGGGAGCAAACTTTCTGTAAAAATGTTACCATCGAGAGAAACTGTGATGTACTTAGGCGGCTTACCGTGAACGGTAGATTCAGTATAACGAGAAACAGGTTCTATGTGGGTGGCGTTATGTTCAGACCCAGAACCATTAAAGCGGACTCCGGCGTACACTTGGTCCTCGCAGCTTACTAATGGCTATCCGTCGCCCCAGTATCTCATCGCCCGAGTGGTACTTTCAGGATTTTCTTTATTCGGAGGATGCCGAAACTCAGTTCCGCTATGTACAGGTGAAGTGGTCGGGGGAACCTTACACGAGGGTTTCTCAGACTTTTGATTACAGTAATCCTCCCTACCCTCGGGGTAGCCAGCGAGGGGGCGACATCGTTGCTCAGCTAGACTATAGCCTTTCCGGGAAAGTTGTAACAATTACCGACTGGAGTATTAACTGGCAAGATGAGTTTCCCCTTCGACTGGCCGTGAATTACCTGATGGAGTGCCTTTATCCGTATACTCAGGGGTATGTGGCAGTCGTAGCCGGAGGAGAAGAGTACAAACCTGACGGAACTCCCGTTCCCGTAGCAAGTGGGGAACCCCATGCTTTCTGGGTTTCAGAGCGGTTCCAACCCCTCACTAATAGACCTGACGACTACTTGTATCGCCTGTAAACCAGAGCGGGTAAAACCTTCATAAGGTTGTGGTTTTGCTTGTGGCGACGCCGAAAATTAAAGAAGTAACCGTCCCCTCTCCGTCTTCGGTAATTCTGTGGTTTGACGCCCCTCTGGCCACAACAGTTCCGGTCCCTGTGGGATGTTTCACGGTATCCTACGGCCAGTATGGCGTATCGAGCGTAAATTACTCCTCGGACACCATGATCACCCTGGAGTTGGACTCATCCCTCTCCCCCTGGGACCAAGTATTCGTAAGCTACGAACCGCCTCTCGACTTGAAGCAGTGCCTACGGGGGCCAGTTCCCCCTAGTGCTAACGATGTTGTCTTAAAGCGTAATGCTGTAAGGGCGTTTTACAGAGTGCCTGGGCGCAACCTGTTGGCTCCTGATGAGCAAACAGATGGGTCAAAGAGTCAGTCCAACCTGGGTCAAACCATCGGGGGATATGGCTTTCCTTATCAGAACCGTTCTGGGGTTCTAACCGAGCATAAGTCGGACCCTCGCTCTGCGAGCCCCGACGATTTCATTGTTGCCTATGGCCTGAAAGAGGCCATCCAGCTCACAAACATTGACGATGCTGCCGCCACCACGGTTAACGTGGCGAAGCTTCGCATGGCTATCCAGGATGCCAACTCGCTCATTGATAGTTACATTGAGCAGTCTGGTAAGGCGGGGATGGTGCTTATCACCAGTAACCGTCGCCGCACAGCACTTATCATCGCCCGATACTATCTGGACACGGTGCGCCGCCGTGACGATGTAAAGCAAGACTATGAGTCAGCCCTGAAGCAACTGGCTGCCGAGATGCAGATGACCGCCATTCGAGCAGGTAACGGCGATTCTGCTATTGACACACCGCAAGGAATAATGCGGTCTTGGCGCATTCCGCAACGTTACAACATGGTTTCCGGTAAAGGTCTGAGTGGTTGGGCCACTGACACTGCCGGAGATCTGGCTCCCGATTATAGAATCGGATGGGGCGCAATTGGGCAAAACGACATTGACCCTAACTGGATTACGCCTGACAACTTTCAGGATCTTGCCGGCAACACAGCAAACCTCACGGAACCCTCGGATGCGGGCGGCTACATGTTCCCGAACCAGGGTTGGGGACCCTGATCGGGGTAAAACCAGCTATAAAGGAGTAAACGGTATCAATGGCTTTCTCATTTCCACCCAACCCAACTCTTGACCAAGTCTACTCAAACAACGGCCAAACTTGGAAGTGGAATGGCGTTCAGTGGGTCTCTTACGCAGCACCAACTCCGAAAGGCTCCCCTGTCTACATTAGTGTTGCTCCCCCGGCAAATCCTGTTTCTGGCTCACTCTGGTACGACAGTACTAACGCCAGCCTCAACATTTACTATGTTGACTTGAATGGCGGTCAGTGGATCGGCGTCGTAGCAAACCCTGACGGCACCCTCACTACCAATGGTGGAGTGTTTCAGAGCCCCATCTACGCTCAATATGAAGTCCCCAATAATGCTGCTGCGTTCGTGACGAAGGGTTGGGTTGAGAGCCTTCTTACCACCTACCTGTCCGAGAATGGCTACATTAAAGCTGGCGACGGTGTGACCATCGACTCCAACACAGGCTACATCACTTCTATCCCCTCTAACCTAATCGTCTAAGGGTAAAAGCAAGGAAACGACAAAAGAAGAATATCTCCCCCGTTGCGCAATGTCTCTTCTGCGACTAATGTCTATGCGGCGAGGGTATGGCGAAAGTCAACCGCTCACTGCTGTACCAGCACTACCGTTTGACCCTGCTTTGCTGCCTCCAAATACCGACTACGGCGACATCAAAGTCGTCAATGGTAAACTTGTGTTGGACGTGCCGGATGTCGTAGGCACCATTGTTGGTGACTTGGCGGAGGAACTTGCTGATGACATCCTAAACAACTATGCCCCCAACTATGGGGAATTCTAATAGTTTTTTCTGGACTCTCCAATGGCTGTAAATAGCATTCAGTTCCTGCGCACATCTGTCGCAGGTCGCGTTCCCACCGCTCTGTCTCCTGCCCAGATCGCTTTCAACCTTGCCGACAAGCTGCTGTTTGTTGGTGATGGTAGCAACGTTATTACCGATGTAGACGGTAATACTACGGCTGGCACCACTGGCCAAGGTTTCTTCACCACCGACCTGGACATTGCTACTGCCGTAGCTTCTGCTAACTCCTACACCGACACCGCAATCTCCAACCTGATTGCGAGTGCTCCTGGCGTTCTCGACACCCTGAATGAGCTGGCTGCCGCTCTCGGTGACGATCCCAACTTCGCCACCACAATCGCCAACAGCGTCAGCAGCGTTCAAACCAACCTGACTAACGAGATTTCTCGTGCCACCGCTGCTGAATCTGCCAACGCTAGCGCCATCTCGGCTAACACTGCCGACATTGCGACTAACGCATCCGACATTGCCACCAATGCGGCTGCTATCGCCGCCAACGCTGCGGATATTGCGACCAACACTGCGGACATTGCTACCAATGCTGCCGCAATCGCAAGCAACGCTTCGGACATTGCTACCCTTCAAACCGACAGCGGAACCAACACCAGCGACATTGCAACCGTAGCCGCTGACCTGGCTAGCGAGATCGCTCGTGCCACTGCTGCGGAGACTGCTAACGCCAACGCAATCACCAACGAAGTTGCTCGTGCAACCGCTGCGGAAGGCACCAACGCCACTGCGATTGCTGCTAACGCCGCTGACATCGCCACCAACGCTGCCGACATCGCAACAAATGCTGCGGCTATCGCTTCTAACGCAAGCGACATTGCTACCAACACCGCAGACATCGCCACCAACGCCTCCGACATCTCCGGTCTTGACACTCGCCTGAGTGCTATTGAGGCTGGCATCGACCTCGGCACCTTCTGATTATTGCCCTACGTTTTACAGCCTCCCGTAAGGGGGGCTTTTTTGTTGGCGGGTAAAACTAGCTATCTACAGAAAGCAACTTGGATCTCTCAACCATTTCACGAATAGAGCAGTTCATGGTAGATGCTCTCATCGCATCTCCATTGATTCCCGTTAGCGTGAACGTTCTCCGTCTGGCGGATGCCATTGAGAATGAGGGTGTGGTCCAGCAATCGACTAACATTGTTGTCCGGTACGTGGGATCCACTGACAACGTAAAGAACAGGGTTCCTATGGTGTTTGAGCGACAAATGTCGTTTGAACTTAATTTCTCGGCTCAAAACTATCTAACCTCCTCTGGACACGACTTCGCCACGCAGTTGTTGGCAGGTGCGTTTATGACTTTGAACGGCTCGGTACCCTCGGGAGCCTACGTTCAAACCATTGAACCTTTCACCTGTCAAAACGAACAGTTTACCGGGATTACCCCGGAGTCTCAATACACCTACACGCAGACATACGTAGTAACCATTGAGAACCAGTTGCCGTATGTGGCCTTGGATCCTTGCGTCCAGAGGGGGGACTGTAGGCAAATATTCCCCGGCAGAAATGTTGATACAAAATTGCCCCTGGGGGGTGTGCTAGATGACGCTACTGGAAGTATCTACGTACCGGCGTATTCCTGTGAGGGTGAGCCGGCAGAGGACTATGACCTTTGCTCGGGAGTTCGCTGGAGTAATGAGGTTACACAGAGCGGAGACTGGGTATTCATCTGTGACCCTGACTGTGTATTCATGGAAGACCCTCTGAGTCAACCCATCTACCTCCTTAGTAATAACAGTTACACGAGCGACGGTAAATTGGTTGTTACCGTCTTTGACGCCATAACTCGTGAACCCATCAAGGAAGTTTTCTATTGTGACACAGGTAGAAAGCTCGCACGTTATGCCATTGAGCTGTGGAGAAACACTATAGCTGGTTCCGCTAATGGCGGTATTGCGTTCAACGCTTCAAAAGATAGCTCATGGATGTCGGGAATTAACACTGGGGAATTCGCTGTGGTTAAAGGTGGATACAGCTACGTGTATACTGACCCGACAAACCCGGACGGCAAGCAAATATCGGTAGACGGTGGGGCACTCGTTGGCGTAAATATGGAAACCTTTATCCAGACGCCCAAAGGCCGGTTCTACTTCGTCGGCCAGTCGCCCGTGGGTAAGGGTTGGATGTTAGAGGATACCTTTGAGTTGGCGGTCATAAACTCCTTGTGGAAACTGGGTTGTCTGCCTTGTACAGGCAACTCAGGACCGTCGCCAGTTTGCTAATGACCGCTCAACAGCTTTGGACTCTCTACCATAAAGCGGTAAGTTCAGGGGATAAACAAGCCGCTCAAAGTATCTTACGTAGGTTACATTCCTACAAATCAAATCCCGCTCCCTCCCCTGGGGGATGCGCCAAATGTAAAAGGAGACTCTAATGGAAGACCGTAAAGACGAGGTCGTCAAGCAGAAAGAATTCCTCGCTGAGGAAGCCCTGAAAGTGGCCAATGAGGCCATCGGACTGCTTCAAGACCAAATGTCTGAATGTTCCACTCGGGACCTCGTGCAAATCTTCACCGCCTCCGTGAAGGCTCACAGAGAAATCACGGAAGACATTGTTCTCCTTACAGCCAAGGAAGCACCTTCCGAACAGGAACTGGCTAAGGAGTATGACGGAAAGGTCGAAGAGCTTCTGAAGCGAATCTCAAACTTCTGACATGAGACCAGTAATCACCAAAGCCAGCTTGCTAGATGAGCATAGCAGCTGGCGAAAATACATTCGAGGAATTCAGGAGCTCGTGGTAATGGAGGCCCCTGCCTCCGTTATTCAGGAATACAAATACCGTGCGGCAAGAGATTGCTTCCTGGCCTTCTGCGACGTGATGAAGCAAGGAGACCTGAAAGTCGTGGCGTTTCACGAGGTCATCGCCTCGGCTTTTGAAGACCTTGCTACAAAGCGTTATAAACGTCTTATTGTGTCGTGCCCACCTCGCTCGGGCAAGTCTATGATGGCGTCCATGTTTGTGGCGTGGTTGCTTGGTAGGGACCAGCAAACTCAGCACATTATTGCGTCTTACGGTCAGCAGCTCTCTGGTAAATTCCACAAAGATGCTATCGGCTATTTGAAACACCCCGAGTTCACCAAGATCTTTCCCGAATGGAAAGGTTTCTCTCGGGATTCCAAATACGATATGCTCGGTGGTGGATACATTCTTCCTACTTCTGTCGGCGGTGTGCTGACGGGCTTCACGGCAGGCACAACAAACATTACCAGTCCTGGCGTTGGCGCCATGATTGTGGACGATCCGTTGAAGGATTCTACATCAACCGCTGCGCTTGAGGCTCTTGAGTCATGGTGGGGTGAGCAGGCATCTACCCGACGCACCAACAACTGGTGTCAGATGGTTATTGCTACTCGTTTCCACTCCCACGACCTTCACGGTGTGCTGATGGAGGCCGACGGGGTTTATGACGAGGAGGAGAATCCTGGTGGCTGGCGATGGGTGAACATTGCTGGCTTGATTGAAACTGCAGAGCAGAAAGAGCAGGACCCCTTGGAAAGGGACATCGGCGAGAGCCACTGGCCCAGCAACACTGCGTTCAGCGTCGACATGTTGATGGCCCAGAAGAAGACCATGGGCTCTCTGGCTTTCTCTGCGCTTTACCAGGGGAATCCAGTTGCCGCCGAAGGTCAGATTATCAAAGACAGCTGGATCTGCCGGATGGACTCAGATAACTGTCCTGAGTTTGATTTCACCTGGCTTTCCGTTGACTGTGCTTTCTCTGAGAAGGAGATGGCTGACGAAACGGCTATTTGTGTGGCCTCCATCTCTCACAGATACCCCGGCAAAGTGTTTATCAGGGACATCATCACAGGGCGTCTAAACTTTCCTGACCTCATCGCTAAGGTAAAACATTTATACTCTTTCTTCGATGCTCGGGTGCTGTGTATTGAAAAGGCAGCCTCAGGTCAGTCGTTGATTCAGATGCTGCGGAGAGAGGCTAAAATCCCCATCGAGGAGATGAAGCCCCTGAAGTCTAAAACCGTGAGACTCCAGGCTGTTGCGCCCCTACTCGAATTCAACCGAGTTCAGTTTATCGAGGGCGAGTGGATTGACCCATTCTTGAAGGAACTTACGGCTTTCCCTTTCGTGAAGCACGATGACCGGACGGATGCTTTCACGTGGGCTCTGACTTACTTCTCGATGAAGTTGGACACGGTGGACAAGGGACTTCAGGATTCTATCATACAGAATAAGAGGTTCTTTGGGGAGCTTACTCGACCCGGCTTCGGAAATCAAAATGTATTCCCGAACCTAACTAGCGGTCGTCTACGAATGTTTCCCGCTGACAACGCCATCAACGACCCTGACTACGACGCCGTAAGTGGCGAAGCCGATCCTCGGTCTTCCTTTGCTCGCGGTGTTCGCAGTGGCCGAAGAAACATTGGCTGGGACCTCGACATTTGACGGGATAGAACCCCGTAAAAAGTTCTATGTATTCTCGCATAGACAGCAAATGGCTACTCACCCTAACCCCGACCGTAACGAATCCTTGATGCACGAAACCACGGGCGCAAGAGTCCTTATCACAGATCTGGCCGCAGACAAGCTGCTGGAAAAAGCGTCCAAGCATGGCACTGAGCGCTACCGTAAATGGTGCGGCGGAAAAGACGGATGGGATGACTACGCAGAGCGGCTACATTGAGTGGCTGCTAGAGAAAGACGAATGGTGGATGCTTTGATGTTCTACACCTATGCCTACCTCAGGGAAGACGGTACCCCTTACTACATTGGAAAAGGAAAAGGCAACAGGGCGTTCAATAAACACGCCAAGGTCAAAGTCCCCCCCGGGAGCGCATCCTATTCCTGAAGAAAGGTCTCACCGAAGAAGAAGCGTTCAAGCATGAGGTCTACATGATCTTCATATTTGGACGCAAAGACATAAACACCGGTATTTTGGTAAACTTCACCGAAGGTGGAGATGGACCCTCGGGTGTCGTTCGCACAGACGCTTTCCGGAAAAGGCTGTCCGAAGCAAATAGGGGGAAGAAACTCTCTGAAGAAACCAAAGCTAAAATGTCTGAAACTCGGAAAGGTCCAGGTAATCCTCGGTTCGGTAAACCGGTTTCGGAAGAAACTAGGCAAAAGATAGCTGCCTCCAAGAGAGGCAAGAAAACAAGGCCGTGCCCACCGGAGGTCAGGCAAAAGATAGCCGAGGGCATGAGGAAGGCCAGAGAAAAGAAAAAGTGGTAAAGGGGTAAAACCAGGGGTCGGATGCAGACCTCCAATGCCCGATCTTACTTTCCAAGGGGGTGGTGAAAGTGTAAGTCCTTTTAGGCACAAAGCGTATGTTTTTCAGATACCCACCGTTGCTCACCACCTTTCAATTATGCTCACAAGTAAGGAAAAGCGCAAGAACCGTCGCGCTGAAGCTGCCCAGATGCTAGAGAACTCCTATTCCAAGGGGATGGATGTTCAACCACCCAAGTTCCTGACCTGGCGACAGGAGGAACTCTGGAATTGCTTCAATAAAAACACTGTAACTCTCGCACACGGTTGTGCGGGGACCGGAAAAACTCTCATCGCACTCCATTACGGACTGTTTGGAATTGCCCAAGGGCAGTTTGATAAAGTCTTCTATGTCCGTAGCGACGTAGGCGTAGAGTTTCAACGGGGACGGGGCGCTTTGCCTGGGGACCTTTCGGAGAAGATTGCTCCGCTGATTGCCCCGGTGCTAGATAACCTGCCTTGCATTATGCGCTCACAAGGCGCCGCAGAGTATCTGCTCAACAAGAAAATCATTGAGCCAGTCCTGCTGGAAGACATCCGTGGACGCTCCCTCAATGAAGCTTTCATTATCGTGGACGAATCGCAGAACTTCCTGCCTTCGCACATCAAAACTTGCCTCTCCCGTGTCGGCAAAGATTCAAAAATCTGCCTCATCGGGGACACTAAGCAGACAGACCTTGAGGTCTTCCGCCGTGAGAATGGACTTGTCGATGCTATTCATCGCCTTCGTAATCTGATGGAGGTTGGTGTTGTGGAATTCCAAAAAGAAGACATTGTCCGTAACTCCGTTATCGCACACATCCTAGACCGCTACGACGACTGACCCACATGGATAACAGGGCCCTGAATTTTGATTTCGCTGCAAAAGCACCTACCGGCTACACGGGGGTGGCGGCTGCGAAAACGGGTCAGGGCCCAACCCGCAGGGAAATAATAAGGGCAAAAGATGAAGCTGTTGGTGGCTACCGAAAGAGATGTCGCCAAGGCAAAATTTGTAGTGCTACTTGCATTGCCTTTAATAAGGACTGCTTAGTACATTTGCCCATCCCTATGCAACGAGAGGTCAGACGTGCTGCGATCTACATCGCAAGAAAGCAAGGACTAACCGCCGGCTCGGCTTCGGACATTCGTCAAGGCGCAGCCCTCCAAAGCATGGCTCCTGGTATGAAGGTTTCGGAAGGAGAGAAGAGACAAGAGACAGTGGCAGGAAAGAAAGTTACCAAACCACGGCTGGAGTTCGACCGAGATCAAAAGCGGGCAGAGAGACCTAGGACCACGCTTGAGGAAAACCTGGAACTCATTAGGAGGCTACCTACCCTGAGAGGTGCAGACAGGGACGAGATGGCTAAACGCATCGTGCAGTTGGACGCAATGAGTAGGGGCATCAAGCTCCCTCGAAATGAGCTTGAGGCAATGTACGATCTGTTGCCTGCAAGTACAAGGACATCTCTTCAGAACTCAGGCAAAGCTACGGGACGGTGGTATGACGGTAAAGATGAAAACGGGAATGACAAATTTAAGACCGGCGACAACGGGTCCCGAGAGAGGGGATTGGCTGTTTTTGATATGTGGATGAGGCAGGGGGGAACCGACGCCTACATGGGCAGAGGCGGTAAGCGATTTGCTCCGCAAGACATGGACGTGGAGCATATTAAACCCTTTGGGCAAGGGGGTAAAGACGCCCCCTCTAACTGGGTTTTGATTCGGGCTGGCCTTAACCGTAAACGGGTAGACCAGGAGTTGGAGTCCTTTATCAACCGTCTTCCAAAGACAAGGGAAGAGCAAATAGCCTACCTAAGGGACGTTCGTAAAAAGGACACCCTGAAGAAGATTAAAGATAAAGCGATGGAGAATGTTAATCCAAAGAATTTCAACGACAACGACATCCTCAATCCAAAAAATCTGGGCCTAAACGATAAGACACTATCTAAGGTGCTTGGTTCATACGGCAAACTTCGTGACTGGGGTAAAGTTGCTGACGCAGCTAGGGGAGGAGACCCCGGCATTCGCCTTCAGTCAGGTGCTCCCCCAATGTTCCGGGCGGGGATTAACTTCCTATTCAAAAATGATGTGCCGGGGGCGGATAGAATTGCGCAGAGCATAAAGGACACCTGGAATAAAGAGCTAATGCAGGGCGGAACCGTTACCCCTCAACAGGCCCTCAACAAGATGATGGCTGCTCTAACCCCCCACCTGACGGCCTCCCAAAACCAAGCGGTTCAGGGAGAACTGGAGAAATGGGTCAAAACAAATGGCAAGTATGGATTCTCAGCCGATGTGGGATCTGGCGAAGCACCCAAGAAAATGAATGCCTTGGAAGCACACCTTGCCAAGTTCCGATAATGAGAAAAGACACCCGCTTCAATCGCCCTGACCGCTCCGAAATCGAGAGCAGGCTCCCCCAGGGCATTCTCAAAGACCCACAAGCACTCGGCGTCTGGAACATGATGCTTCAAAACGATGACCCTTCGGACGTTTCTCACACTTATCGCTCTTTCCGGGACAGCAAGTATTGTAGTGTTCCTCGGGGGGATCTCCGCACCATGAGAGACACAATGATCATGGCCATGCGGGAAGCCAACAGTCAAGATCCGAAACCACGCAAAGAGCGTAAGAAAGGAGTTCATTACAGCACCATGCCAGATGGCTGGATGCCTCGCCGTAAAGGAGCCTGACTATGAAAGCCAAAGAACTTATAAAGAACCATAAGATCCCTTGTGGCCCCCTATCCGTAGGGGTAGATGGAATGTGCCGTAGGCGCTTGCACGATCACCTGGACTCCCTCCTAGATCAACTTACCAAGGATGTTCACCCTGGTGGTATCGATGATGAGATTCTGGGCCTGGAAGAAAAGGTGGAGATCCCTGAGGAAAACGAACCTGAGGAAACCGATAAAGAAAAGAAGAAGCGTCTGATCTCAGAAGGAAAACTCAAAGCTGAGGTGAAGCACGAGGTTGAGAAGTACAAGAATAAGCTAATGGGAAATAGCAAAATGCTCCAAGACCGGACGGGTAAAATCAGCAAAAGATAATCAACTATCATGACCAATCGCATCGGCGGCGACTTTGATCAGGACGCTATTGAAGCATTCCGGGCTGCTTACGCTCAACAGCTTGCTTCTCCTGATCAAGAAAATGTTGCAAACAATTCTGGCTTGCCTACCAACGTCGTAACCAACACGTCGCCCTGGATTGAGCATACGGGCCTCTGGAAATATCCCTCCGGCAAAGGTCCCGACCAGGACCTCAAAACCGCCTTCGACCCCAACGCCTACCTATCCGGTGAAGTGATGGACGGTGCCGGGGAGATTGAGGGAATGAGTGAAGATGAAGTCAATGCTCTGCTTAACGAAGTAGTTGACGAAATCTTCGAGGGAGAGGACGAGGAAGACAACGGGTAAAACCTTTCAAACGGTGTCCAGTTATGTTTGGGTCCTCATTTGATTTTAGCGGTGTTTCGCTTCCGGGAGTAGGGGGCGGCATTAACGCAAGCAACGCTGTCTCCGGTGAGCAGCTCAAGAAGCAAAACAAGTCAGGCCCCAAGTGGACATCGGGCGCAGCCGACCATAATGAGGACATCCTCAAAATGAATGCAGCGCATCGGGAGCGTCGGGCCAATCTCGTCAACCGTGATTACAACGAGAATGCCGACGGTAAAGACGCAATGAATGAGATCTTTGCTCGTAAGAAGGCCCGTAGCGCTGACTTCAAGAACAAGAAGAAAGCCGAGTACGGTTTCTCCGAAGGAGACTCACAAGACACTGAGCTCCTGAGCATGCCGCTTCCGGCCTATAGGGACCACGTTTGCAAAGGAGCTGGCTGCCCCATCTGCGCCAATGCTAAGCAAAAGGACGCAGAGTACCGTGAGTGGAGCACCGAGAAGCGCAAGGCTCTCAAAGAAGGTAAGGTGAAAGGCGAGTTTGCCGGTCCCGACATGTCCTTCCCCATCGCTGGCCCCGTGGATGTGGCCGCTGCCTGGTCTTCTGTTGGCCGAGCAGCCAACCCCCGCTCCATTATGAGCAAGATTATCTCCATCGCTAAAAAGCATGGGTGGGAGTCGGGTCTCCCCGAGTCCGTCAAAAAACGACTCGCTGCTGGTGAGTCCGGTCTACCTAGCGGAGATAAGTAATGGGTTTGGAGGCGTTCCTGGGAATAATCGCAGGCATAATCATTCCCTCCGTGGGTGGCCTAGCCTGGATCAGCGAGCGAAGCAACAAACGCATCGACCAAATGCTTGAGAAGAATGATAAGCGCATTGAAGTCGTTCTTACTCACATTCAAAAAGTTGAAACAACCATAACAGACATGCGGTCGGACTTACCCCTCCGCTACACCCTCCGCGAAGACCACCTTCGCCTATCCGAGCGAGTCTCGCAACTCGAATTCCACTGCCAAAGGTTTCCCCATGAACGTGAATGATTATGACTGGAATCGCCTCCAAGCTCTGGGGTGGGATGCCGAATTCGCCGAGAAAATGAAGAATGACCCTTGCTGGAAGGGTTATGAGATGGTCGGTAAGAAGAATAAGAACGGTAAAAAGGTCCCCAACTGTGTCCCGGTGAAGAAGGATGCCGAGCACGCTGAGAACCCTCTGAACTCGATGGCAATGGGCAATGCCCTGCCGAAAGAGCCAGGCACAGGTCCAGCTAAGAACCCTCAAATGAAGGAAGCTGGCATCCGCATGCCCCGGATGGAGGAAATTGAGAAGGCATCCAATCGTAACGGCCACCTGGCGATGGCTGCTGCCCCGAACTATTCCGAAGAAGAGTTTTTCGAAGGTTTCCACTCCGGTGAGCCCAATGGCTCGATGGTTATCACACAGCTTCGTGTGATGCGAGAGAAGATTGATATTATGCTCGGGCAACTCTATCCCGACGACAACCTGCCCCCGTGGGCAGCAACCAAGATTGCTACTGCCGGCACCTCCCTGGCGAGTGTTGGCGATTACCTTCGCTTTGGAGCAGAAACATGAACGACCGCCTTCACCTGATGGGCTTTGACGCACGGGACAAAGACCGTGGTAGTAACCAGCCCGCACATAAAGACCCCCAGGCATCAGTGCCTCAGCATAAGGTTCTCCTCAAACAGAACAAGCCGAGGTAGCCATGTGGGGATCGTTTAGCGAAAAAGTTTTGAAAACTTTTCTCGAAGACTACGCAGAGCGTCAAGCAATGGCGCTTGGTTATCCGATGCCTGAGTTTGCGGACAAGGACTCTATGCCTTGCAATAAGCCCCAGCGCACTCCGGACCACCCAACCAAGAAGTCCATCGTAAAGGCCTGCGAAAACGGGAAAGAAAAGCTCGTGCGGTTTGGCGACCAGCACATGAAGATCCGGAAGAATGAGCCAGGTCGCCGTAAAAACTTCCGTGCTCGTCATAGCTGCGACGAGAAGAAAAGCAAACTATCAGCAGGCTACTGGAGCTGTAAAGCTTGGTAGGGTAAAACCCTCTATAATGTCTTCGTCCGGCAATGAGAAAGGACTCCATCTCACAGGAAGCTGTAGAAAAAGCTCTGCTAATTTATGCCGAGCACGGGCATAAAATCTTAGACTATAGCCACGATCCGACTGACTACAAGCGGAACACCGTGGAAGAGCCCGAGCATAACTCCAAGCTCCGTGATAGCTACAATGAGCTACTGCCCTCTGGCGCCAAGAAGTCGGAGTTTGAGGCCGTTGCCGAGCGTTGCGAGCAGGTTTGTAAGGAAATTGAAAACCTCCAGGCCGCAATGGTTCAGTCCCGTCGGATGGGCAACTTCCAATTGCTTCAGAATCAGATGAAGCAAGTGGCTCAAAAAATCAAAGAGAAAGAGCGCCTGGATGCTCAGATGGCGGTCAAGGACCTGGGAGCTGCTCAGATGAAGACCTACAACAGCACGATGGACCACAGCGAGTTTTCCGAGCTGAGTAATCTGACCGACCGCATTGCTGAACTGGAAGCAACTCTGGCTGCCTACCTGGAAGAGTGACATCGGGTAAAAGTTGAAAAAGCGTGTCCTTACACGTCGTCAACTTGCTCTTTAGCTCATGAGTGCCGTTAAACTAATTTTCAAGCGTTCTTCCGTACTGGGAAAGAGACCCACTACAGCGAACCTTGACCCTGGGGAAATCGGCCTGAATACCAATGCTGTCAACCCCGGTCTGTTCTTTGAGACCACCGATGGTAATGTCGTCAAGGTTGGCCCCACATCTGTCCTGCCTGTTGCGCCTACGGCATTTCCCGAGAAGGGGGAGCTGTGGTACAATACCGAGTCCGGCACGGTCAACATTGGCTTAGTAAAAGATAGCGAAAAAACTTGGCAACAAATCAGCTCGCCTTACCTTGGCGGCAGCCCTAACGTGGTATTCGTTGCTCCTGAGTTTCCTGGTTCCAATGACTCCATCACCAACGATGGCCGCACATTGCCGTACCAAACGCTCACAAGAGCTATCCTGGAACTCACGAAAATTCGCATCCAGCGAGCAATTGCCGGTGCTTCGGATGCTGGGGAAACTAACCGATACACCATTTTTGTTGCTCCCTCTCGAATCACAGCCAACAATGGTCCCGGAGTAGCGCTGTCTAACTTTGATGTAGACTTCTCCGACCAAGGTACCACCAACCCGTCTATCGATCAGCTTCAGAAGTTCAATGCGATTGACGGTGGCATTATCGTCCCAGCGGGTATTTCCATCGTGGCGATGGACCTGAAGAAGTGTGAAGTAAAGCCCACCTACATCCCCACCTACAAACACCCTGCCCTGTCCCCCGCAGCTGCCGGCGCTAATGAGCCCTTGAGCAGCATCTTCAAATGGTCCGGTAATACATACGTCAGTAATTTCTCCATCTCGGACAAGGTGGACATTCGAGATATTGTCGATATCTCAAAAGCCTCTGAAGAAAACCCGAGTGCCGTTTTCCGTAGCAGCCGACCCCACGGTCTACAGTACAACGACGTGGTTACAGTTACCTTGGCCCCCAATGTTCCGCAATCTTCTAAACTGCCCAGCGGACAGTACTACGTAGCCCCAATTGACACTTTCACGTTCTACCTGACCACCCAAGACCAGAGCAACACCCTAGCCCTCACCAAGTTTATTGAATACGAAGATGTACCCAATGTAGCATATTCTGGCATTAAGTTCATCGTTACAAACGAACTCTATTCCGCTCACCGTCTCTCCGCATTTACGAATGCTAGCGAAGCGGAATTGTCGGACTACTACACAAAGGTACAGGCCGCTTTCCCGACTTACTTCGGCGACGCCATTACCCAGGGTATTGACATTGTTAGCTCTGGCGAATATGTTATTGTTGGCCCTACGGATGACCGCAGGCCAGATACGACCTCGTCTAACACCACTCGCAACTCTTCTGCTTACCTCAACCAGGTAAATGTCCGGTCTCAGTACGGCATGTGCGGTGGAGATTTTGATGGGTCGGTCGTAGAAGGTTTTCGGTCTGTCATCATTAACGCTAGCACCGTTATTTCCCTTCAAAACGACCCGGCTGCCTACGAGATTTACACCACAATATACAATACCGACACCGGAAATGTTGAGCAAAAGTGGTGGAAACTCCTAGATGCCGCTTACTATTCCCGCCCTATTACTAGGCGCCCTGCGGCTAAATTTGCAATCACCCGGCAAGAGCAACTTGACCTGCTCAACTCTACCCAAGTTGATAACGTGAGGTACTTCTACGAGACAGAAGTAACTCCCACAGGATTCAGCACAGGTCTCACAAACATTGAAAGTGACTTTCGCAATTTTGGCTTCCGCTTCAGGAACCCCTCGTTTGGACAACTCCAGTCAGTGTACACCATTGGGTGCGCCGTTGGAGTATGGGCTCTAAATGGCGGTCAAATCGCACTGACGAACAGTACAAGCAATTTCGGTTCAATCTCCTTTTTGTCCGAAGGTTTTGCCGGGATCAACTCTCTCGGTGGAGCACAGAACAACCAGAAAGGCTTCCTGCTGGAGGGTTTCCAGGTTCCTTTGGCCCTTCTTTACTCCCAGGCGACAGATGACGCAAACAAGCAAATTCTCTCGCTCGGTGGCAGGATTGTCTCAATAACGCCAGACCCAGATAACGACACTATCCAGAGAATCAACCTGAACGCAAAATTCTCCCCCCGTTACATTCTGCCGTACTCTCTGGCAGGCGGTTCCGCAGTGTGGGTTACAGACGGAACTAACACCTACCGGGCGTTTTTTGCTAACGATGGAGGCCCTACCGTCATACTCAACCCTACTGATCCCACTATTTACGCTAGTTTGAGGGTGCGGATCGGCGATAGCAACATCCCCACCGATCCCGCCACCTTCCCTTATCTGGGTGTTCCATTTATTCGCAGATTTATAGACCCTCGTGATGAGCTGGAAAGCTCCTACAGTTTTGTATTTCAAAACTCCTCCCCAATCGGTGTAGCGCCGGAGTTGTATTCGGTTCTCCGTCTGAACCAGAACAGCGATGCCGTTAATGCCAACACAATTCGCCCTAACGTTCAGTTTGACCCTGGCGAAACCGGTGGCTGGGGTCGAATTTTCTCAGTGGCAAAGTGTACTCCTGCCATCTTGGCTGAGTCCCCCCAATTTAACTACTCCATCTTCGACTCGCAGCAAGACAATCGTTACTACATCAACATCCACGAGACCGATGTTTCCCGTCCCTGGAACCAGGTAATCAACAACTCGACCGGTCAGGCTACTACATACAGTTATAAGAACTGGTACGCAGCTGAAAATAACTACTGGTACAATGTTTACTATGACGTCATATTTGAGAATGATACGGGTCCTCTTAAGGTGCCCCCGGTAGACACAAATTCTCCGTTCGTTCCCGCAGCGACCCTGATTCGACAGGAGCCGGTAACATCATCCTACCAAGGTGCGTACGGTGCTGACCCGGATACCCCCATCTACCCGGATAACTCTACGTATCTGCGAGGCTACACAATTCCTTACACGGCATCAAAACCCACCAACATCTTGAACGGGGATGACGGAACCCCGTCGATGGGCCTGTGTATCCACGACGTGTACAGCGGTAATTTCACGCAGACAACCCAAATTGTTGATCGCCTGTCTCGAATTCAGAACCAGCAACTTCCTGGCGATCTTTACCGTTATAAGCCCAACATTTTCCGGTTTGATGTTCTATCCACCGTAGATATTCCTAACCCTAAGCAAGAGCTTAGCATCATCCGGCTCTCCGACGCCACAGGAAGCAAGATCCAGTACATGCGAGTTATTGCCATCAACGGTACAACTCTGGATGCCATCGGGCTCAATGCCGAGAACAGCTTCTACCCAAACCCAACGGAGCTCCAACCCAATTGGCCCTCTGGCACCACAGTTCAAATCATGTCCCTCAATGAGACTCCCGTAGGTCGTGCCTATGACCCGCTGTGGGGTGTAACAAAGAGATCCGTTCTTCGGTTCCTGGATGTTATGGGTTACCCTGTGGAGGACATCTTTACTCTCCTTCAGCCCAAGTACTGGGGTGAAAGATTCGTGCCGGTCGAAGCTATCCCTGTGGCCCCTAATGTGAACGGCTACGCCCTGACCACCGCCCGTTGGCCGTGCGAGTTCAACACACCATCTTCCGTTGTGGCCAATACCCACACCTGGGCTTACGCCGGCTACTACAACTATTCCATTGGTTTGCCGATTTACCAGAATGCTGTATTGCCGAGAAAGCTAACAGCGGACTACCAATGCTACACTCTATGGAGCGGACGTCTGGCGGTATCCGGGGTTGACGAGAACGGGGAGTTCTTCCAGTTTGGCCCTCAGTTCCAGGCTACAACTTCCAGGTTCTATCAGCAACCTGACCCCGTGGTCAATCGCCCTAATCAGCAAATTCCCGGCTATCAATCTATCGCTG
>Ga0208161_1000311_pt1 | contig 27634 bp, 16 predicted proteins | sample CB_VirMetaG_3_FD_184538 | JGI IMG/M metagenome (GOLD analysis project Ga0208161, IMG submission 184538) | Freshwater to marine saline gradient viral communities from Chesapeake Bay - CB_1508_1S Viral MetaG (SPAdes) (version 4) | ecosystem: Environmental > Aquatic > Marine > Coastal | place: USA... | reverse complement strand
TCTTTTTTCTTGAATAGTTATTAGCTCAGCAGCTTTAAATGGTGCCGGATTAGAACGAACATAAGAGCTATCTAATAAATCAGTAACAGTTAGTTTCCATTTATCAAACTCTATTAATTGTGATGCGTCATAAGTAGAAGGTTCCAATAGGAAAGCATCCATACTACGAACCTTAATTGGATTTGAATAATCAAAAGAGAGTGCATCAGCCCAATCAGTAGGTCTAATTACCTTAGCAAAAGCAAAATTAAATACATTATTATAGTCTAACGGTACAGTATTATTAACTAGATCATTTAAATCTAGTTTAGCAGTTTCATTCATTATAAACCAATCAGCAAAAGTAGTGTCTAGTTTAGTTATAACTCGGAACCATGTATAATAACCATTATCTAGTTTAGTAGGAGGATTAAATAATGAATTATAGTCGATATCTCCTTTTTGTGTTAGTTCAAATTTACCATTAGAGTAATTTGATACCAAATCAGAAACAGATAGTTCAACTTTATCCGCTAGTCCAGAAGTAGAAAGTACTGTTAAGTTAATTACATCTTCTACAGCTAAAGTATATTTAGCCCAGCTAAATCCACCAGAGGATGTGTAGTTAGCAAAAAGGTTTTCTAATCCTAATTGATTCTTAAGAGGTGCAAAAACATCTGCAAAAGTAAGTTCTATTTTCTTAGACTGATCAACTCCAATAAAAGTAGCTGCAGGTAGAGCGGTCGGAGTACTAACTGTATAGAACGCAGATCCTGGCAGTGCTACAGGATTAGGAATTTTAAAAATTTCATTTGTCATATAATCAGTAGGAACAATATTTATTAGGTCTTCTCCATAATAAGTACTTTGTTTTACATCAATAATATCTTTAGCCATAAAGATAGCTTTAGAAATAATTTCAATATAGTCATTAAAATCAATCTCTAGCTTATTAACTACCTCTAACACATCTGCTGCTACTAATATATAAGGATTTGCTTTTAAGTAGCTAAAATCCACTATCTCACTAGCAAGAACCTTATATGGCATAAACTCAAATACCTCATTGCCATTTACTTTATATTTAAGACCTATATCAAATACTTGGGAGGCTTGAAGTACTGTAGGGTTAGGGCTTATAGTAAATACTTGACTAGGAGCTAAAGCTTCTCTAGTATTACTTAAATCAAAAACATTTAGTAAATCCAATGGAATAGGCTCAAAAACTTCAAAAATGTTAGCGATATCTATTTTTGAAGGAGTATCAAACCAAGTATAAAAATTTGTTGGTCTTTTAGTAGGCTCTTCAAAGAATTCTGCAAAAGGATCTGAAATCTTATCACCAAAAGTAAATAAGTTATTAGCTTCAATTTTTATTTTTTCTTCTTCAGGAACAGTCCAAATGCCGCTATTATCAACTCCTTCAAATATTTTGTTAGATTTTAATACAATTTTATTATCTAGTCCATAAGCATCATATCTAGCAATGTCAAATACTTGACTGCTATCCAACGTAGCTTTAACAAAGTCAAATCCCCCATTTACATTATAATTAGAAAACATGTCTGTAAGATGTAGTTTTACTGTATCTAGTTCAAATACATCAGTATAATAAACAACGATTTTCTCTAAATCGTTTATTTTTATAAGTTCGTCAGCAGTTACTACTTTAGGCCCTGCAATGGTATAAACTTCTGATCCAGAAATTGAATCTGCTTGTAATTCATAGAAAGATCTTGCAGATAGTTTTATGGGGCTATCAATAGTATAAAGTTTACTTGGAGGAATAACAATAGGGTCAGTAACAGTAAACCAATCTGCAAAAGCAGTTACGCTTTTATCTATTCCTAAGAAAAAACTATCAAAAGTTAAACGGGCTAGAGGGGCTATGTAAAACCATTTATCCCAGGTAGTTGCTGTGTCATTAATATTATACAGTTCATTAGCAGTAATATCTATAGGTTTAATAAATTCGTTAATATTTAAAGTTTCAGAAGGATTAAAGAAATCAATATATCTGATATCTTTAGGAGTAATATTAAACCAGTCGTATCCATCAGTATCCCACTTAGAAGTAGGAGGCCAAGAGAACCAATCAGCAAATCCAGTTTCAGTTAAGGTAGGAGGAGCAAACCATGCGCCCCAACTTGTTTCTTCTTGAGTAGGAATAAACCATTTTAAATAATTAGTAGGTAAAGGAGTAGGCTGATGGAACCATGTTCTATAGTCCATATCTTGTTTAATAATATTAATAAAGTCATCAAATATTTTATCTGTTTTTATAATAGTATAAAAATCGTCAAAATTTCTTTCTAAAATACTAATATTAAACCACTCTTCAAAATTGGTTAATCTCTTAGAAATAGTTATCCAAGTATCAATAGTATGATCTTGTTTGATAATAGTTATTAACTCTTCTAAAGTAATATCATTATCAACAACTTCAATTAGCTCATTAAGTTTTATTACTTGAGGAACAATAATATAGAAATAGTCCGCAGGCATAGCAATAGGTTCAGTTACAGAAAATAACTGACCTGTTAATCCACTGAGATTATCTAATGAAGGACCCGCGTATACAGTACCACTTGTGTTTACAGTGTTAGAGCTTGCTAAAGGCGCAGCAATATCATTAAGCGCGGGTACTACTCCCCCACTTACTATTAATAGCTCTGATAGAATAGATCTTATATCTTCTAAATAAAGATTGCTATAGTATAGATAGCCAGGAGAACGAACACCAAGACCATCTTTAAGAATTGCACTTAACAAAGAATTAGTAGCACTAGTACCAAATCCCATACTACCAGAGGCAGTAGTATCTACAGTATAAGTAGATAAGCCTGATGACCCTCTAGGTTCAATAATATCAAGCTGGATAGGAGTCTCTAATAATGCTATAGCATCAAGTATAAAAGTTTTAAATACGGAATCTAAATTATCTAGATTAGTAATAGTAGGGTCCATATTTCTAGCTACTGCAAGCAGATTAGCTTCTAAAGATACTAACTCAGAGTTTAAAGTATTAAATTCATCTAGAGGCAATACGTTAGCAGTAGCATCTAGGGCTCCGTATAGTGCTTCATAGGCTGCTTTAGCATTTAATATGTTATTATAATCAGATATAGCAGTGGTTAGTTCTGCTAGAATTTTACTTGAATCAGAGAAAGGTTGAACATCGATGTTATATGCATCAGTATTGAATATTATATTATCAAGTGAATCTGTTAATCCTGCAGCAGATATAGCAGAAATAGCACTTTGAACATTTGTAAACTCATTGCTTACATCTGCTAGTCTAGTAGTAAATGTCAAAATAGTGTCAGATACAGAAGGTACTACATCTGCTAAACCTTTTATATACACTGTATTTGTAGCTAAAGCTGCATTGTAACCATCTAAAACAGCATTAGCGTCATTATACGCTATACGGGCATCTATAGCTCTTTGAACTAAATCCTCTTGTATCTCTGTTAAAGTAAGATCTACATTTGCTAATCCTGCAGTAGTATTATTTAAATTAAGTTCTTTCTCTACACCTACTAGCTGTAGTGCTGCCTCTTTTAAATTATCTACAGCATCAGTAGAAGAAGCTATTTGTGATTCAATATCAGAAATTCTAGAAAGCGCTCTGCTAATTTTTACAAACTTATCAGCAGAATCAGGAAGAGCTTGAAGCGCAGCTAAGTTATTAAGCTCATTAGCTAAGTTTGCTTTTAAAGTAGATAATGGAATTTTAGTATCTATATTACCTATTTCTGCAGTGCCTGCAATAATATCATTTTTTAAATCATCTAAATATTGGTCTAATCCAGCGTAGCCAGTATATTGTGGGTCTAAACCTGATACAATATCATTTATTCTATCTACATGACCAGATAGGTTTCCTCCTGCAGTAGCAAAAGCTTTCTGAGCGTCAAATAAAGTATTATATAGTTCTTCTTCTGCATTAGCTTGTTGAGAAACAGCAGAATCAAAAAGACCTTTAAGGTTTTCAAAATTAGAACGATAATTAGATACCATTCCTTCAATTAGACCTGTAATATCTTCTTGAATAGTATTAAAAGAAGTTAGTAAAGAAGAACGGAAACTTTCCATATCATCTTTAGCAGTTGATAGGGCACTTCTCATATCTTGGAAAGTAGAAATAAAATCCATGAATGAGCTTTGTAAGATAGAGATACCTGTTTGGTATGTCTCAATATCTATTTCTTCACTTTGAATTAATTGATAATTTAATTCATTTATAGCTTTTTCTAAATTACCTAACCCTATAAAACCTTGTTGAGCTGCGACAGCAAAATTACCTACAGAACCAAAGAAGGTGCCTAAAACATCTTCAAACTTTACCCCAGCTTCTAAGAAAATAGATTCAACTGATTTAGTCAGTCTAGATCCAAATCCTGTAGAAGTTTGTAAAGTAGAATTATAAAAATCTACTAGAGATACTTCAAATTTACTAAAGCTCTCACTAGCAGCTTGTAATTGTCTTGATACTAGTTCTACTGCAGCACCTACTTGATAAGTAAAATCAACAATAGTTGCTACCCCGCCTGCGTAATCTTCAGCATTAGTAGCGGCATCACGTAGTACTTTAAGTTGTTCTTCGCTAGAGCTACGTACTAGTTCTAGTCTTTTTTGGTTATAAAGTCTATTTAGCTCTATAGTTTTATTACTAGCATCTAAAGTAGAAATAACTCCGTCTTCTACTGCATAGTTTATTTTATCTAAACTATTAACATATAAATTTGCTGCTGATCTGACCTCAGAAAGAGCCCCTGTAGCATCTAAACTGTCATTAAGCTCAATAAAAAAGTCATTATACTCTTTTACTAATTCTATAGAGTCAGTATAAGCATTATTTAAAGAGTCTATTGCGCTATTGTATTCATCTGTAGAAATAGAACCTTGAGCTAGTAGCTTATTAAGTTCATTTGTAGCTGTGTATAGTTTCTTATATAAACCTTGAGACTGTATCAAATAGTCCTGAGGTTGTTGTATTGCTAAGAAAAAATCATCAGAAGCTTTAACGAAGTTATCTATTTCATCTACAGATTCAATTAACCCTGCAGATCGAAGAGCTTCTTGAGTTCTGGACTCTGCTATAATTTGATTTAGCGCGTCTGTAACACTTACTGCGTTACGGACGTTGGTTGCGTACTCAAAAGTTGCTCTAGCTTGCAAAATATTGCCTTCTGCAAGTTGATTTTGAGTATATTCAAGAGCTGGTACTAAATTAGAATTTATAGATTTAAATATATTTAGATAAGTGTTATAAAGATCTTCATTAGCATCTGTTAAGATGTTTGCTGCTTCTGCAAAAGATAAAAAAGCAGTGTTAGCATCTGATTCATAAGCAGCAAAAGAAGATCTACTGCTAGAAGGAGTAGCAGTAGTGCCACCTGTTAAACCAGTCTGAACTGCACCACCAGCAGCCATCTGTACAAAGTTACCAGAATTTAATGCGAATAGAGTATCATAACCAATTTTCTCTGCTGAGTCTTTGTTTAACACAAATTCTCCAGGCATTAACATTGCAGGTACAGAATCTTTATTTTGTTGAGCACCGCTACCAGAAACCATACCTCCAGAAGCTAACCCAACAGAAGCATAATTGAACGACAGACGTGCTTCAGAACGACGAGCTGCTTTTTGAATTTCAGAAACATTAAAGGCAGCTAGTAAAGTTCTAGATGCAATTTCAGCTTGAACAGCTGCTTGAGTAGTTGCATCAGCAAACTCACCTGTAACACTAGTAAGTAGTCTAATAGCTTTTAGTTGTTCATCATTTCCTTCAGCTACTAGACGTAAACGTTGTAGTTGAGCAAGTTCTTCTGCTTTTGCTACTGCATCTGAAAACTTAGTTGGGAATTTATCTTGAATAGTTTTAGCGTCTCTAACAATATCGTTCTGGTATTGTAGTATCTTTTCAATATTTTCATATACAGAAGGGTCAATACCTTTTGCTACATCAGTTGCACGTTTAATAGCATCATAAAACTCTTGAGATATTTTTTCTAGTTTAAGATCTGCAGCCTGTCTAAGAATTCTATCTGCCTCTGCTGCGCTCATACCTGTCTCAACTAAAGCATCTTTAAAACCTAACATTTCCCCTTCAGTTTGGGCAAATATAAGAGCCATATTATTTAGTGTATCTGAAGCTCTTGTTATTAAAGATACTGCTCCTGATGCAGAAACTGAAATACCTGCTATAGATAATAGCGCTCCTTGAACAGAATCTTCTAATTCTTTAACTTGAGAAGAAGAATCGCCAAACACTGTTTGAGCACGTTGTTTTAAATCTCTATAATTACTCATTAAACCGCCAGTAACTTGATCTAGATTTTGAGCAGCAGTGGCTGCTATCATTTCAACTTCTTCAGCTATTGTAATAAAGGAACCAGTTAATTTAGATTGTAGATTATTAATTATATCACGGAAATTAGCTGCAAACTCTATTTTCTTTAGATTTTCTTCTATTGCATCTGCAAAATTTAAACGACTAATAGCTCGTCTAACATCTGCGTTTCCTACAGATACAAATCCTTTCATAACAAGTTCAAATATATCTTTACCTAGCTGCTCGGAATCATCTGAAATACCTTTTTTAAATGTTTGTCCATCAACAGTTATTTGAAGTTCTTTTTGTCTTATTTTAGAACCTTTACTAGCAAAATATGCTCCAAAACTACTTGCACGAGTAGAGGCTCCTATTAAATCTTCTACTAGGTTGTTTAGGTTTTTAGCAGACTCAGCTATAGGAGATAAATTGCCACCTTGCTCACCGTAACTAGACATTGCACCTGTTTGTAAGTTTACAGTTCCTCCACTATATTTAGTTCTGGAAAATAGATTGCCTAACCAGCTCCCTAGTAATCCACCTAGAAAAGCCCCAATAGGTCCAAGAGCCCATCCTAGTGCGCTTCCAAAAGCTGTGCCAGATACTGCAGCAGCTACTAAACCTCCTACATATCTACCTAAAACACCACCAAGCGCACTACCTAAATACTCGGCTGTAGTAGGTTGTTCGCCTACTATACCTAATTTTTGAGCAATACCTACACTAGCAATACCAATGCTTATTCCTTGTCCAATAGTTTGAGCAATACCTGAAAGACCTTTAGCAGTACTAGTAACTTTATCAGCTGCATCAGCTGTTTGCTGCGCAGTCTCTGCTGCTACACGGTTATTTAGCTGAAAGGGTATTGAGATAGCATCTACTATCATTTTAGGTAGATTTTTTAAAGCACTTAAATCTAATCCAAACCCTTTTAAGATATTGCCAAAAATACCTCCCTGTCCTGAAGCAGCTGTTAAACCGCTAACAAGAGAACTCACACTTATTAAAGCATTACCAAACTCTCCTAGTTTTCTAATAAAGCTACCTAACGCACCTACATTTTTAATTAGTCCGCTATTAAGTTTACTTTCAGCTTCAGTACGAGCACGCGTAGCTGCAACTACATTCATCTCAGCTAAATTAAGCTGAAGACTTTGTAGTGTGCGCTCACGAGCTAATGTATCATAATCTGCTGATTGAGCAGCTGCCTGATTTAAATTATCTAAATATTCTTTCTGTAAATCATAATAAGCAGAAGCACCTTCAACACCTAACCCAACAGTCTCTATGTATTTTTGTTCTACTTCTCTTCGCTTATTCATAAGCTCCATACTACGAGAAAGAACATCATTTTCTTTTTCTCTAATATCTTTTAGTTTTTCTAACTCAACAGAACGTTTTTCAATAGCTAAGTTATACTCTTCTTCTGCTTTGGTTAAAGCATCTTGAGCTTTTGTAATCGTAATAGATTCTAAGAAACCACCAAACTTAGATAATCCTTGGAAAGTAGCCTGAGCCTCTCTAAGTTTTAATAGCTGAAGCTGACGTTCTGCTTGACGCTTTTCTTCCTCTGCAGTTTCTCTATTTAATCTAGCTCTGTCAGAAGCATTTTGAGATTCTTGATTCCAGTAAGACTGACTTGCATCTCCTGCTGCTCTAGCAGCATCTAGAGCAGCCTGTGCACCAGATTTTTCTTCGTCATTTATTTCTCTTCTTAATGCACCTTGTCTCTCTAATGAGTTTTCTTCTTCATCTAATGCAGCTTGTTGAGAGGTGTAGATTGCATCTTGTCCTTCTCTAATAACTCTATAATTATTTTCAGTTTCTCTAGCTAATCTATCTAAATTAGACTCGCTTCCTTGTAGGCTTGTACTTATATCAGAAGTAGTTGCTGGCTGAGAAGGAATATTGTCTACTAGTCTATCTGAAACTGTAGTTAAATCTGATAAGAATAGCTCTTGTTCTTGTCTACGTCTATCTGCTAATGCAGCTTCTTTTCTTTGATCATCTGATTGAACGTTATAATATAGAAGCATAGCATCAGCTATTTGCTCATTAGTTCTAGTACCGCCCGCAGTTACAGTCTCTAAAGCTCCCTCTCCTAAATTATAGGCAAAACTAGTTAATGCTGCTTTCTGAGATTCATTCCAATTATAACCATATTTAGAACTAATATCTTCAACAGAGTTAGTAAACCTTCCAAGTTCTGCAGTAAATCTTCTTAGACCTTCTTCTCTGGTAATAACCTCGTTAGGGTTTGAAGCTCTTGTACCGTATCCGATAGAATACTGTCTTTCATCAGGATATGCGGAATAAGAAAAACCTTCAAAGCCTGCTATAAATTCGGCTGCTAAGTCATTACTATTCTCTACTCTAACAGAAACAGGACCTCTTCTAGTAATGTCATTTACTTCTGATACTTCTGCAGTAGACTTTGCTAATTCATCAGCATTAGATACTGTTACAGGAACAGGACCTCTTCTAGCAGCTGCGGCACGAGCTAGTGCAGGATCAACTTCTCCAGCGCCATAACCAATCGGAGCTGAAGAACGACCTGCATTATAACGAATTTCTCCATCTTGTACTATAGGGCTTGAATCTGCACGTCTTCGAGCAGTTTCTGCAGCGCCATCTCCTCGACCTGCTCCAGCTCCTCTTTGATCTGATTGTTGTTCTGCTTGAGCAACTGCCCCTGCTATTATATTAGCTGCTTCATATAAAGCTTCAATTAATGCTTGTTGACTTGTGTCATAAGAGGTTAAGAAAGCAGAGTTTTGAACAGAATAGTCTCTAATAAAATCTTGCATACCTGTAACAAGCTTATTAGCTTCTTCAACTCTTTGTTGCATTAACCGTATTTCAGTCTGAAGATTTTGTTGTTCTAACTCCATCTGAGCGTCAGAAATAGTTTTTCTAATAGCTAGTATTTCACGCTCTGTCTCTATTTGTCTAGCACGATCCGCTAGTACCTCCATATCTTTTTCAAACTGATATTCTATATTTTCTATTTCTAACTGTAGTGCATCTAAACGCTGTTCTTGTTCTAAAGCAGCAATTTGTCTTCTATTTTCAATACTTTGTTGTTCAATAGCTTCTAGTTCATCAAGGTTAGCTAGTTTTAACTCATTTTTCTTAAGTTCTTCATCTGCAATTCCAATATCAAGGTTCATAGCACCTAAATCAGCTATGATACCAATGATTTCTTTGAAGTCATCTCCAAATAGTGATGATGCTTCAATTCCAGATTTACCAATTTCTAATAGAGATTTAGCTGCTTCCATTTCATTTTGGGCAGCCGTAATTTTTAACTCAGCAATTTGCTGCTGAATTTCAAGTTGTTCTCTTTGGGAATTTAATAATTGATCTTGAGCACGAAGCTGCTCTATAGATCCTTGACGTTGGGCTCTAATAGTAGAGGCCCTAGCACGGTTTAATCTTTGCTGAAGGTCTGCTTCTTCTCTTCTTAATTGAGTTGTTGTTTGCGCTGATTTAAGCTCTTGCTGTAGAACAGCGATCCTGTTCTCTCCTAGTGAGGTCATCTGAGCTACTTCTAGTTGACGAGCAAATCTTTCAGCTTCTATAGCTAACGCTCTTAGAGCAGGAAGTTGCTGAATAAAAATACCTAAAACTGCTTCAGCAGAAGATTTTAAGGCCTGCTCATTTTGTACGGCTCTTTGAATGTCTGCGGCAAGAACTTGATTTGCTATTTGAGCACCTCTAGTACGTTCAACAAATTGTGTTAAAGTTTCATTGGCAGCATCAAAACCTGCTACTATCTCTCCAGTAGTTAGAGTTATACTATCGCCTAGTTCTGCTTGAATTCTAGATGCTAAATCAGTAAATTCCTCTTGAGATACAGCTCCGAATTCGGATATTTTAGATTGAAGAGCTGCTATTTGATTGTTAACTTTTTCAAACTCGTTAGAAGCAACAGTTAACCCTTCAGGCCCAAAACTAAAGTCACCACTAAAACTAAGCTCTTTAAAAGCTTGTATTTGAGAAGAGAACTTCTTTAAAATACTATCATAAAGTACTTCTTGTCTAGCTAGTTCATCAGTTATTTTTTTAAGCTCAGTTAATCTCTCTTCTTCTCTTCTTAAATTAGCTGTAACACCTCTAAAAATTTCTACTAAGCGATCTCTTTCTATTTCTGCAAGAATAGATCTTCTTGCTGCTGCAGTTGCAGCATCTCTATCACCTCTTGCAAGTGCTTCTCTAAGATTAGCATCTTCTTGACGAATTATTTCATAGTAATCAGCAATTCTTGCTCTAGTATCATCTATAACATTATTTAAATTAGATTGAGAATTAACTAATTGTTGCCCAATAGCTATAAGTTCTTTAGCAGGAGTGCCTATAGTAGCAATAGCAGAAGTTGCATTGCTTACTACACTACTGAAACCTACAAACTGAGTAATTAGTTCAGAAGCATTTTGATTAGCTATTCTAAAGGATTGACCTAGATTATCTCGGGTAGCTACTGCTACCCCATTTATACTTATTTCTAATTTATCAGAAGACTCTGTTAGGGTATCTAACACACTAGCAGCATTCATACCTGTTAAGCCTGCTAATATACCTGCAAACTCTCTAACTCTAAAGTTAGTATCTCCAAAAGAATCTCTCATAGCTTCTAGAGAAGATAAAGTTTGTCTTAGATTAAGTGCTTCCGCAGGATTTAAGTTTGTGCTAGAAAGAGTATTTTGTAGCTCTCTAATCTTTTCATCTAGCCCTTCTAAAATTTGAATATTTACATTATCTTCTGTAGGAATACCAAAAATTGCTTCTTTAAGCGCTGTACCAAACCCAGGTAAGATATTAAGAGTAGACTCAATTAACCCAGGAGCTGCAACATCAGCTGCTAGCTCATTTAAAATCTGTATAGCATTTTCTTGATTTTTAGCTGCTTGATCAGCTGCTACTCCTAATGCTACAAATTTTTCTGTGATTTTATCTATATTACCATCGTTAGCAATAGTTCTAACACCGGTTTCTACAGAATCTAGAGAAAGTTTATAGTCACTAAAAGCTTTTGTAACTGATTCTATTATACCGTTTAAAACTTCTACTTGACCAGCTAGTTTTAGTATGATAGGTCCAAAAGCTGCAAGTAATAAGAATACGTTAAAGGCTCTTGCAAGAAGACCTAAGACTGTTGCTGTAACTCTTGCAACAAGATTAAACGCACTAAGAGCAAAAGTACCTACTCTTGTAGCTTTAGTTTGTGCGCTTTGAGCAGCTGTAACTGCATCAGTTGCTAGTTGATACTGAATTAAATCTGCACGAGACTGACGTAGGGTTGCGGTATATTGCTTAAAAAGATTAGTACCTTGCTTATTTTCAGCATTAAGCCTTGCTAACTCGCTTTCAGCATTTTTTATAGAAGCTTCTGTAGCTTTCATCTGAGTACTAAGTATTTTTTGAGCATCTTTTAACTGGGTAACAGTTAAAGTCCCTTCTCTCATTTGAGTAAACATAGCATTAGCCTGCTTAACATCTCCTAAACTACCGCGAGCATAAGTACGTCCCATTTCCGTAAGAGCCTGGTTCATACTATTTATGGAGGCTTGTGCTTTATCCGTAGAAGCACTAGAAGATAATACTCTAGCAGCCCAATTATTTAGATCATTACCTGCTTTTGTAGCAGCTTCTCCTAACATACTAAAACCTACAGCACCTACCTGTCTAACTAGCAGTGCAAAAATAGAAATAGAAGCAGCTAAGTCTTCTGTAAAGAAATTAGCAATAGGTATAAGAGAGTTAGCTAGGAGAATACCAAATTTGGTTCCTAGATCTGAAATAGTTGTAGATAGTTGTTCAAGAGATTTTTGTGCAGAAGGAGCAGCTGTATCTATTGCGTTAAATTTACGCTCACCTTCTTCAATAACAGCATTAACAAATGCTTGACGACGTTCAAAAGCAGTTAAATCTTTAGCAGCTTTACCTAACTGTTTAGCGTAAGCTTCAACAGCGGGATCTAATCGAGTAAAAATACCAAGTTCGTCTAAAAGTTCTGGTTCTAACTTAGCAGAACCACGAACAAGACGCTCAAAAGCTTCATTAAGATTTCTACCTAAAGCACGAGAAGCTTTAAGAGAGACCACAGTTAACCTTTCGATTTGATCTGTATTAAATCCAGAAGCTAAAGCCATGTTAGCTTTTTCTGCAGCTTCTACCATGCTTAGCTGTCCTTCAGTAATACCTTGAAGAGACTTAATAATTTTGTTACCGCTCTCACCAATTTGAGCAGCTAAAGTTTGAGTACCTTGAATAATAGTTTCAGCTTGTGCTGCACGATTTAAGGCAGAAAAAGCCTGTTGTAAAGCAAAAATGGTGGCCGCGGCACCTGCATAGGCACCAACGAGACCACCAAGTCCTTGGGCTTGAGAGCTAAACTGTCTTCCAGTAGAGGCTGAAGCTTGTCCTAATCTTGTTGTTGTACGAGTAAGCTTTGTAGAGCCTTGTTCTGCGTTTCCAGCGTCAGCTCCTAGTTTTCTTAGAGCTGCGCCTACCGCTGATACATCAGAAGCTGCACGTTTTGCTCCTGTAGCTTTTACGTTAACACCAACATTAGTAGTAACATTTCTTGCCAATCATCTTCTACCTTTTGATTTTTTACCAGCATTTTGTTTTTGCTGACGTCTATGGTGATCTGCTGTAGCGGTAATTAATACCATTAAAAGCTCCATAAACTGTTGTCTATTCTCAACTTCGTATATATCTAAAAGTGTGCCTAACCCAGAGAAATCTTTTCCTAGCCAAGTACCTCCCATACCTTCAATATTGTCTGGAAGAAGATTAAAAACTTTGAGTGCTAATTGACAATCATAGTCTAAATCATTATACTCTAGTGGAATTTCTTCTGGGATAGGCTCTGTACCCATCATTTCACACATCAAGAAGTACTGATCTTTGGTTACACCACCGCTTTGCAGTGCTTCTGATATGTATCTATTTAGTTTTTTACCTGAGCGTCCGACTTTTCACGTTCAAAAAGTTCAAAGTCATTCATACAATCAGTGATAAACTGATCGAAAATTGGAGAGCCTTGTAAGAGTGCAAGAGCATCTTCTTCAGTGTATGGAACTTCTTGATCCATATTAGCACCGGCAGTCTCGATTGGCATGATACGTGCTAGTTCACGAATAGTCAAACCTCTCCAACCCTTAATTGTTTCTCTTGCGTACTCTTCTAAGAATCTATCATTATCGATTTCTTCTTCACGTTGACGAGAACGCTTATTAAACTTTACTACTAAAGCCCGGTTACGAATTTTAACCAGTTTATCTCTAGATAGATAAGATAAGCTTACATAAAAGTTATCACTATCTGGAAATTCAACTTCAATGATCTTATCATTGATCATTAAGTTTTTAATCATACTCATAGAATTTTCCCCTCTATTTTATTAAAAAGAGGCAGCTATTCGATCTAACTTACAACAATTGAGGGGGTATTTGTTGCTTGTTAAGAATAGCTGCCTCCCAGTGAAGACCAAATTCATGAACCCCCTCATCATGAATTTAATTTATATTAGTTGGTTGAGCCAACAAAGAATGTGAATTCGTCGCCGCAAGTTGGATCTGTTTCTTGAGCTAAGAAGTCAACTGTGATTCCGATCACATCATCAATAGAGTGTGATGGGAAGTCAAACTGTACAGAAGGCATGTTGATTGCTAAGAACGGAGCAGTTGTACCGCCGATCTGTAGGTTAGCACTTGCACCTGTAGTTTGGGTAGAAGTATTGTTAACAATATCACGTAGGAATTCTGCAGATTGGTTTCCTCCTGCACGTAGATATGCAGTGAAGTTACCTGTTACAGAACGAGAACCTGTGAACTGTCCAATAGGTGTGTTTAGAGACGCTAGTTCTTCTGGTGTTAGGTATGTAGCGTTGTTGTTATAGCTCCAGTTTAGTCCAGTTACAGGGAATGTATAAGACTTAGCTGCGCCAGATGCTGCAGATACAACAGAAATAGAACTTAGACGGTTCTTAATGAAGTCAGCAGTGGCCGAAGAGCCACCAACGTTAGCAGTACCAAATGGGTGATAGTGTTGTGCTGCTGCGCCACCCACATCAATAGTAGAGTTAGCAGGAGTTACAGTACCATTATTTAATGTACCACCGAATACAGAAATAGCTTCATTACGTGCTGCACCTGTTAGCTCGAATAAGTTAGTACCAAATCCACTCCAACTTGTAGTAGCAATAGAATCAATTGCAGCGTCAATAGATGCTTCATTAACTGCAGCTTGGCCAACTTGATAAATAACGTTATCAACTTTAAAGTAGAGTGAATACTCTTCCATTTGTGGGAAGTTAGAACTGTGTGCAGAAACGTTAGCGTTAGAAGCCGCAACAATGTCTGCATTATCTGCAAATCCACGATGCTTAAGATGGAAGATACCATCATTTTCCCATACACTGTTTTCTACGCCAGAAACAGCAGGACGAGTATTAGAAAGCATAGCTTGCCATAAGAACCAGTCTGCAACAGGCTTAGAGTTACCAGTTATAGAGTCACTACCATCAGTCTTACTCATACCGGTAGGACGAACATAAGTACTTAAGCTCCACTCAACAGGATTAACAGCAGTGTTAAAACGCTGAGTAGAACGGTCTGGAGTATTTCCAGACTCTAAAGTTGTGATATCTTGGTTAGTAGCACTCTGATTGAATGCATATCCAGCAAGAACCTCAAGTCTCCAAGTATTTTGAGGGTTCATGCTAGAAGAAACACCTCCACCATTTAGGTTAATAGTGGACATGAAAACTTCAGTATTTCTCTGAAGGTTAATCTGTGTATTAGGACCGCAATTAGCCATTTATTATCTCCTTATAAGGTGACTTCGTAACTTGCTTGAATTTGTAATTCTACAATTCCATAGGGGGTTAGAAGTCCTTCGTCAGTGTTTATAGATGTTATAGTTAAATCTAATATCTCTAAATTACTGTAAGTTCTCGGTAAATTATATACAACATGCTCAATATCTTGTGTAAGCTCATGTATATGCTCATTTACTAACTCAGACTCTTCATCATAAATATACACTCGTAACATTATGGGTAAGTATGATTGAGTAGTTCCTACAGTATTATATCTTCTTACTTCAGGGCCAGCTGTTATATAAACGGAAGGAAAATCATTTATTTCCTCTATAGTTCTATAACCTCTGAATACGTTTTGATGTATATCTGTATTAAAAGTATAATTACCTAAAGATGATTGTGTTCCATCTATAAGTTTTAAGTTATCTACCAGAAATTTAATTATATCTCTTCTTTGAGACATCTTTTTTTCACCTAACTTGATAAGAGTATAACACAGGAAAATAATTACGGCAATTATAAATTTTTAAACTTAATCACGTACTAAGTTAAACTGACGAGAATATAATTTTTGTGTTATACTTCTTATACTGCCTTCTATTAGTTCTGTTACCTCATAATCATATTTCTCTAAAGAATAATAAAGGGGTAAAGAGTAATAGTTAATTACATTAGTTCTATAGTTTACTTGAGCAACAGTTAAATTTTCTACAAATCTACCAGAACGATAAGTTAAAGCAGGTGGTCTAGCTTTTCCCCCTTTATTCATTCTAGAAAATACTTCTAATCTCAAAAGGGAAGTTAATTGGGGGGCAGAAGCAAATCTTCCTTTTTTAACTTTACTAGCTATAGAGTAATTAGTAGCTAAAATTCGAGGAACTTTAGTATTTAGAGAGTTTAATAAATTAGTAGCATCTATTCCAAAATTTAAAGGTATAGAACCGCCTGTAGGTATTCCAACATTAAATTGATTAAATGAAAGAGAGTTAACTAAGTCTTCTAAATTCTGAGTTGTTTGTAAAATTTGTTGTAATCCTGTTTTACCTGTTAATGCAAAGGATAATGCATCTTCAGCTCTAGAGGATACAACTCCTACTGCATTTGCTAGTAATTTATCTCTAGTAGAGGCTATAAGTTTTCTTTCAAAAGCACTACTTAAATAGAATTTATAGGTATTACCGCTTTTTTTCTTTACTATGTCTGAAGTACTAAATTTAAGATTGATAAAAGTTTGAAAAAATCTTAAGGTACGACCATCAGGAGAAGTTGCATTTATTTGTACTGTTAGATTTTTAATCTTATCTGTTATTAAACTACCGAAAGGGCCTTCTAAAAACTTTTTAAATTTAGCAGGATTAGACATTATATTGTTATAAGCAGCTTGAATATCTTTTTCAGATACAATACTGTATATCTCTTTTTCTAAGTTTTTTATATCTTCAAACGAATAAGTTCCGTCTACATTTAATTTTAAACTATCGAATAACTTATTTATATCTGTAGAACTAGTACCCGTCATACCTAACTCAACTAATTGATTTATTAAAATTTTTTGTCTTGCTACATAGTCTGGATCTGCTTTTTTAATAGAAGGAGTGGCTTGGGTAATCTTAAGAGTGCCTCTTTCACTTCCTCTAAAACCGCCTAAAAATCCTGCAGTAGCTTTTGCTTCTATATTAATAGTATCTACTCCCATAGATTCTTTTAACATAGCATTTAAGCTTTGAATTGTAGGACTGTTTTTACCTTCAATTCTAGATAGGACATTAGATACATTAGTAATAGGAACATCTAAAATGTCTGCTTTACCACTAGCAGTAGTAGCTTCCCTAGTACTTTTGAAAAGACCTTTAGTTATTTCCTCACCAATTTTACCTAATGCAAAAGGTCGCTGTTGTTTAGTAGTCCCAGCTTGTTTAAGGGCTCTATCAAATGTTTTATCATCAATAAATACTAATGCTGAAATCAGCTAAGTCATGAGAAGTAGAATCATCTCCTTGCAGTCTAACAGTTTTAGCCCCTTCTCTACCTTTGTATAGTACTTTTATCATTTCTAAAGCTGCTAATTTTAAATCAGAAGGAACAGTGGAATAGCCACCAGAGTAAACTACCTTAACGCCGTTAGTATAGTTTAAAGATTTTCTAGGATTAAAAAATCCTAATTTTGGAGTTCCACTACCAAGACCTGTATCAAAAGTTACTTCTCCTGTATCACTATACCAAATATAATCATTAACTTTTCTAGAATAATCTTCTATATTTGTTTTATTTTGCCCTTCATTAAAATGTAGAAGAAGCTTAGTATCTTCATCTGAAGAAAGAGACTCAGTATAGCTAGTAAATGTTGTGCTATACCTATCTATCCAGGATACTCTTAGTTCATCTATATACCCATTAAAATACTTTTTAGGAGATTGATCAATAGCACCTATATGTAAAGCACTAGTCAAATCAGGTAAACTATTAGAAGTAGTAAGAGTGCTACCTGTTTGAGTTCCATTTTTAAATAGCTTTATATCAGTATCACTCTTTACCAAGGCGATATGGGTAAATGTGTTTGCGCTCAAAGTAGTTCCTACCAAATAATTAGTCTCTATTCCTGCTTCAACACTTTTAAAAAATACCCCATCAGAGTTGCTATATCCTAATTCCCAGTAATTAGAAGAATCATCACTTCTAGAGATTAAAGAAGCATCTTGTAAATCTTTAGATCTAACAAAAAGCTCTAGTGTAAAAGGTTCCCCTGTAAAATTAAAGTCATCAGAACTAGAAACTGTTAAGTAAGAACCATTACCATCAAGGATTAAACTTGAACTACCAAGCTTTTTAATTCTTGTAGTAGTTTTAGCGTCGCCAAATACGTTAATTGCATGAGAGACACCTTCTACCTCTAGTTGCTGCCCTTGAGATCCTGGACCTCCAAGCTGAATATAAGTTTTACCATTATAATAAGATACTTCTGCCACAGAATTAATAGGAGGATTTTTAACAAACACAGAAGCTACGCCGCCATTATAATATTCTGTAAAAGTATTTGCACTCAGAACTCTGCCACAGTAGGACTCTATTAAGCTAGACACATAGGAATTAATAGATGATAATCTATCATCCTCAGAGTCATTGTCTAATTTGATTTTTAAAAACTCTTTTATTTCAAGTAATGTAACTAGCATTTAAGCCTCCTAAGTAAGAAAGGGGATGGGGCTGGGAGCCCACATCCCCTAACTAATTTTATATCAAAGCGTTAATTAGGCGCCGCTTTGCCCGCTTAGGATGTTAACTGCATAAGCGTAAGTAGAGCTTAGAGCTGCACTAGACTCAGTAGTTAGAGCCTTCATGTCGAAACGAGTTGACATGTACATTGCAGTAACTTGACGCTCTGGTAGGTATTCGCTTTCTACTTCCATAGAACGACGCTCACCGATTAGGAATCCTGGCTTATAGATCATAGAAGCAAGAACACGGTTGTTAGCAGTGCTAGAAACTGTATCCATGAATTCAGAGATATATAGTGGGATACCATAGATGGCTCCGATAGAACCTGTTAAGTAAGTTGCTTGCGCACCGAACTTATCAACAGTTTGGAAATCGGACTCAGTCACAAATGAGTTGTAACCTTCTACAGATGTTAGAAGTACTAGGTTTTCTCCTAGAGATAGACCGTACTTACCCATTGCTGCACGAGCGCTGGCAACAGTAGCTGCGTTTGCTTTAGCAATGTTTGCGTCAGTGCCAGTTAACCCAACACCACGCCATACGTTTAGAGCTGCAACAGCGCCTGCATGGTTAACAACACCTTTGATAGGTGATGCAACACCACCGATACCAGATGTAGAACCAGATGATAGGGACTCAGTAGCATCGAAGCCAGTTAGAGCACCAGTACCACGTAGAAGTACTTTATCAGTGAAACGTGCTAGACGGCGAGTTGCTGCAGAACGTAGGAAGTCTACTAGTGGAAGAATAGTATCTTCTTCTTCGTCCTTAGCAATGTGAGTCTTAACCATGAACTTGTGTGGAGTTAGTTCAACAGACTTTAGAACGTGCTGATTAGAAGTTGGCACGTAGTTGTTTGTATCGGTTGTATAAGTACCACTCTGGAACTGAGCAATTGCATCATCAGTATCCTCACTTGCAACTGGAACTGAGAATGCTTTTGCATTTACAGCGATACGATTGAATAGAGGTGCAACAACTAATTGCTGTCTCATTTCTTCGTATACGTTAGTGCTGAATGCGTTTTCAAACGCTTCAACGCTACCACCAGCTACGACATCTTTCATACGATAACCGTACTTAGTGTCGATTGGAGCTTTGCGTAGGGCTTTAGCAAGGAAATAAGCATTAGACAAGTCCTTTTGAGAGAACTGAGATTGTCTACGAGTATTCTCCTGATAGTGCATTTTGCTTGTTGTAAATGCATCAATTTGCTCACGATAAGCTTTCATTTGCCCTCTTAATTCGGCTAGCTCTTCTGCTAGACGAGAATTTTCATGGTCTTCATTACCAGCCTTGATTTTTTCTTCAGACTGCTCCATGATTTTATGACCAGTCTTTTCGACTAGTTCTGCTACTCTTGGCTCAGAAACGTGAGTAGAAACTTTTTTCTCCTCAACTGCTGGAGCTGTAGCACCTGTGTTAACAGTGATGGTATCACCAATGTCCTGTTCTGCCATCTCTTTATTCTCCTTATTTTCGGTCATATAACCGTTTATTTTTAATGCAAAATTTCTATCTTCTTCTTCTGGAAGGTCGATAAGTGCGTTAATAGTTTTAACAAATCTTTGTGCAAGAGAGTAATGAGTATCACTCCAAGAATCTGAATTCATGCTCTTTAAGTTCATTAGGCTATTCAGAGTTTGCTGTTGCGCGCCTTGAGTAGTCTTATTCTTTAAAGTAAATAAATCTAATTCAGAAGCTTTTACAAGATTATTAAAAGTTTCTTTTATTTCTTTTCTATCTTTATCAGTTAAAGATTTAGTTTCATCATGCTCGATTAAAGAAATATCAAATTTAGTATTCAAGTCCCAAGAATTAATTACTGATAAAGTTTCAGCTTTAATCTTGATAACATTATCGCTCGAAACCCCATTAATGTCAACCTCTTTAAATATGAAATATGGGGATTCGGCTGTCGCAATTTTTTTAATTTTATAACGATTGCCCTTAAGACGTACAAAAGTGCCATTCTGAAGCTCTGATGTCTCTGCGCTTAACATATTATAGAAAGGAATAGGCTTAGTTGGATCATCGTCAATTTCTAAATCCTCTTCTACTTCTTTCTCTGTTGTTACAGACTTTACATCTATAGTAATGGTTTCAGCATCGCTTAAATCGATAACATTAGACTCGATAGTAGTCTCTGTATTATCTAATTGAGTATCTTCTATTGAAAGTTCAATAATATCTTCTTTAGTAGCGTCTTCTGCAATGAATTGTTTTTTGAATTCTTCATAGCTTTCATCGTTTTCAAAGCTTTTTTTGATGCTGAATAGAGATTCTTGATTAGCAGGAACACTTACTACGCTAATTTCTAAAAGTTCTAGATCTTTAATATAGAAAGTGTCTGAATTTCTATCATAGTCTGCATCTTTTACTCTGAACCCTACACTAAAACTTTTTAGTGCTCCGTCTTTAATTAGTGTTTGAACACCATGAAGTTTTTCTGCTGCATCAGATACAGAGCCTTCAACAAAGATTCCTTTTTTATCTACTCTAATAGCATCAGCTTTACCGATTGGCTTAGAGTGATCATGTTGATAAAGAAGTACTGGATTTTTTCTGTAATTCTCAATCCCCTTAGCCCACGCTTCAGGGGTAACAACATCTCCTGTTCTATCTTTAGATGCTGTATTTGCATATCCAGCAATCTTAAAAGATTTTTTAGATTCTGATGCTTTTATTTCAATATTATCACTATGGATATAAAATTTTTTATCAGTCATTATTTAACTCCGTTTGTGGCGTTTCCTCATTGCTATCAGTTTTAGTAGGTCTCCCACCCAACTCTGGATTTACAGCACTACCAGCTATATTTTGAGGTACGCGAATTTTTGAGGTAACATCTTGCCCTAAGGCAGGGAAGTTTAGTTTAACTCTAGCTTCATCAGGAGTAATGATACCTGCGTTAACTAAAGAAGAATAGTATTGAGCCTGAGATTTTAAGTCTGGTTGTAAGGCTGGGACATATATTAGTTCAGGTCTTACTCGTGCCGAATTAAAGAAATGCTCAAAAGCGCTTGTAAATTGTAAAACAATAGGGATAATTGTATGCTCATAGAATAGTACCTGATTAGAGGATATATTCGCATTGTTACCACTTTTTAGTAACGTATATGGAACGCCAAGAGCTTTTGCCATATCTTGTTGTAAACGCTCTACACTATTTTCAAAGTCTAAGTTTTGGAAATTAACATCACTAAACTTATCAATCTTTAAACCACCATCTAAAATAGCAGGATTTCTTGCACCATCAAAAATAGTAGTATAAGAATTTCTCCAACTTTGTAGAAGTCTATCTTTTACTTTTGCACTTAAGACTGTTTCAGTCGTTAACACAACACCTGGAATAGCATTATTTTTAAAAAACTGACGTTGAAACTTGAGTAGTGCATAATAAAGGTTTATTAAGTCTGTTAAGCTACGAAGCCTGCTTCTACCTCTAAATATACTTTCGTCACTATCATCTTTAACATGAATTACTTCTGATGCATCAAAATATATTTTAGTTGACTCTTTAATGCCTCCAGAAGGAGATCTATTTCTACCAGAGCTAGAACCAATAAAAGGTTCAAAACCTGAATCGTAGCTTGAACCTGCTCCACCAATTAGATAAGTATAACCTTTAACAAAACGTTTAGCATCAGTTTCGATTTCTACATCGTTAGCAGGTAGAAGATATAAGTCTACTCCGTCATAATAGAAAAATACATTACCATCTAAAATAAAATCTAAAGCTGCACGTCTAAAAAATCTTGTTCTATCTTCAAATGGGTTTGGTCTAGTATTAAGTAACTTAGAAAGCTTCTTAACTGGACCTCCTTGAGGGCCTGGCTCAACTGCAAAAGGTATTCCTGCTACAGCATTAATTATCATCTCTACACAACGATGAATAATTTCTACTTGGTCATAGGCTGCTCTAAAATCAACGTTACTTTCTGGTTGTATTAAAGGCTCTTGACTTTGTAGGTAAGGCTGAATAGGATTTAATTTTTCTCTTATCCAACTAATAGGACCTGCCATTCTATTCTCCAAATTTGTCTTTTTGACTCTCTAACCAAGCTTTGACTTTTTCAGATCTCCAATTAGAATAACGTGCCCCATAAATACTATGTAACCTTAAGTGATGCATTTTGCATAAAGTATACAAGTTGCTAGGACCTAATAAGTGTTTATGCTCTTCGTAAAAAGTAACTCGTAATGCAGTAACAGTATCTATTGTTAACTTATCTGAGTTAATTTTATACTTATCTAACCATTCGTTCCAAAGTTCTGAGATGCTATACAAATGATGCAGCTCTAATAAGTTCTCTGAACCGCAGATATAACACTTGGTATCATAGACATAATCTTTTTTAATAAAGTCACGTACATATTTTACCGGCAGTCTTTTTAAATCTGACATTTTCTCAATTATAAATCTATTTTTGGTTGCAGTCAAAAATTTATTTTCTATCTTTTCTTTTTTATATACTTATTTAGTTTTAAGCATATATTCCTACGGCAGATGCTTTCGTATAGGAATAAATAGCGTAGCGTAAAGCATCACAACAGTGAGATGTCCAATCGTGTAATGGTTTAGCTTTTTCACCTTTAGTATTCCATCGGTATCCGCTCACACTAGCGTAGGTGCGTTCTGAATTTTCAATATCAAATAATAAGTTCTCATTTTCTATGAGTACTTGTAGAAAACTTATTCCGTCATTAACAGACTTTACAGCGTTTTCACAAAATATATCGTAATCATAGGCTAAATCAGCTTTTGTTTGTGCTGCAGCAGAATCTATGTAAATATTTTCTATGTCCCAATGTTCCGTCATTTCTTTTATAATTTCTGCGTGAGAAGAAGTAGTGCCTTCTGCTGCTACATACTCATCTACCACAAAAAAGTTAGTACCGTCTGTTGCGACGACAACAAAAGCAGTGTCATCTCTAAAGCCCATATCAAGGCCTCCTATAAAAGTATAACGGTCATCTCCCGGTTCAATATATTTTTTAGTATCTATTAGATGAACTGTATCATCTACTTTATATATTTGACCTTCGAAACTTACCCAATCGCAATAATATTCTTGTTGAAAAATAGTAGGAGGTAAAGTACGTTTTGCTTCTTCAATATCAGCTTCTTTTAGTGCAGGATTGACATGCCACGGATAAAGACCTGAACCCCAATCAGGATAATTTTCATCTGCCCCACGAGTATAATAGTTATAAAGATAATTTTGTTTACCACGAGGAGTTGAAATAAAAAGTGCTCTAGAACCTTCATATGTAGAAAGTGCTGGTCTTAAGTCTCTAGTAAAATACTCATCATCAGGAATAATAGCAGCTTCGTCTACGATTAGTAGATGAGCTGCACGTCCAACTAAGCTTTCTCTGTTATTGGCTGATAAAAGTCTAAAAGTACTATCATTAACAAGACGAACAACACGATCTTTTAAGTTAAGACGTTTAGTTTCAATACCAAAAGCCTGAATGAGTTCTGTAGTATAGTCCCAAATAATTGAAGAAAGGTTATAATTAGGGGCTACAACTACAACTTGTTGATTAGGCTCTAGCAGCTTTGCTAATGCTAACACAGAAGCAGCACTAGATTTACCTGTACGGCGAGCTGATATATGTACCCAAAATCTATGATCTTCTAATCCTTCTAACATTGCTATTTGACTAGGATTAAACTCTGTAAATCCAAATTTAGCAGGAAGGCGAGATGCTAACTTATCTACGGGTACTTTAAAATAAGACATTATTTACTTTCTAGTATATTGATTCTATCTGTTAATTCCTGAATTGCTTTAATAAGAAGAGGAATAAGTCTAGTATATTGAATAGAAGTACTACCTTCACTAACAACTTGAGGTATTACATTAGCTACTTCTTCAGCAATTAATCCATATTCATGACTCTTAGTTCCTATTTTGTCGTACTCTACAGGTCGTAGCATTAAAATTTTATTTAATTGTTCTTCTAAAGGTATTATATTTTCTTTTAAAGTTACGGATGATGACTCTGTTAAAGTCCCACCAACTTCAAAATCGCTTGATACTTTTGCATTACCGTTAACATAAAATTGTTCTGTTTGGGCAGAAGATGAATTAACTACTACTTTACCTACGTAATAAGCACGACCGGTATCTTCTGTCCAAACGCCTCCTCCTGAAAAAGAATCTAAGTTAGATTGTACTAAATTGATTCTACTATTTAGAGTAGAGTAAGTACTAAAATCATTAGCAGTTAGAGTAACATAAGTACCATAGTCATTAGAACGAGCAGTTAATAGTGTTGCCCCGTCATTAGAAGATAAAGTGGTATAGGTATTATAGTCATTAGAACGAGCAGTTAATAATGTTGCCCCATCATTAGACGCTAAAGTAGTATAAGTATTATAGTCGTTAGCTAAAATATTTACGGAATTCACACTAGCAATAGAGGCTACTAAATTACCTCTAAATTCTCTTGCTTGAAATACCGATAGGGTAAAACTTTCATGTGCTGTATTTATATAAGGAGAAGCATCTGGTTCGGGGGTATACCCCTCGAACACTTTCCAATATCCATCTGTGGCATCCCTAAAAAAACCAGCATGAGCATAACTACCATCATTATAATTTCCAGCAAATCCTAAATCTGGATTAGTTATCGTGCTATTAGCATTTAGATAAATCATATTATCTTCAATAGATAATTCAGTAGCATTTACAGTTACTACATTACCTGTAACTATCAAATTACCTTCAACGGTGAGTTGACTAGCTATAGTAGCATGATTAGAGACATGTAGATCGTAAAACCAACCTTCTCCCCATGCTAAAGAAACATTGCCTACATAGCCAGTATTATCACTATTTGGTAATATACTATCAGAAGATATACTAGATCCGACATTATCTTGTATAGTATCTATAAGAGACTTTAGCGTAGTGTAACTATTATAGTCATTAGCAGTTAAAGTACTTACTTCACTACTTAAATTACTTTGTACTACATCAATAGAGGTATTAACAGTTTTCCACGTATTAAAAATGTTAGCAGTAACAGTGTCATAAGTAGCATAGTCATTAGCATTTACCCAATCATTAGCAGCAGCACCAGCACCAGTACCAATTTCAGAACCGTTAAAATAAAGAGTACCACCTATATTATATAGACGGTTTACATTATCAGATAAATTATCTATTTCAGGTATTACAGTTATGCTATTGACTAAACGATTAAGATACATTAACTAATCTCCAAAGCACTCACAGTAACTTGTAAGTTATTACCTCTAACATAAAGTTTATCGCCTGCTTCTAAATTTAAAGGCTTATCTAGTATGAGAGTTTCTCCTGAAGGAATTTCTGTATTATAGGCTATATGAGTAGTCACTGCTTCACTAGAATCTTCTACTTTTACGTTTGCATAAGAAGCAGCAGCTCCTACATTAGTTAAATATACGGAATGTATAACTAACGTAGTTGCTGCTGCTGCAGTATTTATTAAAGAATCATTAGTACCGCTTATAGTCGATGAGGCTATAAGTTTAAAATTGTTTGTTGCCATATAAATTCTCGCATTTACGAGCTAAACTTATTCTCTTGTAGGAATAATATCTTTTTGATAAATAATATCTTCTACTGGATTAGAATCAAATCCCATTAAAGTCATTCTAACCTGATCAACTTTAAAATTATCTATTAATTCACTAGCTGCTTTTTCTACAAATTCGTGCAAAATAGCAACATCCCAAGATTCTTGTCTAGCTTCTTGTTGTACATACTCTTTGATTTTCATCATCATTTTAGAGGGATTAACACCTATTTGCTCTAAGTATTCTTGCTCCCCTTTGGAAATAAATCCAGATTGACGAACATCTCTAATACACTGAACAATACTACGTTTAATATGAACCTTAGATTCTTCTTTTTCAATATCTAGTTCATTAAATGTATCAGTTTTTCTTTTTAATTGTTCAAATAGCTCATTTAAAGCTAAGATATCTTTCATAGCTCCTTCAACATAGCTCATTCCTTCAGCAAGTTTTTCTCTATGCTCAGCAAGCTTAATATTAAGATCAACTTCTGCCCAATAATCTAAGTTTTCAGGAGCAGCGAGTTGTTCTTCAATTTTTTTAATTTTAACTTCTGTCTTAATTTGATTCCACTTAGCCTCGTTAAGAGCTTGACGTTTTCTAGCTACTTCTGCAGCAATTTGACGCATATTCTTATGAGGATCTAAGTAAGAAAGGTTTAAGTGTTTCCACATCCACTGAGTATGACTACGGTTCCAAATATTTTGCAAATCTTTAGTATTAGCAATAGCTAAATCTACTTTTTGGGCGTTTTCAGCTAAGCTTAAACCTCCAAAAGATTCTGTTTTTGCAACCGTACCTTTACCAAAAATAGTGGATAGAGGAACTGTAAACTCTGACCCGTCTTTAACTGTTAAATCTTGTTTCAATTCTTCAAAAATTGTTAAGCCAGTTGTTTGTTGTGTTTCGTCTGTCATAAAAAATCCTTTATGTTATATCGTCTACTAATTCTTTTAAGGTATTAAAAGCTTCTCTATCCTGCATGAGTAATTTTCGTAATACATCCATAAGCTCATTCATTGATAATTCTTCTAATTTCTTAGCAAGAATAATTTCCATTAAGAATTCTCCGCTACAAAAGAATCGTACCAAGCCTCAACCATTGTTCTAACTTCTTCATCAGTCATTGCAGTTGGTTCGCTTTCAGGATTTCCCATATTCATCATAGGATTACCTGCATGAATAGTAAGTTGACGCTGTACTAAATCTTCTTTACTTAGTACTGTAATAGAGTCAGGAACATAAAAATCCCTAGAATCTTTAATCCAACCTACATAAGTTTCTGTAGTAGGGTCATACCAATGACCTCTATTATCTATGAAACCAGGAATAAAACGTTTTCCTTTATCGTCAATGTTAAACATATATTCTACGACTGCCATAATTTTCTCCTTTAAGAAAGTTTTATATTATTATTTATAACTATACGAGGACCTAGAGCAGGAGTAGAAGAAGCATGAAGTATAGAACCATCAAATAATATACATCTACCTCGTCTAGGTGGAATTCTGTCTCGTACCGTATTAGCCTCAATCATAACTGTATCCCCATCCGTTGAATTTACATAGTAAAGTAGAACTAAATGAGGAATTTTATAATCTATATGAGGATTATCTATTTTTTCTTCTTCGCTAAGTCTATCATTTGCAAGAGTTAATCTAGCTCTACTGCGAAATAAAGAATCAAAAGCTGCTGA
>Ga0208161_1000309_pt1 | contig 27673 bp, 35 predicted proteins | sample CB_VirMetaG_3_FD_184538 | JGI IMG/M metagenome (GOLD analysis project Ga0208161, IMG submission 184538) | Freshwater to marine saline gradient viral communities from Chesapeake Bay - CB_1508_1S Viral MetaG (SPAdes) (version 4) | ecosystem: Environmental > Aquatic > Marine > Coastal | place: USA... | reverse complement strand
TGGTGCTGCTGTGGTGCCTGCTGGTGCTGCTGTGGTGCCTGCTGGTGCTGCTGTGGTGCCTGTTGAGGTTGTTGTGGTTGCTCTGGTGCTGGATGGTGCTGGGGGAGCCCCAGTTCCAGCATTTGAACGTCCAGTTCCAATTTGAGAATATGCTGCTTTTCTTGCCGCTTGAAGTTCTTGTCCTCTATAATTTGAAGGAAGACCTGGCATTTGAGGCCTTCTTCCCCCAGTATTTAAACTGTTGAGTTTGTCTTGTCTTGGTCTAGCATATGGAGATTGATATGATTGTCCAGTATTAGCTCTTGGTTGGGCATACATTGTTACTGCCCCTGTTGTTGTTGATCGATTTCTACCACCCTGTTCTTCAATATAAGCCTCATACATTTCTTCCCAGGTATAGTCACTTAAGTCATAACCTTCATCAAGAAGACCATTAACCCAATCTTCTACTTCTTCCCATACTTGTTCTTCTGAGATTTCTTGGGGAGCATATACTTGTTGATATGCTTCCATTAAATCCCTAACTTCTTTTGATGTAAGACTAGACATTTTTTTATCAGTTTTTTTTATATTTTTATTTATAAAAAAAAAGGTCCCGAAGGACCCTCAAAGAACATCATTTGTAGAATTATCTATCCATTCTTTTCGATAATCATAATCACCAAAAAGAAATTCATCTTGCTTTGCTGCTTCTTTATAAGCATTTAGAATTTCTTGTTCACACCATTCATCATAATTGGAATCCTGCGAAAGTATCTTTGGTAACATCTTGTTTAATTCCTCCTATCAAATATTGCTCAATTTCCACTTCTTGTGGGGCATTCTGAAGTCCTTTGGAATTTAACCAATACTGAGTCCAAGGTAAAGGATTATTATTAGCAGAAATATCATAAACTGGTTTAAGACCAATTGCCTTTAAACGACGATTTGCAATCCATTCAACATATTGCTGTAGTAGTTTATCATTCAAACCAATCATACTTCCATCTTTGAACAAATAATCAGCCCACCTTTTCTCTTCATTTACAGCATTATCAAACATTTTATAAACCCACTCTTCCTCCTCCTTAGCAATTTGCTTCATTTCTGGGTCATCTCCATTACGCCATTTGTTTAAAATATTTTGTGTGATAGCAAGATGTTGGTTCTCATCTCTTGCGATAAGTGAGATAATTTTAGCGGATCCTTCCATAAATTTAAGTTCACCAAACGCAAAACTGCAAGCGAAACTAACATAGAATCTAATTCCTTCTAGAATGTTGACTGTTGCGATTGCTCTATAAAGTTTTCTTTTCACATTATTGATAGTCTCTTTTGCATAAGAAACTCCTTCAAGATTATGCATCCAAGCATTAGAAGAACTATATTGCTGCGCAGTTTGAATAAAGTCATCATATGACTCAGTAACACTCTTAGCACGCTCTAAAATACGCTCATCGTGGATAATTGTATCAAATACCTCACTTGGGTCCGAATAGACATTTTTAATGATATAGGTGTATGAACGACTATGAATCATTTCCATAAATCCCCAAACTTCCATGCAAGCCTCAAGTTCAGGAAGAGAGCAATAAGGCAGAAACGCTATACTTGGACCGCGACCCTGAACAGAATCAAGCATAATTTGATATTTTAGATTTGAAGTGAAAATATGCTTCTGCTCTGGACGAAGTGTTTGATAATCGCCACGATCTTTTTGAAGAGAAATTTCTTCAGGTCTCCAAAAATAACTTAATTGCTGTTGAGTTAATTTATCAAATACTGGATATTTGTATGTATCATATCTTTGAACTCCAAGTGGTTGACCAAAAAACATCGGAGACTTTTTAGTATTTACCTCTTTGGTATTAAAAACAGTCATTCCTTGAATGCGAGTATCTTCATTCATAATTGTTTTAAAATTAAATTTGCTCATAAGTTTTTAATGTGTAAGTTTCCGTGTCCTCGATTCCAACCATTTGGAATTTCATCAGAAGAAGAAATTCTTTTACCAATAACTCCGTTATTTATCCAAAAGAAAGTTCCTTTATTTTTGGAACCTTTTTTATTGCCTTTTTGCGCCAAAGACATTTTTTTCCTAGTTTCTTCTGTTTTTGGTTTAGACATTTTTCTTTTTGTCTCTTCACTTTTATAAACACCCTTTCGTGTTTTTGACATTTTTTGTTTAGTTTCTTGAGAATGTTTCGTACCTTTTTGGCATTCCGAAATAAATTTTCTACTTGTTTCAAATAACTTAGAAGAAAATCCACACCTAGTACCCATAGCATTATATGCTCTATGGATACTAACATTATCGGGATATATTTTTACTAATAGTCTATGGCAGATTAAATGTTCTCTGGCAGTCAATTTTACTAAATTATGAATATCATTAGATCCACCTATACATTTAGGCATAATGTGATGTCTTTCATAATACCCATCCAAAGATCTATTTTTAGCATTATTAATAATTAAATCATATTGGCGAGAATAATCCATATAAAACTAAAATATATGGATTATTCTACCATTAAATGTCAAATTTTACAGCTCTCACAATCGTCTTCTTCAGACTCCATAATAGCATTTAGTAGAGTTTGAAGTTCATCTTTTTCTTCAATAACATCAGTCTTAATATCGTAAGTATTTTGATAGTATGCCGTTTTCCAACCATATTTGTATGTAGTTAGAAAATCTTGTGCCATTACGCTAACAGGAACTTCATTATTGGGATAATTTTCTGGATTATATGACCAGTTTCCAGAAATCGCTTGATCGAAGAATTTCTGCATAACAGCAACAATATTGATGTAACCACGATTGCTAGGCATATCCCAAAGAAGCGTATAATTGTTCTTGAGTGTTTGATACTGCGGAACAATCTGCTTAAGAGGCCCCTTCTTCGACTTTTTAATGGACAAGTAGTCTCTAGGTGGTTCGATTCCATTGGTTGCATTTGACACAACGGAACTGCTCTCCGATGGCATTTGTGCGGACAATGTACTGTTTCGTACCCCATACCGCTTAACATCTTCCCTAAGGCTATCCCAGTCATATTTTAGAGTATTTGGTACGATTTCGTCAACATCTTTCTTATAGGTGTCGATAGGTAGAATTCCTTGTGCATATTTTGTACGATGACTATATTCACAAGCACCCTTTTCTTTAGCAAGATTTACAGTTGACTTAATGAGATAATACTGGAATGCTTCAGTGAGTTCGTGAACTAGAACCCATGCTTCTTTATCTTCATATTTGACACCGTGTTTGGCAAGATAGTGTGCTAGTCCAATGTATCCAATTCCAAGAGACCTACGTGCTTTTGTAGCAATTTCTGCCGCCTTAATTGGATATCCTTGAAAATCAATCAGTTCATCAAGGGCACGAACTGAAAGGTCGCATAGAGACTCAAGGTCATCCAGTGCTTTGATTTTTCCAAGATTTACTGCAGAAAGAATACAAAGTGCAATTTCTCCAGATTGATCATCAATATGATTTAGTGGAAGAGTTGGCAAAGTAATTTCTTGGCAGAGATTACTCATCTCAACTTTATCAAGGAAAGAACTATGAGAGTTGCAGTGGTCAATATTCATGATGTAGATACGACCAGTCTCAGCACGTTCCTTTAGAAGGTCCAGAATGAGTTCTTGAGCACGGATAGTTTTTCTTGGAATAGATGGATTTCGTTCATAATCCACATATAGAGAGTCAAATCGATCAGTGCCAAAAGCATCATAAAGACCAGGAACATCGTGTGGGGAGAACAGTGTAATGTCTCCGTCTTGGATGAATCGTTCATAGAAGAGTTTACTGATTTGAATAGAGTAGTCTAGTTTACGAACACGATTATCTTCGGTTCCTTTATTATTTTTTAAAACTAGAATATCTTCTATTTCTTGGTGCCAGATTGGAAAGTGGACAGTTGCTGATCCACCACGGATGCCATTTTGAGTGCAGCATCGGACAGTTGCTTCAAACTTTTTGAGGAAAGGGATAACACCTGTGTGCTGTACTTCTCCACCTCGGATTTTACTGTTGATGCCACGGATTCGACCTGCGTTGATACCGATTCCCGCCCTTTGTGCAACGTATCTACCGATAGCCATATCAGAACTAAAGATACTATCGAGGGTGTCATCAACATCAATAAGAACACAACTAGCATATTGTCTAAGTGGTGTTCGCACTCCTGCCATGATTGGTGTTGGAATGTTGATTTTGTGTTTTGAGATTGCGTCATAATACCTCTTAACGTAATCTAATCTTACTTCTTTTGGATACTTAGAAAATGTTGTTGCAGCAACAAGAATGTACATAAACTGGGGAGTTTCATACAATCTTCCATCACTACGGTCTTGGACTAGATACTTATCAACCACCTGCCGAAGACCAGCATATGTAAAGAGATAATCACGATTATGGTCAATATAAGAATCTAGTTTTTCAAATTCTTCTTTACTGTAAAAATTAAGAATTTCTGGGTCATATAGACCTCTATCAACATTTGACTTCACATGCTCATGAAGATTTGGGTGATCATATGCTTTACCAAAAAGTTGCTTTCGCAGAGAAAATAGAAGTAGTCTTGCTGCCACAAATTGGTAATTTGGATGATCCAAATCAATCAAGTCAGAAGCAGAGCGAATTAGAATTTCTTGAATCTCTGCGGTTGTAATACCATTATAAAATTGAATTCCAGATTTCATCTCCACTTGAGAGGCAGAGACACCAGCAAGGTCCTTACACGCCTCTTCCACCATTATGTGGAGTTTATTTAGGTCCAGAGATTCAACGCTACCATTTCTCTTAATAACCTTTGTTCCGTTGCTCATATTTTCTTCCAAGTGTTAAATTTAACTTTTGCTAGTAGTCCAGAGTGGGTGTTTGATTCTATCACATCTTTGATATTATGTCCAGAGAGGACCATATCATTAATGTCCTTTTCAATTATGTTTGTGGGCCAGATGACGACTTTGTAACCTCTATCAATAGTGCCCCCAATTCTGCGGACAATTTCTTTATTACGGGGTTCATTATCGTAAATGAATATAATATCGCTTCCCTCAAGACAACGAACGTCACCGTCACTACCACACAAAGCCACACAATTGTTGATGAAAGTGCTGTCAAAGGGTCCTTCGACCACATAGATTGGTAATTTAGTATTGATTGATTCAAGTCCATATATTTTTGGTGCCTCCTCATCTAACATGATGGTGATATATTTAACAGAGTTTGAGATGAGTGCTCTTCCCTGAATTCCAATTAAGTTGCTATCAAACCCATAAAGAGGTATTACAATGCGTGGTTCGTCGTATTTGGTATTATCAAAAGTGGGTTTTAAAGTATTTACCCACTCCTTGAATTTGTTAGCAAAATAAAATTTTTCTGGGTCTAGTTTCCTAGACTCAAGATACTTTTTTGCGGTTACATCCTCCGACGCTTTGGGCAGATTCAGTTTTACTTTTTTTGAAAATGTTGGTTTTTCAAACTTAAACTCTGGTTCAGTAACAACAAAGTTCTTTCCAGTAAATCCTTCCTTAAACTTTTCCATCGAATATTGTTGATGGAGAGTCGAATCAATCTGTTTGAGAAAATTATTGAACGACAAACTAGCACCACAGTTATGGCACTTGAAATTAGTATTGTTCTTTACAGAATAAATGTATCCCCTTGTGCGATTCTTGTTCTTCTGCGAATCTCCACAAATAGGACAACGGAAGTTATACAGACCTACTTTTACTTTCTTAAATTTTTGAAGTCTTGGTGATAACAGACTAATGTATTTGTCGTCAATAAAATCCATCAAAAAGAAGGGTCACTTGGTCTCCTCTATCTTAACAGAGGTGGGGTCGGGTGTCAAGATACTGACAACATTAGATGCTTGTGAGAGAAAAAGTGTTAGGACTATTGCAATTCCTACTGCCATCCAACGAAACTTAACAAAATCATCCATCTTCTGTTCAAGTTTCTCAATTCTTTTAATTACTCTATTATGGTCTTCTTTATTTTCGTGCTTTAACTCATCAATTTGTTTTGTAAGATATTCATCATTTTTAATATTCTGCTCTATTCTTTCATCGTGCTTTGTGAGAATAGACGCAATTTTATTATTTGAATCTGATATTTTTTCCACTGCTTGTTCCAACTTGTCTATCATTTGACGACTAAGGTCTTCATACATATTAAACTTGGTTTCTAAAACATCAAGTTTTGCCAAGTCAGAACGTCTAATTTGGAAAGGTGCCATTTTTCTCCTACTTTCTAACAGTCACCTTTACATTAAACTCTTAGTATTATTTATTGTTTTTCAAATATTGCAACCACAATTTTCTTGAACCTCTACCACCACTCATATATTTTTTCTTTTTCTTTTTTCCTTTCTGTGATGGATACTCTCCTAAAGCATCGCCTGCTTCAGGAGTTCCAGCAATCTGGCCACCACCAAGAGAATTAGCAATTATTCCTTCTTCTTTAAGATGACGAATGATGTTAAGAATTCTATCTACTTTGTCTTCCATTAAATTTTCTCCAAAAGAGATAAGCAATATTCATCTTCTTGTATATCATCTATACCAGACTTTGGATACTCTGGAATTCTTCCCAAAAACATCAAAAAACTTTTTAATGAAGGCCACAATTCCTCTTCCATATTATAAAAAAGTAATGGAACTGCGGCTTCATCAAAAACATTAAAAAGAACTATCAAATGATTTAATACTAAATGAACTTTAATTACACCAGTATTTTTATATCTTTTTAATAATCTTTTGATATATTTGATGCGTTTCAAATCATCCTCAAAGTCCTCTCTTGTGAGTGCTTGAGGATTATTATAGAATTTTATTGCAAACAACAAATAGTTGTTTTTGTTCAATTCATCAAATCTCATCTATTATCAGCTTTCTGGGAATCTGCTATCGTCGTCTGCATCACCAACGATTGAACTTCCAGCAACAAGAGTTTCTGATTTCACTCTAAGATTGCCGTGCATATCAATGTAGGTTGTAACACCAACCCAACCTGCATGAGTGACACCGTAAGCACCAGCCTTTCCACCAACTGTTGTGGTAGCAGCAATTCCCACTTCTAATGTAGATACACCAACAACGGTTGTAAATACGGGGTTTGTGGAGAATCCAGTAGTTTTAGTTTCTGGTGCTCTATAAGTTGAATCAACAACAGTATATAGAGGTTCTTCTGAAATGAAATATGATGTATCTGAAGGTACTGTAGTTAAACCTGAAACAAATCCATCAGTAGATGCGATAGAAAGGGTAGTTGAAGTAACACCAACTACTACAGCATATCCGTATGTTGCACCAGCACCAACAGTAATAACATCACCAGTTGAAACTGCTGAGGTAAAGGTAGTTACACCAGTAGCACCTTCTACAGTCTTGGTGGTAAGATTGACAGAAATTGTTCCGTCTGAATAAACTAAATCCTTATTGCCCCAAAGAGCCATGTTCTTTACCCTTTAAACGATTTCCTAGAAATTATTTATAAAAATAAAAAAGAGACCTTAATTAAGGTCTCTTTATGATTGAAGATTTTATATGATATCAATCTTCTGGTGTTGGGTCTACAGCACCTCTCTTTTTAGCTTGCTCTTGAAGTTGAACAAGAATGAATGAGAGAAGACCATTTGACTTAAACTTAGGAACGGCACCAAGCAATTCAGAAAGAATGAGAAGAATTGTTGCTAGTGCTGCTTCATTGGCCATAATCCATGCCCAAATTGCTGCAAGTTCCATGATTTACCTCCTAGTAAGGTAGTATGTAATTATTTATCAATATCATTTCTTACGACGAGCACGCTCACGCTTTAATGTTGCTTCATAAGCAGCTTTCTTTATTGCTTCCTCCCTCTTCTCATCCCTTTCTCTCTGAGAAGCAGTAGAACCATATCTTGGGTCGTTATCATAATCTCTATCTCTTCTAGCATATCTTCCACCAGAATATCTTCTGCCACCCCAATAACCACGCTCTCTGTCTTCATCTCTTCCACTATCAGATTCTTCTTCAGAAACCATTTCACCATCTAATTCATAAGACTGTTTCATCAATTCTGCTTCTTGTTTTCTTCTATTCAGTAGATTTCCCTTTATTGTTCCTGGTTTTGCAGACCCACTGCCAGTAGTAACATCCTTTCTATCTTTTTTCATAGTATCAGACACATTTTTAAAAGGATTTAATGCATCAAGAAATTCATCAATTTGCTCACCATCAATAGAGGTTTCTTCCTTTGAAACTGCTAAGATAATGGGATTCTTAACTCCAAGTGCAGCACGAATTCTATTCTTAATTACATTCTTTTTAGCATATTCATCTCTTCTATCATCATCACATCCACCCTCTTCCTTAGCCTCTTCTACTTTTTCAGGAAGACCTTCGTGCTTAGTTTTTGCAAAATCACGAAGTTTCTTTTCACCCATTTTTGCCATCTGCTTTACCTCTTCACTGGCGTCTGGGTTTTCGCCTCTGAGATATGCGAGTGCCATTCCAGCAAGTTTTTGCTGATTCTGACTTACTGCCTTTTCGTGAAGAATTTGATGGAACATACGCTGACCAGCACTCATTTCCGATTCAGCAACAAATGCTCCCGCAGGAACATATGATGACATTACTGTATCAGTTTTCCCCAGAGAAGGGAGAACATCACACTTATTCTTTTTTCCCTTCATTACATCAATTTTTCCACCTTTCTTTTTCTTTGTTTCCTCTTCGTCCTTTACTTCACCAATAAATTCAACGGATTCTTTGCGAGTATCCTGACCATCAGGAATTCCACCCCTCTTTCTTTGAATTGCATTATGAACTACACCAGCGTGCTCTTTAGAACCACTTTCAACTTTTCCATCACCATCCCAGTCTTTACCTGCCTTTGCTTTAGCAGTATATTCACCTTTAGACTTTTCACCCTCATAAGGTTCTCCTTTATCAGTCATTTCAACTGACTTGATATTTGGATTAAGTCTCAAGTCATTAATTTTTTCGCGGGTTGCATATCTAACATATGAACGACCGTCTTTACCAACAACTTCTACCTTATATTTTCTTTCACCTTTTGCATTAAGGATTTGCTCTTCCCTAAAATATTCTAAAGCATCTTCTCTAGAAATATCATCTTCTTTCTTTTCAACAAAAACTTGATATAAAGCCTTCGCTACACTAGTGCTTGCATATGATTCAATATCATAACTTTCACCAAAAAGTTTTGCTCTAACTTGGTCTCTTTCTTCTTGGCTCATTGAACTATTTCCCATATATTGTGAAAATGCGGTTTGTAGTGGAAGTTCTTCTCTTCTTGCTCTATAACGAATATCATAAACTGCTTGCTTCACTCTATTTTGTGGGTCAGATTCTTTTTTCCCACCACCTCTTTCATCTCCAGCAGGCGCTGCTCCTGCCTCTGCCTGTTTAAATTTTCTTTGAGGCAGTTCTTCAGCAATATGCTTTTTCATTTTAGAATTAAAAAACTACTATTTCCTGTCTTTATTTATGAATTTTAGAATGCGGGTAGCAGAATTATTTTTTTTCTTATGCTTTTTTGATTCACCACAAGACTCATTTACATCTTTAATCCAAGATTTAAACATAATGTTGTCTTCAGTTACGCAAATAAGATAGTTAGTTCCTCTACGAATAATTTTACCAATTAAACCCGTATTAATATTTTCAACAAGTTCACCCAACTTAAAGATATTTTCTTGAATATAATTTTCGCGGAGAGATTGGAAATCATACTTAGGTGCAATTTCCCAAATATAAGACTCCTTAATATTCATAGAAGCACGAACTGTATCAAATAATTCCAGTGCCTTTTCTCTTGAGAAATCGGAAGGTAATCCTTCCCTGAACTTACGGAAGTCTCCTTCGGAAGCAGCAAGTCTCATTCTTGATGCTGACATACCTTCTACACCTGAAGCATCAGGGTCTCTATCTCCAGCGGATAAAACTTCAATATTATCAAACTGATAAAGTTGTCCGTTGTAATTATTTGAGAGTTTTTCAAATTCCTTAACTCTATCAGCACCACCAACGATTCTTACATTTGTATAACCATCATTATGCGCCTTCTTTAGAACATCAAAGATAGTTTTGGTGTTAGCATCATTTACAATTCTTTCACTATGAGCAGGGAACATTCCTCTCATATATGAAACCTTAGTATCAGGGTCAAGTGGGTTCTTTTTCTTATCCTGACTTCTTGATGGATAAATTAGATATTCACCACCTTCATCTTGTGCAGCTGCTTGCGCTGCAACATCCATAAGTTGTTGGTGTCCAATTGTTGGGGGATTGAAGCGACCAAATGCTATGGTGAGGGTTCCCTTTGTCTTTGGAACTGGAGGAGGTCCTACAGGGGCAGGGGGTTGCTCAGCAGGCGCCTGCTGAGGTGCTGGTTCCTGCTGAACTGGTTGCTGCTCTACAGGGGGTTCTGCCGCTGGTGCCTGCTGCTGCGCTGGCACTGGCGCTTCTGGGTCGTTGTACTCTGAAGATGCTATATTTCTTTCTTTGGCAGTTTGGTTGGGGTCTCTTTGACCAATTCTCTGCCTTTTATTGAAAAACTGCAATCTACCATTTACAGTTTTTGCTACGAATTCACCCTGCTTATACCAACCACCGTGGCCATCACCCTCTAGTCCAAGTTGCTTTGCTTGCTGTGATGCGGCACTTGTTGCTTCTGATAGAAATTGGAGAAAAGTTTTCATTTAGTTATCTTTTATTTCTAAGTTCTGCCATAATATGTTGCTTGTTAGCAACTATGTATGATAGCATACTGTTTCTTATCTTTATATATTTATCCTTTGCCTTTTGTGACTTTTCTGATGATATTTTTTTATCATAGTAAAAATAAAAATATTTCAAGAAATCATTAAAGTTTGAGAAGGATTTACATTTAACTAATATATCTTCAATATTACTCATATCACTCCAATTTATAGTAAGGTGCTGAATATGATGCTTGCGAACTAGCATAAAGATAAAAGTCTTGAACTATATTGTTTTTAATTGTAGGACTTGCCGAATTAATTTTGGAAAATAGTTCCATAACAAGATATTTTGAATATCTATACTTAGCAGATTGTTTATTAATAAATTCTACAGTATTATTAATTTCTGCCGAATTAAGTAAACCATTTTTTACCATCAATTCTGATATTTTTCTACAATGCTCAATTGTATTTGCAGTAGCAAGAGAAGCTGATGTTGAAGATAATGGTATTTTATCTAATCCATGAAGACTTAATATAAAGTTAATAGGTCCTAATGATATTTTACCCTGATTGGCAGAAGTTCCTTTTATTTCTCCCTGCCATCCAGATAAAGATGCATCCCCACCAAAACTTCTGAATTGAATTTTTTCAGAACTTAATTCCCCCCATTTAATATATCCATCCATAGATTCTAAGTTACTTGTAATTCCACGAAATGAAGCTACGTATTGTTTTTTATCATTACTAAAATTTTTTTTATATATTGATCCAGATCCAACTATTTTTTTAAGTGAAATGCCAATTATTTTATTTTCTATAATGTTTTTCATCATAACTTGATTTAAACCTTTTAAGGTATTTTCACTTTGTATCTCGGAAACATTGGCATCACTACTAATCATGTAAATATCTGCTGGACTCCATTTATTAAGATTACCAAATGCCTTTTCTTGTCGATTAATTCTAGTAAAGGTAGATTCTATTAAATTAACTTGACCAGAACCTCTGTGAAAAGTATATTTTTTTCCATTTTTAAACTTTTTATATAAAGCATTTGCTCCCGCAATTGATGAATTAATCCAGTCATCAGGAAGGTTATTCATTATTTCAACTACTGAAGTATCAATAGAAGCACTAGAAGCCGCTCTTAAAAAGTTTTCCTTCGTAACATCTTTAATGCTCATTTCTCTTTTTAAGACATTAAATACCAATGCAGCATAAAGTGCTTGAGCAGATTCTGTTATCTTTGTTAAAGCTGCTCCGGCACCCGAACCACCACCAGAAGGTTTTTTATAAATTAGTTTAGTTACTGATTTAGATTTTGGCAGTTCTATTTTTGTTACTGGAAAAGAAGACTCACTTTTATCAATTTCATTCTTGAAAGGTATTTTTTTAGTCTTTAGTTGCCTAGAAATTGAATCCTGGGCATCTGCTCTAGAAGCAGTAATAATTCTAATTTTATCTACTTTTGGGCCCGCTTTAACAACTTTAGTTTGATATGAAGACAAAATAGAATTTATCGCTAACAATATTTCAGAGTCTCCCATTGTTAGTTATTCCTACTAAACTTCATAGAAATATTTATCAATAAAAACCCCCCTATCGGGGGGTTGATTATTTACTACTCGTCAGCAACGGTACAAGGATGATATTCACCAACAACAGCATTGATTTTATCATCAAACTCTTGAATCACTTTGCGAATATCATTAATTCGTTCTGATGCAAACTCATAACTGTGTCCTTTTTGATGCTCATGAAGAACTTGACGAACTTCTAGTGCAGAGCGAAAATCCATTTCAATTTCAACTGTTACTTGTTTTTGTTTAGTCATCGGTCATCAGCAGCACGGTTTTCAGAAAAATAAACATCAAAAGCACCTTCTGGATATCGTTTCAGAAGTTTTTGAACATTACGAGCAACGACATCATCAATACTAACTTCAAGTGCCATACAGGCTTGAGCAACATACCACATAATATCACCAAGTTCGATAATCAGGTGCTCACGATTATCTTCGTTATATGGTTTCCCTTGGAATACCATTTTCTTTACAATCTCCATAAACTCACCACCTTCAGCATTAATACCAACGGCAGCAGTAAGAAGTCGTTCAATATTTGCACCTTTTTCATCAAGTGCCACCAGTCGTTCGGAAAGGGCAAGGAATTCTTTAGATGCATCAGAAGTTACGGCATCTACGAATTCAGCATACTTATCAAAATTAACGTGCTTTGCGTTTTCCATTAAAATTTAAATCCTCCGAATTTCTTTTTAAATGATTGGGGTTGTTCTTCATCATCATACCCCGTATCGTCTCCGTTGTCAAGTAGGTCTTTTTGTGCGGATTGTTCGCAATCGTAAAGACGCATCTTTGCACGGTCAATTCCCAGAACAAATCGTTTATAGATTGTTGGGTCATTATAACGATTCTTAAGTTGTTTTACCATAATCTGCCCAAGTTCTTCCAACTCTTCAGTGCTAATAAGGGCAAACATAAAATCAGCAGTAGCAGGGAGACCAAAGGACTCACTAGTATCAGTAAGTTCAACGTCAGAAGAACCAAAACCACTACGGGTAGTCTGGGTAGCACTGACAATGGGAACATCGAATTCCACTGCCAGACCGCGAAGTTCCTCAGCAATTGCCTTGATATATGAATAAGAATTAATATTGCTGTTTCCCCTATACCTAGAGGAAGCACAAATATTAAGGTAATCAATGAAAATAATATCAGGTCTAAATGACTTCTTAAGTGCAAGTTCATTAAGAAGTGCCTTAAAATGTCCACTGTGAGCAGATGCAGTTGGATATTCTTTGATAATAAGAGAACCTTGCGTTTTCTTTGCGAGGTTCTTTACTTTACTTTCAAATGTATTTTTAGATAGACTAAAGAGGTCTTGAATATTTACGTTCAGTAGGTTTGCGTCAATTCGTTCAGCAATTTTCTCCTCTGCCATTTCCAAAGTAATGTATAGAACATTTTTACCTTGAAGTAGAACTGATGCTGCTACGTGACACATAAAGAGAGACTTTCCTGTATTGTGTGTAACAATAAAATTATCTAAACAATACAGATTGTTTCCACTCACATTAAATCCATAATAATCATCAACATTTAATTTTTCAATCATAAAAGATTTGTGCAATGGATTTTTGTTTTTTGTATAACAATCATTGGACTGCTTTCTTTTTATTTTGCAGGGTATGACTTTAGGAGAACTTGGAGTTGTAGTGACTAAAATATTATAGTATAAAGACCCCTTTACATATTTTTTCGTAATTTTAGAACCAAAACAAAGACTTCTAGAAACAAAAACAATATCATCTGCCAAAATTTTTGACTTTGTTGTTATTGAGTAGCAACCATTTTTAATTTTATACCCATCACTATCAATTAACCCAGCAATTAATTGAAGTCTATCTTCAATAGATGAAGTTTTATATTCAAATGGAATAAATTTTTCTCCGCATTTTGTTCTATTTTTAAGTTGAGTAATATTTAATCCATAAGACTTGAATATTTCTGAAAGTCTATTTGTTTTTTGTGAAAATCCATTATAGCAATTATCTGTCATTTTTAGAGTAGTTGCTTTTGAACCATTATTATATTCTTTGATATCAATATAATCAAAATTTTCAGAAATATAATATTTTACATATTCTAAAATCTCACTATCAGCACTTGTTAATGAAAGATTATGTGTGTGCCCATCACCTAGGTAAATACCCATAAAATATGGATCTATCAATAAATTTTTATTTGAAAATGGAATTTGAGATTTTATATAATAAGATTTGTGTAAATGTTTAAATCTTTTAGATTTGCTTAAATAATCTCTTACAGTAATATTAATAATTTTTTTGGTTTGAGTATTGATTAAAGATAAAATATGATCCTCATTAACAATAAGTTCATCACCAGTCTCATTAATATTAATTTTGTACATTTGCCCACTATTCCTAATTAGGCAATTTACAACTCTTGGCATCCCATCATCGCCAACTAAAAAATCTCCACATTTAATATCCTCAACATTTTTTACACTACCATCATACAAAAGAACTTTAGTGCCCTTTCCATGACATCCAGTTCCTGCTAAGCAAACATTAAGAGTTTTGTTAGGCAAACCACCTTTGGTAATTTTGTTAAAATATTCAAGGTCAAACTCAATTTTATTCTCCTTTCTGTGTAGTTTTTCGTATCTCTCTTCATAATCTTCAATGTAGTCGTGACCTACATGATTGTCAAATGAAACTGCCAGTGCTTCAGAAAGAATATGGGGGATTGCATCCCTACCTTTCTTTTCATCATTACCATCTGCAATTTGAATTGACTCCATAAGGGCAAGATAGATTGCTCTATCACGGCACCATTTTTCTGTAGTTTCGGATAACCAAGTTTTATCTGAAGGTAAATCATCTAGTTCAGAAATAATCTGCCTAACAGTCTTCACCTCAGATTCAGTTAAATCTCTACGGTTATCAACCTCAATGTATAATGCTTCTTTTGTAATAGAAGTTCCATATTTTACAATAAAGTTTGAGATTTCTTCAAATAGAACTCTTTCAGTCTTTTCATTAAAATATTCACTCTTGATAAAAGGAATTACTTTTCTTGAATAATCTTCATCATAAATTAGACTCTTTAGAATGGTATTTTCTACTCTCTGCATCAATCCTCACTTGTAATGTAAATATGTACTCATAATGTACTTCTCATTGCTTATTGGTGGATGACCCTTATGAGGATACATCCACAAAGGTGGGAAGACGACCAATCTACCAGTTTTTGGTTGAATGGTCAAGTCCCTGAAAGCAGTTTGACCACCTTCCGTAACATCATTAAGATAGAGTAAAAAAGAAAGATATCTTCTAGAAGAAGAGTAATCTTTAACATCTACGTGAGTGTCGAATAGTTCTTCTCCACTATTATTATATTTTTTAATTCTAAATTGTTCAAAAGTATTTTCTTCTGGAAAACACCTTGAATCAATATACTCATAGTAGATACTTTTATGTTCAATAATTTTTTTTAAAACTTTACTATGAAGTTCAGTTTTTTTAGATTTATTGGAAATTTCAGTAAAATTTAATTGTGTAAATGATGGACACTTATCATCATCAATTTTTTCGTGAAAATCAACATTATCCTCAAAAAAAGATATTACAGATTTACAAATATCTTCTGATAATACATCATCATAAACGCAAATTAAATCATTAAGTTCAATTGCCATAACTAAATTCTTGCTTGGCAATTTCGTCAAGTTTTTGCATTACTTCTTCGGTGAAGTATTCTTCGGGATTTGCAAGAATTGTTTTTCCATAAATCTTCTTCCCATCCATTTCATACCTTCCCGCAACGTTCTTCCAAAGTCCTCCAAGTTCCCCAAGTTCCAAGAGGCCATAATATCTGTCCAATCCTCTCTCATCATAGTAGAGACGTACTTCCACATCTTTGTTCTCCTTGCTTAAACGCGACTTAGCAGTCTTTGCCTTGATAATGTTTCCAACGATTTCCGTTCCATCCTTCTCTTTTTTCTTTGAGAGATAAATGATGGTAGAAGCAGCATACTTAAGACCACTACCCCCACCCATTTCCTTAGTAGGAACATAAGCACCGATAACATCATAAGTGTGATTGGTCACAATCATTGGAATGTTTGCTTGCCCCAACTTCAAAGTAAGCATTCTAAACGCACCCTTGACCAGTTGAGATTTGGTCATATCACGAACTTGCTTGTCGTTAAGTGCGTCAGTAATCTCTTTCTCAGTTGAAAGCATTCCCAAGGAGTCTAGCACAAACATACAAGGTTTTCGTTCTTCAACGGGTTTCTTAAGATATATATCTACTGCCTTAAGTGCCTTTCCACGGAAATCTTCTACAGTCACTACATTCACAACAACTGTCCGTGAAGTATCTACACCACGACTTTCTAGTAGTGATTTAGTAATTGCTGCTTCAGTATCAAAGTATAAGCAATATCCATCAGGGTTATTGTCAAGAAAATTTTTAACCACAGCAAGACTGAAAAAGGTCTTTCCTGTAGAAGACTCCCCTGCAATTGCAGTGATTTTATTACCAGAAACCCCACCAAAAATACTCCCCGAAACAAGGGCATTAAAAATGTAAGAACCTGTGTCAACGAAATTTTCTGTTTCATCTATTTCAGATGCGAGTTGGACATATTCGTTACCAATCTCTTTTACAATATCTTTAAGAAAATCCATATGTTATGAAAAGAAAGAATCTAATGTTGTCGTTTTTTCAACCTTCCAACCAATTGAATCAAGAATTGCCTTCAGTGGTTCTAGGAAACTTTTTTCAAATTGTAGGTCATAGTCAATGTATCTGTCAAGTCCAAGTTCCTTAGGAAAATCCTGAATGAATGAAATGATATTCTCGTAAATAGGATTGGGTTTTTTCAAGTAAATGAACTTAATTTTTTCACCATTATTAATAAGTGAATATTTATTTGTAAGTTTTTTCTCTTTAATGTAGTGATTAAAAAGAAGTGCCCCACGAACGTGAATAGGAGTTCCTTTCACATAAATGTCAGAAGATGATTGATATTTCTTTACATCTGATGCTGTTCGTGGGAAAGCAACAGATTCTGCAGGCAATTTTCTAAAATCAGACCTACATTTCTCAATAAAGTCGATAACCTCATCTTCACTACCGTTCATCATAATCTTGAGGGCATCCTTAATCATTTTACGACAAGGTGCTGGAGTAGAAGATTTGACTGCCTCAATACCCATAATCTTGAGTTTAGGTTCAGAGTAACGAACTCCTTCACTATCCCACACATTCATAATGTATCGTTTCTTAGCAGTCCAGATTCCACGGTCAGCAATGTTCTCCCGTTTCATCTGCATCTTCTGCTCATAAGAATTTAGGTAGTCGGCCAATTCTTGGTAAGAACTTTCAATATAATTTTCAAGTTCCATTTTAGCGATCTTATCAAGGAAGTTAACAATGCTCTCAGTAGTTTTCTCTCTCCCTTCGTATATACGGTCAACCAAAGGACCCATATGGAGATAGATAGAATCAGTATCAGAAGCAATAACATAATCTACATCCGTTGTTTTAAGAATTTTATTCATATATTCATTCAGTTTTGCCTCAATCCAACGAATTGCGACTTGTCCTGAAAGAGTGATTGCCTCAGCATTTGCTAATTTGTAATACCTGAAGTACTGATTACCAATAGCACCATAAGCAGAGTTAAGAGAAATCTTCTTCGCCATTTGAATGTTGTTACATCTGGCGATTTCCTTTTCCAGTTCTTTAGTAGGAGTCTTCTCATACTGCTGCTTTGCTTTAAGCATTTTCTTTTTGAAGATGACTCGTTCATTATACATCTTCTCCATTAGTTCTGGGAGGATTCCACGAAAGTCCTTACGGAACATTGCGCCGTTAGGGCATACTGCATAATCCTTATACATTTCAAAGGATACTTGCTGATTTAAGATTTTATCCACAGAAACATTAGGACACCGCTCATCAAGAAGAGTTTCAGGACTAATGTTTGATTGCATAATCAGGTGAGGATATAGTGAGTTAAGGTCAAAGTTAACAATCCAATCATACACACCTGGAATAGGTTCCTTTACATAAGCACCCGCATACTTATCATTCTTTTCAGTTCTCTCTTTTGGCGGAATTACAACGTTTCTCTTCTTGAGATAATTGTAGATAATATTATCCCACATACGGACTTGAAAGAATACGTCGGCATAGTTTACCTTTGCATCATAAGCCATGGTGATTGCAAGTTCAATCAGTTTCATCTTGTCTTCCAGACGGTCAACAAGTTCTACGTCAACGATGTTATATTCTACAAACTTTTGCCAACCCTTAGTATAGAAATCCTTGAAGGTATCAAACTCAGAGTGGTCTAGTTTTTGAGCACCAAGTTCAACAGAAGCAATGTAATCCAAACGATAAGATTCTTGTGCTTTATAAGTAAATTTCTTATAAAGATTCAGATAATCAAGTTGAGTAATTCCACCAACATCATATGAAATTTGATTTCTACCAGCAACAAACACTTCACGTTCAGTAACAAGTCCCCAAGGAGAAATTCTCCGCATCAATTTTTCACCAAGAACTCTATCCATCCTACGAACTAAGTAAGGAATATCATAAAGTTCACTATTCCATCCAGTAATTACTTCAGGAATATTTTCTTCGTCCATCCACCAATGAATAAAATCATTTAGTAGTTCATATTCAGTTTTAAAAGAACGATATATTACATTTTTTTGTTTATTTTGAAAAGGTCCTAGACCCCAAGTGCGAATTTGTTTTGAAGAATAATCTTGAATAGTAATGAGAAGAACTTCTTCTGCAGCAGATTCTACATCTGGAAATCCATTCTCTGAAGCAACCTCAATGTCAAGTGTTACCAATTTGATTTTATTGATATCAAACTTGATTTCATCTTCAGGATACATTTCCGAAATGTATTGGCAGATATATCTATCATTACCAAAGATTTTAAATCCATCTACATTTTCATACTTTTTGATAAATTCCCTACAGTCTCTAACAAGTCCAGGTTGAACAGATTCAACATATTGCCCCTCAAGCGTCTTGTATTTTGTTTTCTTTTTTGATGACACAAAAAGAGTCGGGTAAAAATTCTCCCGAGTCATGAAATGTTCGCCATTTTCATAACCACGGACAAGGAATTGATTCCCGACCATTTGAACGTTAGTGTAAAATCGAAAAGACATAAATAATTGTGGATTAATTTAATAATAATGGCGTGTATCTACTCAATATACAATAATCTATCTAAAAAAAGATATATAGGTCAAACTATACAACCTTTACACAAAAGAATATATCAGCATTTTCACCAGGCAAAAAAAGGAGTTGATACACCATTATACCACGCACTAAGAAAATATCCGAAAAATAATTTTAAAATTGAATTAATTGAAGAATGCAATAAATCACTTTTAGATAAAAGAGAGAAGTATTGGATTAATTACTATCACACTTTTACTGAAGGATATAACTGTAATAATGGAGGTCAAGGGTCTGTCGGTTTCAAACATACAGAAGAAACCAAGAAAAAAATATCTAATTCAAAAAAAGGAAAGACATCAAATAGAAAAGGAAAAACTAACTCCATAGAAAGTAATAAAAAAAGAAGTGAAACTTTGAAGCAAGGATATAAAAATGGAACTCGCAAACAAAGAGACTACTCTGATGTATCTGGCGAAAATAATGGAAATTATAAAACGGGCAAATACGCAGGATGGTACGCCCGATATAAAAAGAAAAAAAGTATTTAATTCATTACAAAACTAATTCAAAGTATGATTTAAGAATTTCTCCAGTTGGTTCAAGAATGGTTAAGATACTATCAGAATGTATCATAAACTCATTTTGGTCTGTCAAGTGAGAGTTCCACCTTACTATAGCACCATTTCCATTGTATTGGTATGGATTGACCAGTTTACAATCTGGCTCTCCAAGTTCAGAACCGACTTCAATAATTTCAGAAACTAATACTACATCATTCTTCAGTAAAATACACTTCACTGTCTGATTCAATTTTTCCATTTACTTTCTCCAAATAAAGTTCTTTAAGATTTTCCAACGGTTCTACTATTGCAACGACTGTATCAATATTTACAGGGATTTCTTTTTCCTCAGTAAATTCAATCCAAGGAGACATTTGAACAGTAAGACTGCCATTATCGTCATAATTTTCAGATTCAGAAAGAACAATCCTTGAAACTCTTTCAATCTTTACTGGGGTTTTTAATAGATATCCAGTAACTTTTTCTTCAAGAACTAACTCTTTAATATCGGTAATTATTTTTTCTCCCGTCTTTAACAGGACCACTTTGATAGACATTTTTTTACTAACTATCCTCCATCCATTATAGCAAAAATAAAAGGGGGTGTCAACCTGAATTTTGCCAGGTTACCCCCTCTACTGCGCCGACGATATTCTTAATTATTTAGAACCAATCTTTCCTCTTATGATTCTCAGGAACTACTCTACCAAATACCACAGTCAAAATCCCATCCTCAAAATCAACTGATCTAACTTCCGTATCTTCAGAGATTGTCCAGACTCGTGTAAAACTCCGTTGAGCCAGACCTTTGTGAATATAAGTGGTTTCCGTCTCTTTATCTTCTTTTTTGCCTTCGACAAAGAGTTTACCATCTTGTGTGTAGACATTGACCTCCTTCTTTTTAAATCCAGCAAGTGCGATTTCAAGTTTTGCTGTTACATTATCTAGTTTGATATAATTGTATGGTGGATAATTCGATGAAGTTTCGTGAAGATTATAAAACTTATCGAAGAAATAATCATCATATCCAAGACCATATCTTTGAATTTTATCAAATAGATTTGGAAGGTCGGACGTGTTTAATTTCCAGGTAGTAAGATTTGTCATTGTTCTCCTTGTAAGCGAGTATAAAATATCAGACCCATAAGGCATCTGATATTATTATATATCAAAAAACAATAAAAAAGGGAGTGTGGAACTCCCTACAAAATCATTCGGTCTCTTCTACACGCTTTTTCTTGGAACCAATATTGTATTTGGTTTCAAGAATCCAATCACCTTTGTCCTTATATGAAAGAACTTTAATTTGATTGAGTGGTGCAATATCTTGAATTTTAGATACGTCAACAATTGTAATTAGACCCCAATCAGCAAGTAACTGAGCAATACGATTACGACGCTGAACGTCATTAACAGTAAGATTTGCGTGCTTACCATCAAGTGCAAATAATTCCTTAAAATGGACAAGATAATATCTACCTTGCTTATGCAGAATATGGCAAGACTGATAGATTTTCTTTTCTTTCCTTGATGCAACTCCGATGCGAGTCAAAGTTTCACGGACTTTCAAAAAATCATCAGGTTCGTTGAGAATTACCTCAACCATTTGCTCAACAGACCACTTTACTTCGGGTTCTTGAACGACACTCATTTTTTTCCTCCAGTTTCAAATTTCGATTTAATAAAATTAAGTTGTTCTTTAGTCAGAATTTTCAAAGCTTGTTGTGCCTTTTCATTACTATATCCATAGTATCGTTTGACATAATCAAGGTCTTTGATTTTATCCTTTCGGAGCCAGGGAGAAAATCTCTTCTTTTTCCTTAGACTATTTAGATAAAACGAATATTGCATATCATTATCTAGATGATGATTCATATTCATTTCATTGGAGAAAAGAATTGTATCAACAAATCCAGAAAGACATTTATTAATAATAAATGGCGGATATTCCTTCGATAGGTTAGGTTCTTCCTCAAGAAGATTTTTCTTTGTTTGATTAATTGAATTCAACCAGTCTTTCAGTTCCATAATTATCTAATAATTTGAATGTCGTCATCGTCTGTCCAAAGTTCGACCTTGTTTCTAAGTCTTCCCTCACTTTTCAATTTATCATACCTCTTAGTTGCTTTCTTTTTCCACCAAGAAATGATATTTTCAAGATAAAACTTATCCCAGTTTTGACCACGGATTAGAGTATCTTGTTCACCCAAGATAACTTCACGAACATTTTGATACCCATAATCAGAGATATAGAATCTCTTTTTTTGAGTTAGATTAAATGCTGCACCAATTACTTTATTAAACTCTTCAAGTTTTTGAGAGTCTTGAAGGGAGTTTCGGATAATTGAAATCATCTTCGTCTGCCTCTTCATTTTTTTGGAAGATGCTTTATTATCCGTCAGTGGTGTATTGTTATTGAGAACAGTAAATCGGTCGTGAAGACGATGAAAAACTTCATCATGAAGGAGAGGAAGAAACTTACTTTCGGTCAGACCCTTATATCTCATAAATGGTTTTAAACCATCATACTGAGAAGCATCCGTAGTTGAACCGTAAAGTGAAGTAGTTTCAAAAAGAGCAATATCATTTTCAAATACTTTATTAAGTGTCTCTCTTGCAAAATGTGAGCAGCACAATAATGCAAGGAGTTTCCCTCCAAGATAATTGTAACCGAAAGGTTGTGATGGGACAATTACAAATCCCATTACAGCATGACGGTTAAAGATTGATAGGTTTGGTGGTTGTCCCAACCAAAGATTCCTTGGTTTTGAATTAATCGTGGGCGACCCAAAACGAATAAATCCCACGACCTTTTTTGTATTCTTTTCGTAAATAATCCACCTAAGTTCTCTTCCAGGAATGTTACTCTCATTATTGTGAGAAGAAACTACCTTCAATAGATTATTATAATGTTCTTGTGGGAGAGAATTTTGAAATCTGTTACCAACAAATTTGATATCAAATTCCATATCCTGAGGATGAATATCTTCATTCAGAAATTCATCATGCATTGGGACAAGAAAATTGCTTTCCCCAATCACTTCCTTTTTCACATGACGCAGATAATCTTCAATATTTCCCATTTTAGAGAAATAATCTATAAATTCATCTGCAGCCCATTGGGCATCATACTCAGAAATAATCATATATTAGTTATCAAGAAAATGTAATTGTACCACCCTTTCCATACCAAGTAGCATCAGGAACATCATAGTTATAAAACACTGTCCATTTTAATGTTTCTAATGAAAAAGTTCCAGTGCTAACAACATCAATCCAAGTAGAATCTGCATCAATATCTAATGCAAGAGAAGGACACCAAAGATCAAAACTTACGCCAGTAGAAGGAAATTGTCCTGGATTAGTATTTCTCCAGGTAATGTATTTCCCAGCACCAACTCCACTATCATAAAGTTGGATATTAGTTGGCACAAATGAACTTACTCCCGGTTTAGATGAACTAATAGTAATTGATGTTGGAATTTCAACATTTACTGCATTAGAGGTATTTGTAACTTCAAATGTCCCACTTACAGAAGCAGAAATATCTGATGTAGAATTAGCAATATTCCAGTTAACTGTTGTCATTTTTTTCTAAGATATTTTTACTATTTAAACTCACATTCACACATAATTTCTGTCAGTGCAGCAAGTAGATTAATCTCTTGGTCTGCTACGAACGCACACTGATACTGATACTTAGCAATTACAAGAACAGCAGCAGGAATTGACTGAGGTTCAAGATAATCATAACAGGCATCATAAACCCTACGAAGAAGTTGTGATGCATCATTATCTAGGTTAGATACGACCCACTTACGAACTTCAGTAAAATTCTTTTCTTTGAGATTCTTAAGGAGTTCTTTTACAGAAACATCTGAGAAAGTTGCAAGAATACCAGAGTCAATCTTTCCACCAACAGAATACCTCTGACATTCATTAAGAACCCTACGAAAGTCGGGAAAGTGCTTGTTAATCAGTTCTACAAGAACCTTAGTATCATATTCAACCCCATTCTGCTCCAAGATTCCCTGAAGTCGTTTGAAAAACTTAGCAGCAAGAGATGCCTTCTCTTTACCTTTGATGGAGAAGTCAACTACAGCACAACGGGAGTGTAGTGGTTCAATAATCTTGTTCTTATAGTTGCAAGTAAAGATGAACCTACAGTTCTTGTAAAACTGTTCAATATTTGCTCGCAGAAGAAGTTGAACATCAGAGCCAGTGTTATCTGCCTCATCGATGATAATAACCTTATGCTTACTATCAGAAGTCAGAGAAACAGTAGATGCAAAGTTCTTTGCCTGATTGCGAACCGTGTCAAGGAAACGACCTTCATCAGAACCGTTAATCACATAGCAGTCAGCACCCAGTTCATTACAGAGTGCTTTTGCAACAGTTGTCTTACCGATACCAGGAGGACCAGATAGAAGAAGATTAGGAATCTCACCCCGTTCTACAAAGTCCTTGAATGTTTTTTTAGTTTGTTCTGGGAGAATACAATCCTCAATAGTTTGAGGACGAAAGCATTCTGTCCAGAGAAAGTCAGTGTTGTTCATAATATTCTTTCACATAATAAGGTGCTAAAGTCAAAGTGTTGAAGTGGGGACTTGGAATAATCCCCCTTTCAAGATTAAGTTCTTGTAAAAGACCCCATCGTTTGCGGTCTTCATTCCATACAAAAATACACACGTATTCTACACCAGATTCAAGCAATTCGACTGCTCTATGCTGAGATTCAGTCCAACTATCAAATTCTTGGTTTTGTACCTTATATTTCATACCCATTTAGGTTTTCTTTGCGGCATACGAAGATAATTAGATGCAACCCAAGGTTTGGACGCGATATACATCTTGTAAGCAGTAAAAGTGTCAATGCTTGTATCAAGTTTGTACTCATCAGGCATAGCACGGGCAAACGGTGTCACTTCAGTAATCTTACCTTTAGGGAAAAGGTAGTATGCGTGAAGAAGAGTATTATAGCACGAATGAACCTTTCCGTAACGAAGTTGATACTCGTCGCAAAGGTTCATTCCGTGCTTGATTAACCAGTAGGCATTATGGATACTCTCTGCTGCCCATTGGGTGCAGGGATGGTTCCTGAATGCCCCCTTGGCGGTGCTGTAAGGGGTCCCGTCTGCCTTGGGAAGGGGTCCATACCCGTGATACCAGTCAGAGGCAACGATGGAGAGCATCTGACAGCACTCCAAAGCCATCTTTGTTACGTGACGGTCAGGAAGTACAATAGCACATTCTGCTGGCCACGGAGAAGTAGCAAATATATTCATAATATCAAAGGGGTTGTGGTCCTCCCACAATTGTAGCAGAAGGGACCTGTGCTTGGGCAATCTTTTTTGCCTGAGATTGACTTGTTGCTTCAACAACCATTTCCAGATAACGATTGTCGTTTGGGAGTTTATAACGAACTTGATACTTCATCAGAAACAATACTTTTGAACAACATACTTTACTTTTTCTGGTTTGTCTTCCATCCAGAATGCTTCGTGTTCAATTGCGCGGACATTAGGTGCAATCTTAAGTGCCGATTCAATATCATCAAGTCGTCGTTGACTGAGAGGCATTTGAGATGGATTAATACCAAATGGTTTAAACCACACTTTTCCTTTCCCATTACAGTCCTGAGCCATATGAACTGCTTCGTGATAAAGAGTTTCGTTAATCCAATACTTTGGATTATCGGTTTGCTTCATACGGTCAGTACAAATGTACATAATGTTTCCATTGGAATCATAATATCCAAAAATATCGTGTTTGCGACAGATTGCGTGATTTTCAGCAAAGGTCACTCGATGAGAAGCAAGTTCATAAATCTCACGACCGATAGGAGTCAGAAAAAGAAAAAATTCCATCATTCAAAAGGTTTCATAATAAAGTGTTTGACTCAATCAACCAAAAGTTGAATCTGGTTCCAGGGCAATATAGTAAGTAGCATCAAAAGAGTTACTCTTGAATCGTGATAGAAGTTTTTTGGAAATCACAACTTCATAAGACCCAGGAAGAATCTTAATGTTTTCCACCTTGTAGTTGAAGACAAATTCATTATCTGCTTCACCAACAACAACCGAGAACTCATTAGAAGTATCGTTCTTCTTGTCCCGAACAACAAGTTTCACAACACCTGCTTCACCAATCACAGAGAGGTCTGGGAGTTGATATACAGAAGATGCTTTGAGTAGTCGGTCAAGTTCTTTAGTATCAAGAACAAAGCACACATCTTCTGAAGGTAGAGCAATCTCTTTATCTGGAGGAGTTACAATCACATTAGGGTCGGCAAAGAAATACTTTGCACGGGACTTACCCTCACGAATCATCACATAACCTTCATTATCAAAGTCAAGTTCAGGACTATGATAGAGATTGATACCATTCAGAAACTGGTTCAGGTCATAGATACCAAAGTCTTTTGGGAAATCTTCCTCAATCTCTGCTTCAGCAAGAATGTTTTTCATCACACTAATGGTCCGGAGTTTATTACCTTCCCTGAAGAGAATGGACTGATTAATGGATGAAAAGTTCTTGAGGAGAGTGAGAGTTTTATCAGATAGTTTCATAAATTATAAATCAACGGGAGAATTCAGTGAGACCATTATCTTGACGGGTATAGTGCCCATCGAAGTGAAGCAGTAGCATAGCATAGTGAATCACCTTTAGCAAATCACGTTTGTTGCGACCATCCTTATCTCCATAACGAGAACCGTATTTCAGAATGTTTGCCTGACAGAAACCAGTAGCAAGTTTCTTTGCTGCCATCAGGTCAATCGTCTGAATGTCGGCATAACCATCTTGGTCTCCACAATAGTGACCATTATAAGTGCTGGTTACATAGTCCCGAATCTCTTTCAGGATTTTATCTTCGTTGTATTTCCAGAGGTGGTTGGTTTTTTCAGTGCTCATAGTAACAGGTTTTTTAGTAAGATTTAGACGACCATCATTTTCCATAGACAGTCGGTATTCAACAAGATTTCTTTCGTCTTCAGGTACAAACATAAAGGGGGGGGGAAATCACAGCAACTTCCCCCAAATTATATCAGACTGAAGGGTTGGTGTCAACCTTGGGTTCGGTTGATTCGGTAGGCATTACAAAATCCGCGTCGATTTTATCATACAGTTCCAGGAAGGACTGCTTGGTTTCGTCATCGAAACGGTTCACACAAACTTTGATTGCCTTTGCTTTATCGTTGAAGATGCTGTAGGCACGGATGATATGAACAAGACGACGGGTGCTGATGATTTCATCTACACCACCATCATAGAAGGTCTTACGGATTACGTCACCCCAATCAACAAGACGCTTACAGAAATCTTTATCAGTCACACCCAGAGTATCAGAAACTCGTTCCAGAATCTTTTGTTCAGTGGTTGGTGCGGGATAGGACTGCTCAAAGGTTACAGGGAATCGTTCCAGGAATGCTTCGTTGAGAACATTAGTGCCAACGAAACGACCATCATCAGAACCCTTACCTTTGGTGTTTGCAGTAGCAATCACATTAAAACCTTCTGCAGGAGTTACGAACTTACCAATCTTCTTCAGGAACACACCTTTACCTTCAAGGATGGATTGGAGGCAGAGGATTTTGTTACTAGCAAGGTCAATCTCATCGAGTAGCAGGACTGCACCTCGTTGG